>ERZ1740065.454-NODE-454-length-21990-cov-7.077866_pt1 | contig 21990 bp, 18 predicted proteins | sample MGYA00581738_ERZ1740065 | MGnify/ENA primary metagenome ERZ1740065 (study PRJEB43018, sample SAMN04849749) | marine metagenome | isolation source: floating plastic debris | place: Pacific Ocean | collected 2008-09-01 | study: EMG produced TPA metagenomics assembly...
GCTCGTCGGGCTCATAACCCGAAGGTCGCAGGTTCGAATCCTGCCCCCGCTACCACCGCTATCGAGAGCCCGGTCTCGCTTGCAGACCGGGCTTTTTTTATGCCTCGAGATGGGCGCCTCTGTGCGGCCACCTTGAGGCAGGCAAGGCCCGACTGGTATTATTGCGGGCTAGTTGGGGCGAACTCCCTGGCGAACGTGCGAGGCACGGCGCCATAGCAACGACCCGGCAGACAGGACGCGAGCCCTTGGTGGATGCTCGCAGGACATTGAGGCCCCTCCGGGGCTTTTTGTTTGCCCGCCGATTGGTGCAGAGGCACGGCGGGGCAAGTGACGTGAAATGGGCCTTGTGCCCATTTTTTGGTTGTGGCGACGGGAGTTGGCGAGATGCTCAGCGACGAGATCGAAGCCTTGTTGGCCCCCGTGCTCGAACGCGAGGGCTACGAGCTCATTGATGTCGAGTTCGAGTCGAAGGGCGGGCGCAGTACGCTGCGGCTGTTTATCGACGGGGAGAACGGCATCACGCTCGATGACTGCGCGCGCGCGAGCAACGCTGTCAGCGGTGTGCTGGACGTGGAAGATCCGGTGCCAGGTGAGTACTACCTGGAGCTATCTTCCCCGGGCCTGGACCGACCGCTGCGGCGGCCGTCGCACTACGAGCGCTACGTGGGTGCCCTGGCACGCGTGGTCATGCAGAAGGGTTTTCAGGGCAGGCGGCGCCTCAAGGGCCGACTGTCAGGTTTGGAAGACGAGATCGTCCTGCTGGACGTCGATGGCGAAACCCATCGGCTGCCGCTGGAGAAGATTGAATCGGCGCGGCTGGTCCCCGAGATCTGAAGCGCTGAATTGCACAATCGCAGGCAGAGCGAGATATGAGTAAAGAAATGCTGATGGTGATCGATGCCGTCTCGAACGAGAAGGGTGTCGACCGCGAGATCATTTTTGAAGCGATGGAAGCAGCACTGGCTTCGGCTACGCGCAAGCGCCACGGCGACGATATCGACGTCCGCGTCGCCATCGACCGTGAGTCAGGCGAGTACGACACCTTCCGTCGCTGGAAAGTGTTCGCCGACGAATCGACGGAGCTCGAAGAGCCCGAGCGCGAATTGCGCATGATCGATGCTGTCGACGTGGACCCGGGCGCTGAAATCGATGGTTTCGTCGAGGTGCCCATCGAGTCGGTCGAATTCGGCCGCATCGCGGCGCAAACGGCCAAGCAGGTTATCGTACAGCGCGTCCGCGAAGCCGAGCGTGCGAAGATCGTCGAAGAATACGAAGACCGCGTTGACGAGATGCTGAGCGGCATCGTCAAGCGCGTGGACCGCAATGGCGTCTACGTTGATCTGGGCGGCACCGCAGAGGGCTTTATCCCGCGCGAGCACATGCTGCCGCGTGAGCCCGTGCGTCAGCACGACCGTATCAAGGCGCGTCTCATCGAAGTGCGCTCGGAGCCGCGTGGCCCGCAGCTGTTCATGAGCCGGACGGCGCCGGAATTCCTGGTTGACCTGTTCCGACTGGAAGTGCCTGAAGTGGGGCAGGATCTCATTGAGATTCTCGCGGCCGCTCGCGACCCGGGCCTGCGCGCCAAGATCGCTGTGAAGAGCAACGACAGCCGCATCGATCCCGTCGGCGCTTGTGTCGGTATGCGCGGTTCACGCGTCCAGGCGGTTTCAAACGAGCTCGCGGGCGAGCGTGTCGACATCATTCTGCACGACGAGAACGCCGCGCAGTTTGTGGTCAACGCCATGTCGCCGGCTGAGGTCGTGTCGATCGTGGTCGATGAAGACAAACACAGCATGGATATCGCGGTCGACGAGGATAAGCTGTCGCAGGCCATTGGCCGCGGCGGCCAGAACATCCGTCTGGCCAGTGAGCTGACGGGCTGGGAACTCAACGTCATGACCGAGGCAGACGCCGAGGCGAAGAGCGAAGCCGAAATGCGCGAGCTCTCCGAGGTGTTCATGAAGCAGCTCGACGTTGACTCGGAAGTGGCCATGATCCTTGTGCAGGAAGGCTTTTCGAGTATTGAGGAAATCGCCTACGTGCCCGCATCGGAGCTCGTGGCCATCGAGGAATTTGACGAAGACGTGGTCGATGAGCTTCGCAGCCGTGCACGCGACGTGCTGTTGACGCAGGCCATCGCCAGCGAAGAGGTTATCGAGCAGGCCGCGCCTGCCGCAGACCTGTTCGACGTCGAGGGCATGGACGAAGCCCTGGCCGCCACGCTGGCCGCCGGTGGCATCGTGACCCGCGACGACCTTGCAGAGCAGGCCACTGACGACCTGCTCGAAGTGGTTGAGATGAGTGAAGAAGACGCCGGCAAGCTGATCATGGCGGCGCGCGCACACTGGTTCGAGGAAGCGGAAGAAGCCGCCCCCGCGGAGCAGGAGCAGGCAGGTTAAGCAACCGCGAAGCGCGGATGCGTGGAGAGATATGAATGGCTGAAGTGACCGTTTCACAATTCGCCGAGGTGCTGAAGGTCCCCGTTGAAAAGCTGCTCTCGCAGCTCGACGAGGCGGGCATCGAGGTTGCGGGTGCGGATGACACCATCAGCGAAGACGCGAAGATGGAGTTGCTCGGTTACCTGCGCCGTCAGCACGGTAAGGACGAGGGCAAGCTCACGGCGGCACCGCGCAAGATCACACTCAAGCGCAAGTCGCAGAGCGAGCTGCGCATGTCCGGTAATAAGGGCAGCGCACGTACTGTCGCCGTGGAGGTTCGCAAGAAGCGCACCTACATCAAACGCGATGTGCTCGAAGAGCAGGCCCGGGCTCAGCAGGAAGAGCTGGACCAGGTGCGTCGCGAACGCGAAGAAGAAGAGGCGCGCGTTAAGGAAGAGCAGGAAGCCGCAGAACGTCGTGCAGTTGAAGAACGCGAGCGCGAAGCCCGCGAGGCCGAAGAGGCTGCACGTCAGCGCGCTGAGGAAAGCGAACGCCGTCGTGTCGAGGCCGAGCAGGCCGAGAAAGATCGCCGCGAGCGCGAAGAGCGCGAGCAGCGTGAGCGCGCCGAGCGCGAGGCGCTGGCCGCACGCAAGGAAAAGACCAAGTACGGCCGCAAAGAGCTGCACGTGGCGGGCGACAAGAGTGGCCGCCGCAAGCGCAAGCGCCCGGCTCAAACACGTCGTCGTGCCGCGGGCGTCAACGTAGACACGCAGCACGGTTTCGAGCGCCCGACCGCGCCCGTCATTCGCGACGTGGAGATCCCCGAGACCATCACCGTGGGCGAGCTCGCCCAGCGTATGGCGGTCAAGGCCACGGAAGTCATCAAGGCGCTCATGGGCATGGGTGCGATGGTCACGATCAACCAGACGATTGACCAGGACACCGCCACACTCGTCGTCGAAGAGCTTGGCCACAATGCCAAGCCCGTAAGCGACAGCTCTGTCGACGAAGAACTGCTTGCCGACGTTGCCGAGACGGCTGAGGGCGACGAAATCACGCGTCCGCCGGTCGTCACGATCATGGGCCACGTCGACCACGGCAAGACGTCGCTGCTCGACTACATCCGCGCCGCACGCGTCGCCGCTGGCGAGGCAGGCGGGATTACCCAGCACATCGGGGCTTACAAGGTCGCAACCGACAACGGCGAGATCTGCTTCCTGGATACGCCCGGCCACGCCGCCTTCACGGCCATGCGTGCGCGCGGCGCCCAGGCGACGGATATCGTCATCCTCGTGGTGGCCGCCGATGACGGGGTCATGCCACAGACCATTGAGGCCGTGCAGCACTCGAAAGCCGCCGGGGTCCCCATCGTTGTCGCCGTCAACAAGATTGACCGTGACGACGCCGATCCCGAGCGTGTGCGCAACGAGCTCTCGCAGCACGAGGTCATCCCCGAGGAATGGGGTGGTGAAAGCCAGTTCGTGAATGTTTCGGCGCACACGGGCGAGGGCATCGATGCGCTACTGGAAGCCGTGCTGCTGCAGGCCGAGGTTATGGACCTCAAGGCCATTGCAGACGGGCCGGCCCGCGGTATCGTCGTCGAAGGCAGCCTCGAGAAAGGCCGCGGTGCCGTCGCGACGGTACTGGTCCAGTCGGGCACGCTGTCTCGCAGTGACTATATCCTCGCGGGTGAAGAGCACGGTCGTATTCGTGCCATGTTCGACGAAGCGCAGCAGACGCTGAGTACAGCGGGTCCGTCGACACCAGCAGTGGTACTCGGTCTGTCGGGCGTACCGGCGCCCGGCGACGAAATGCTGGTCGTCGAGAACGAGCGCAAGGCACGTGAAGTGGCCGAGTTCCGCCAGAACAAGGCACGCGACACGAAGCTTGCCCAGCAGCAGGCGGCCAAGCTCGAGAATGTCTTCAGCCAGATGACAGAAGGCGAGCAGGTCACTGTGTCGATCATGATCAAGGCCGACGTGAACGGCAGTGCCGAGGCGCTGAAGGACTCGTTGCAGGCGATCAGTAACGACGAGGTCAAGGTCAATGTGGTGACGTCTGGTGTCGGTGGGATCACCGAGTCCGATATCACGCTGGCCCAGGCGTCGAACGCAATTGTCATTGGCTTCAACGTTCGTGCCGACGCCACAGCGCGCGACATGATCAAGGAAGCCGAAGTGGATGTGCGCTACTACAGCATCATCTACGAGGCGATCGACGACGTGAAAGCTGCCGTATCCGGCCTGTTGTCTCCCGAAGTTCGCGAGCAGATCGTCGGCCTGGCCGAGGTTCGCGATGTCTTCCGTTCGCCCAAGTTTGGCAACGTCGCGGGTTGCATGGTGATTGACGGTTTCGTACGCCGGTCACTGCCTATCCGCGTATTGCGCGACAACGTCGTGATCTACGAGGGTGAGCTCGAGTCGCTGCGTCGCTTCAAGGACGATGTCAATGAAGTTCGCGCAGGCACAGAGTGCGGTATCGGCGTTCGTAACTACAACGACGTGAAAGTCGGCGACCAGATCGAGTGCTTCGAGCGCGTCGAGGTTGCCCGCACGATCGACTAGGGCAGGCTTCGGCGTGGCACGGGAGTTTTCACGCCAGGCCCGCCTCGGCGGCCAGGTGCAGCGGGTGCTCAACGAGCTGCTGCGCTTCGAGAGCAAGGACCCCCGGCTTGAGGGCGTTAGCGTCAGCAGCGTCGATCTGAGCGGGGACCTGTCCGTGGCCAAGGTCTACTTCTCGACCTTATCACCCGATGCCGATCCGGCGCCCGTGCTGGAAGGCCTCAAAGCTGCAGGTGGCTTCCTGCGAAGCCGCCTGGGACGTGAAATCCGCTCGCGCCGGGTGCCCGAGTTGCGTTTCGCCCATGACGACAGCGTCGCGAGGGGCTTCCACCTGTCGGGGCTCATTGCCGACACTGCCGCGCCCGAGTCGGGCGACGATGACGGCGAAGACTGAGCGCAAGCGCCGCGAATGGCGCGACTTGCACGGTATCCTGCTGCTCGACAAACCGCTGGGGATCAGTTCCAACCAGGCGTTGCAGCGCGCGCGACGCGCCGTTTCGGCGCGCAAGGCGGGCCACACCGGCAGCCTGGACCCGCTGGCCTCGGGCATGCTGCCACTGTGCTTTGGTGACGCCACGCGGGTGTCACAGCTGCTGCTCGACGCCGACAAGACCTACACAGCCGTGGCCGCACTGGGCCAGGCGACAAGCACGGGCGATGTCGAGGGCGAGGTGATTGCCTCAGAGCCCACACCGGACCTGGACATGGCCGGTTGGCAGCAAGTTGCCGACGGCTTTCTCGGTGACATCGATCAGGTGCCGCCCATGTACTCGGCACTCAAGCACGACGGCAAGCGGCTCTATGAGCTCGCGCGGGCCGGGCAGGCCGTCGAGCGGCCCGCCAGACGCGTCCACATTCGGGTGCTTGAGGTCACGGCGCTGGAAGGCGGCCGGCTTTCGCTTCGCGTTATCTGCTCCAAGGGCACCTACATCCGCACGCTCGTCGAAGACCTGGCCCAGGCAGCAGGGACTGTGGCGCACACGGCCCGGCTGCGCCGCGATGCCGTGGCGCCTTTTGAGGGTCCCATGCACACCCTGGAGGCGCTCGAGGCGCTTGATGCTGGCACATCGTTGCCCGAGGGCTGGCTGCTGCCGGCCGACGCCGGCCTGTGTGACTGGCGGGCCATCACGCTGTCCGACGACGATGCAGCCCGGTTTTGTCAGGGGCAGAGGCTTGGGCTCGGGTCCGGACAGCAGGCCGGAGATGTCCGTGTTTGCAGCGATAGCGGGGCCTTCCTGGGCACGGCGACGCTCGAAGCATCAGGTCGCCTGGCGCCATCCCGGGTGATGGCCGGGGCCTGTAGCGCTTTTGCCCTGAAAAACCCCTGAAAAAGTGCTGATGGGATTGTGCTTACGAGGGTTAAGCCGCTAAAATAGCGGGCTGATCGCACACACAGATTCAAGACTGCTCGCGTGTGCACCCCTGTCTGGCGTTTCGTCGCCTGCGGCCGAGAGGTCTCGCAGTGTCTTTTGGGCACCGATGACTTAGAGCTGTGTGCACAGTGGGGCCGACGCGGGCATTGTATTTTTGGAGCATTTTGAGCCATGCCACTGACCACCGAACGGAAGAACAGCATCGTCGAAGAATATCGACTGGACGACAAGGACACGGGTTCTCCCGAAGTCCAGGTTGCGCTGCTCTCCGCCCGCATTACTGACCTGACCGGCCACTTCAACTCGCACAAGAAAGACCACCACTCGCGTCTGGGCCTGTTGAAGATGGTGAACAAGCGCCGCAAGTTACTCGACTACCTGAAGTCGAAAGACCAGGAGCGCTACCAGTCGCTGATCAAGCGCCTCGGCCTCCGTCGCTAACCCAGCTGTCAGCGACGTCGCTGCAAGCTCAGGTCATACGCCCCTGTTGGATGCCCAAGGCGCAACAGGGGCGTCGTTTTTTCTGAAGGTAAGTAAAAGAGTAAGGAAACAGCGTGAAAGCTATTAAGAAGACGTTCCAGTATGGCGACCAAGAGGTCGTCCTGGAAACGAGCGAGATTGCGCGCCAGGCAGACGGCGCCGTCATGGTCAGCATGGGCGACACCGTCGTGCTCGTCACCGCAGTTGGCCGCAAAAAGGCAGACCCTGGCCGGGACTTTTTCCCGCTCACCGTCAACTACCAGGAGAAGACCTACGCTGCGGGCAAGATCCCGGGCGGCTTCTTCAAGCGCGAAGGGCGTCCCAGCGAAAAAGAAACGCTGACGAGCCGTCTCATCGACCGCCCGATTCGCCCGCTGTTTCCCAAGGGCTTCAAGAACGAAGTCCAGGTTGTCGCCACCGTCATGTCGCTGGATCCGGAAATTGATCCCGATATCGCTGCGCTGATCGGTGCTTCGGCGTCGCTCGCCATTTCAGGCATGCCATTCCAGGGCCCCATTGGTGCGGCCCGTGTGGGCTACGCCGACGGCGACTACATACTCAACCCGACGGCCAGCCAGCTCGCAACTTCGAAGCTCGACCTCGTCGTTGCGGGTACGACCGATGCGGTCCTCATGGTGGAGTCGGAAGCCGATCGTTTGAGCGAAGACGTCATGCTGGGCGCCGTCGTGTTTGGCCACGATCAGATGCAGGCCGCGATCGCGACTATCAATGAGCTGGCCGGCGAAGTCGGCAAGCCCGCCTGGGACTGGGAAGCGCCCGCCGAAGACACCGAGCTCGCCGCCAAGGTGGCCGACGCCGGTACGGCAGGCCTGACCGAGGCCTACCAGATCACCGACAAGCAGGCGCGCCAGGAAAAGGTTCGCGAAGCCAAGGGTGCCGTTATCGAGGCGCTGGCCGGTGGTGACGATGCGGCCTACGAGGCTGATGCCGTTGGCGGCGCGTTGAGCAAGCTTGAGAAGAACATCGTGCGCACGCGCGTCATCGACGGCGAGCCGCGCATCGACGGTCGCGACACGAAGACGGTTCGCCCAATCTTCACGCGCGTTGGCGTGCTGCCCCGCACGCATGGTTCGGCGCTGTTCACGCGTGGTGAAACCCAGGCTATCGTCACAACGACGCTGGGCACGGGCCGCGACGCGCAGATCATCGACGCGCTTGAAGGCGAACGCAAAGAGCCGTTCATGCTGCACTACAACTTCCCGCCGTACTGTGTCGGTGAGACGGGCTTCATGGGCTCGCCGAAGCGCCGCGAAATCGGCCACGGCAAGCTGGCCCGCCGCGGCATCCAGGCCGTCATGCCTGACATGGACGAATTCCCCTACGTGCTGCGTCTCGTCTCGGAAATCACCGAGTCGAATGGGTCCAGCTCCATGGCGTCGGTGTGCGGCTCGAGCCTCGCGCTCATGGATGCGGGCGTGCCCATCAAGGCACCCGTTGCCGGCGTGGCCATGGGTCTCGTGAAGGAAGGCGACAAGTACGCGGTCCTGACCGACATCCTCGGTGACGAAGATCACCTGGGCGACATGGACTTCAAGGTTGCGGGTACCGAAGACGGCATCACCGCGCTGCAGATGGACATCAAGATCCAGGGCATCACCAAGGAGATCATGGACAACGCGTTGGCCCAGGCCCATGACGCGCGCATCCACATCCTCGGCGAAATGGCCAAGTCCATCTCCTCGCCGCGTGAAGAAATGTCCGATTGGGCGCCGACGATCATGACCATGAAAATCGACCCCGAGAAGATTCGCGCCGTCATCGGTAAGGGTGGGGCGGTCATTCGCGCCATTACCGAAGAGACGGGCGCCACGGTCGACATCGAGAACGACGGCACCGTGCGGATTGCATCGGTTGATGGCGCCTCGGGCAAAGAAGCCCGCCGCCGCATCGAGCTGATCACGGCCGAAGTCGAAGTCGGCACGATCTACGAGGGTCGTGTGGCACGTCTCATGGACTTCGGTGCGTTTGTCACGATCTTGCCTGGCAAGGATGGTCTCGTGCACATCTCGCAGATCTCCAACGAGCGCGTCGAGAAAGTCAGCGACAAGCTCAGCGAAGGCGACATCGTTAAGGTCAAGGTGCTCGAAGTCGACCGCCAGGGCCGGATCCGCCTGAGCATGAAAGAGGTGGGCGCCGACGACTGAGGTCCACGGCAACACCGAAAGGCCCCGCCACGTTCGCGTCGCGGGGCTTTTTTATGCCGGCGTGTCCTCGAGCTCGCTTTGCAGCGATGCGATGATGCGCCCTGGCAACCAGGGTCTGAGCCGCAGCGGGCTGCCAGTGATAAAGCCCACGTGACCGCCGTGTTGGCTGAGCTCTAGCGAAACGTGCGCGGACAACTCATGTGCCTCTGGAATCATGTCCGGGCTCATAAATGGGTCGTCGACGGCGTGCAGGATGCGCGTGGGTACAGCGATGTGCGAGAGATACTGCCGGCAGCTTTGGCTGCCGTAGTAGTGCTCGACATCGCGAAAGCCGTGCAGCGGTGCCGTGACGAGGTTGTCGAAGGTCTCGAAGTCCTTGGCCAGCATCGCAGCGGCGAAGTCAAAGGGCGCGTCGTTGAGCGTGAACTTTCGTTGCAGCGCACGCTTCATGTTTCGCATCAAATGCCAGCGATAAAACTTTGAAAAACCTTTCGAAATAGAGTCACTCGCTTTCTGCAATTCGAAAGGTACAGAGACGGCGACCGCCGCTGCCAGAGGCGCCTCGGCGCCGTTCTCGCCCAGGTACTTGAGCAACGCATTGCCGCCCAGCGAGAAGCCGACCATGAGCAAAGTACGCCCCGGGTACTTGCCGCGGACGTGATCCAGGAAACACTCGATGTCGCCTGTCTCCCCGGCGTGGTAGCGACGGTTCAATCGATTTCGGTGGTCGCCACAGTCACGAAAATGCATGACCACGGCGGGCCAGCCCTGTGCGTGGGCTGCGGCACTGACGCCGCGCGCATAGCTCGAGTCGCTTGAACCTTCGAGGCCGTGAAGCACGACGAGCAGGGGCGCCTCGTCAGCGATGGGTTTGGGGCGCAGCCAGTCTGCTGCCAAAGAGTCCCCGTCAGGCAGGGGGACGATCTCGCGTTCGAACGAGGGGCGCGGTGTTTTCACGACGCCCAGCGCGGGCAACAGGGTTTGCACGTGCCGGTTCCGCAGCCAGCCAGGTGGGCGGAACGGCGCGCTGTTCGGTTCGATCACCGTTTGCGGGAAATCTTCTGCGCGGGGGCCGACGTCGTTTCAGGCTTGTTACGGTCCTCGTCGGGCTTGTTGCCCGTCAGCACCCGGAATACCTCTTCCTGCACTGCACGCCAGCGTGCGAAGTTGCGCTGCGCGAGCCCGGCCACGGCGTCGACGGGATCGATGCCAACGACCTTCTTGAGCGTGCTGCGAGCCTGCGCCTGCTGGGTCATGAACAGGCGAAGGCTCTGCTCCAGGTAGTTGCTGACGACGTTCGGCATGGCGCTGCCGTAGGTGCGGATGATCTGCGAGAGGAAGTCTTCCGTCATCACGGGTTCCCCGTGCTGTTCTTGCTCGATGATGACCTGCATGAGGATCGTGCGCGTGATGTCCTCGCCACTTTTTTTGTCGATGACGACAAAGGCTTCCTTGGCGATCACGAGCTCGCGGATGTGCGACAGCGTGATGTACTTGCTGAGCTCCGTGTCATAGAGCCTGCGGTTTGGGTATTTCTTGATGGTGCGCACGGCGTTCGCCAGCTTCCGGGAGGCTCGTATTCTAAACCATTCCGGGCCCGATCCGTGTGTCGTCTAGGCTTTGTTTGCGAAACTCTGCCGGCCCCGCAGCGTGTTCGGTTCGTAATGCTCAAGCGCCCAGACGACAAGGGATTCGGGGGAATGGCCCTGCGGCTGCACAGGAAAGGGCATGCCCATGGCCTGTAATGCTCGGGTTAAATTCTCAACCGGTGTGTCCGCGCTCAATTCTGGTGCGCCTGTCTGCTTGCTGAGCTTGCGACCGTCGTTGCCCAGGAGCACCGGAAAATGCGCGTAACGGGGCTGCGGGAGTCCGAGAAGCTGCTGTAACCAGATCTGGCGTGGTGTGGAGTCGAACAGGTCGACACCTCGGACAACGTCAGTCACGCCTTGGTCGGCATCGTCGACAACAACGGCGAGCTGGTAGGCGATCAGTCCGTCCCCGCGACGAACAATGAAGTCGCCGGGCTCTGCATCAAGATCGAATCGAGTTTCGGGCTGCCAACGGTCGTGAATCACGATGGCCTGGTTGGGCACGCGCACCCTGACGGCGCCTTCGCTCAATGCTCGATCGCGGCAGATCCCCGGATAGCGGCTGCCGTGTCCTGCTGCACGGAGTTGCCTTCGGCTGCACTGGCAAAAATAAGCGTGACCGCTTTCGAGCAGCGCGTCGATGGCCGCGTCGTGCAAGGCCCGGCTGGTGCTTTGGTAGCGGCAGTCACCATCGTGGTGCAGCCCGTGTGTGGCGAGCGCGGCAACGATGTCCGCCGCGGCGCCCGGGACTTCGCGGGGCGGGTCGATGTCCTCGACGCGCAGCAGCCATTGGCCACCGTGGTGACGTGCATCGAGGTAGCTGACGAGTGCACCGACGAGTGACCCGAGGTGCAGGCGGCCCGTGGGCGAGGGCGCAAAGCGCCCCGTATAGGGATCAGCGGTAGCGATCGTCCCGGTCGCGGAACTGGCGCTCGGCGAGCTCGCGGCGTTCCTGAGCCTCGAGGCACAGGGTCGCCACGGGGCGGGCCTCGAGCCGCTTCAGACCGATTTCCTCGCCCGTCTCATCACAGTAGCCATAGGTACCGTCGTCGATGCGGGTCAGCGCCGAGCTGATCTTGCGCAACAGCTTGCGCTCGCGGTCGCGCGTGCGCAGCTCAAGCCCAAACTCGGACTCCTGCGTAGCGCGGTCGTTCGGGTCCGGGAAGTTGGCGGCCTCATCCTGCATGTGGTGCACGGTGCGATCGACTTCTTCCATGAGTTCGCGCTTCCAGGCCAGCAGAATGCTGCGGAAATGCTCGAGCTGATCGTCGCTCATGTACTCCTCACCGCGCTTGGGCTGGTAAGGCTGCACGCCATGAATCGGACCGCTCATGACATCCGCGCGGCTGCGGCGCTCGGCCCGGGCCACCTTCTTCTTTCGGGCGGGTGCCGCTTTCTTTGCCGGTGCCTTCTTGGCGACCGGCTTTTTCTTGGCTACAGGCTTCTTTTTCGGCGTTTTCTTGGCAGCCGCTTTCTTGGCAGGCGCGGCCTTTTTCTTAGCGACTTTCTTCTTCGCGACTTTCTTCTTGCTCGGAGCCTTCTTCTTGCTTGCGGCTTTCTTGGCCGGCGCCTTCTTGGCGACCTTCTTGGTCGTCTTTTTTGTCACTTTCTTTTTAGCCGTAGTCTTTTTGGTGGAGGTTTTTCGCGCGGTCTTCTTGGCGGCAGTCTTCTTTTTGGCGGCAGTCTTGCGCGCAGCTTTCTTGGCCGGCGCTTTCTTGCGGGCCGGCGCCTTCTTCGTGACCTTCTTGGTGACCTTCTTGGCGACCTTCTTCGTCACCTTCTTCGCGGCCACCTTCTTTTTGGAGGTCGCTTTCTTCTTAGCCGTTGATCTTGCAGCCTTTTTCTTGGCAGCCATCCTGTTTCTCCGCGGCGAGAATACGTAAAAGCGCGCCGATTATACCGACAATGCGCGCCCTGTGAAGTAACGGTGCCACGGGCTTGTCAGTAGCCCGTGACGCCCGCAGGTGTGCCCGGGATCGCGACAGCCGGTTTCGGCTCCCAACCGTCCGCCCGGTGCTCTAGCACGACGTTCGTGTAAACGCCCCCGCGAACATTGAAATCGCTGCACACACGCATGTATCGGGGCTCGAGTGCCGCCACGAGGTCGTCAAGGATCTGGCCAGTCACCTTTTCGTGAAAGGCGCCTTCCTCGCGATAGCTCCAGAAATAGAGCTTGAGCGATTTGAGCTCAACGCAGCGTTCCGCGGGGATGTAATCAATGTAGATCGTCGCGAAGTCCGGCTGGTCTGTCTTGGGGCAGAGGCAAGTGAACGCAGGCGTATGGATCCGTATGACGACATCGCGCCCTGGGGGCGGGTTGGGGAAGGTCTCGAGCTCCCTGGACGGTCCGGGGCGGGGGGTTTTTTCGATGGTTTCGCTCATGAATCCTGGGCACCGCGTGCCGGAAACCGGCGCGGCGTCAAGCCTGTTTTGGGAAACGAATTAGCTTACACTAGCCGGCTTCCGAAGCGCCACGACAGACAGATCGAGCCCAGTCAAAACATGCGTTTGAGCAAAATCAAGCTTGCCGGCTTCAAGTCCTTCGTAGATCCCACCACCATCGAATTCCGGGGCGACCTGGTCGGTGTCGTCGGCCCCAACGGCTGCGGCAAGTCGAACGTCATCGATGCCGTGCGCTGGGTCATGGGCGAAAGTTCGGCCAGCCGGCTGCGCGGCGACCACATCACGGACGTCATCTTCAACGGCTCCAGTGCGCGCAAACCCGTGGGCACGGCATCGATTGAGCTGCTGTTTGACAACACGGACGGCACTGTCGGTGGCCAGTACGCGGGCTATAACGAGATCTCCATCAAACGCGTGGTCTCCCGTGACGCCATCTCGACGTACTACCTGAACGGCGCCAAGTGTCGCCGCAAGGACATCACGCAGATTTTCCTGGGCACGGGCCTGGGGCCGCGCAGCTACTCGATCATCGAGCAGGGCATGATCTCGCGCCTCATTGAGGCCCGCCCCGAGGACATGCGTGTGTTTATCGAAGAGGCGGCGGGCATCTCCAAGTACAAGGAGCGCCGCCGGGAGACCGAGAACCGAATCCGGCACACCCGCGAGAACCTCGAGCGTCTGACGGACCTGCTTGAAGAAGTCGAAGCGCAGCTGCGTCGTCTCGACCGTCAGGCCAAGGCTGCCGAGCGCTATAAGAAGCACAAGGCGACGGAACGCCGCCTGGGTGCCGAGCTGCTGGTCCTGCGACTGGCCGACCTTGATGCAGCCGATGAACAGAACCAGCGTCAGCTGGCTGAGCGCGAAAACACGCTGCAGGCGAGCATCGCCGAGCAGCGCAAGGTCGAGGCCAGCATCGAGGGTGCCCGCGAACGTCTGACCGAGACCACCGACGCGTTCAATGCGGTCCAGAGCAACTACTACCGCATCGGCGCCGAGATCGCCCGGCTCGAGCAGAGCATTGAGCACAACCGCGAGCTGCAGGAACGCCAACGCGAAGACCTCGACCGTGCGGACTCCGGCCTGGCCGACATCGTCGAGCACATCGACAAGGACGTGTCGGTACTGGAGCAACTTCAGCTGACACTCGACGAACTTGCGCCCGATCTCGAATCCGCCCGTCGGCGTGAGCAGGCTTCGAGTGAATCGCTGCAGAAAGCCGAGTCGGCGATGGCCGATTGGCAGGAGCGCTGGGAAGCGTTCAACCACAAGGCCGGCGAGGCCGAACGACTCGTGCAGGTTGAGAACACCCGTATTGAGCAATTGCAGGAACGGCTTGGCCGCCTCGCGCAGCGGCAACAGAGCCTGCAGGCGCAGCACGATGCTGTGCCACTCGAAGACCTAAAGACGGCGCATGAATCCGCGCGCAGCGAATCACTCACAGCAGCCGCCGGCGCCGAAAAGGCCGAGCAGGCTCTGGCCGAAGTGGATGCCGCGCTGGCGCGGACACGCGAGCGCGTCAACACGCTGGGCGATGACCGGGATACGGCCCGCGCCGCACTTCAACAGATGCTCGGCCGACAGGCCTCGCTAGAGGCGCTGCAGAAAGCGGCGCTCGACGACGGCAGCGGTGAGGTCAACACCTGGATCGCACGTCAGGGCCTGCAGGACGCGCCCAAGCTCGCACAACGCCTGCGCGTAGCCGATGGCTGGGAACGCGCTGTTGAAACGGTACTCGGCGACGAACTGCAGGCGGTGGTTGTCGATGACCTGGAGCGTGCCGCGCGCGCCATTGCCGAAATCGGTGACGGCAGTCTGTCGATCATGTCGCGCGCAGGTGCCGGCAGTGCCACAGGCCAGAATCGTCTGCTTAACCACGTAGAACAGGCGCCAGCCGCTGCCGGCCAGTTGCTCGAACGTGTCGTTGCAGCTGATGATCTCGGTGAGGCGCTCGCGCTGCGTGAGCGTTTGGCACCTGATGAATCGGTTATCACGCGCGATGGTGTCTGGGTTGGCCGCGACTGGGTTCGCGTCAGCCGTGGCGACAGCACGCGTGCTGGTGTTCTGGGTCGCGAACAGGAGCTGCGGACGCTGCAACAGGACATCCGCGGCCAGAAGGCGGCCGTCAACGACACGGAAACTGCGCTGGATACGGCGCGCACGGAAGGCGCCGAGCTGGAAACGAAACGTGGCAGTCTCCGAACCGCAGCCGCGCAGGCGAATCGCGATGCCGCCACGGCCGCAGCCGCCGTCGAGAGTGCGGCGATTCGTCTGAGTGAAGGCGAGCAACGACTGAAGACGAACGCCGACGCACTGCGCGAAACACGCAGCGAAGCGGAGGGCGCCGAACAGCTCATCGCGGACAGCCGGCGGTTGCTTGAGGAAAACCAAACGACCGTTGCGAATGTCGCCACGGACCGCGAGGCGCTTGAGTCGCAGCGCGAGACACTGCGGGCCGCACTCGCACGTGCGCGCAGCCAGGCCGAGGAAGACCGGCAGGCGGCACGCGACAAGGCGATCCGTTACGAGTCTCGCCGTTCCTCACGGGAGTCGGCAGAGCAGGGGCTCGCGCGCATGCAACAGCAGCGCGAACAGTACGAACGTCGCCGCGAGGCATTGCGTGAGGAGATATCGAAGGCCGAGGCACCCGTCGCCGGTATGCGCGACACACTCGAGACGCATCTGGCGGCACGCGTGACGGCGGAGGCCTCGTTGTCCGATGCGCGCTCCCACGTCGAGAACACCGAGATGCAGCTGCGCCAGTACGACCAGCAGCGCATCGATCGTGAAGCCGAGGTGGCAGAGGCGCGCGATTCGCTCAGCGAAGCGCGCATGGCAGGGCAGGAAACGAAGGTGCGGCGCGAAGGGCTCATGGAGCAGTTCGGTCGCACGGGATTCGAGCTCGCGGCGGTTAAGCAGGAAATGCCCGAAGAGGCTGCTATAGACGCGTGGAGCACGTCGCTCGAACAGGTGCAGCGAAAAATCGAGCGCCTGGGCCCGATCAACCTGGCCGCGATAGAAGAGTTCAAGGAGCAGTCGGAGCGCAAGGAATACCTTGACGCGCAGCTCAGCGATCTCAATTCCGCACTGACGACACTCGAAAACGCCATCCGCAAGATCGATCGCGAGACGCGAAACCGGTTTAAGGAAACCTACGACCAGGTGAACGAGGGCTTCCAGAACCTGTTCCCGAAACTCTTCGGCGGCGGCAAGGCCTACCTCGACCTCACCGGGGACGACCTGTTGGCGGCCGGTGTGACCGTGATGGCGCGCCCGCCGGGCAAGCGCAACAGCACCATTCATCTGTTGTCAGGTGGCGAGAAAGCGCTCACGGCTGTGGCGCTCGTGTTCGCCAGCTTCTAGCTCAACCCCTCGCCGTGCTGCATGCTCGATGAGGTCGACGCACCGCTCGATGATGCCAACGTGGGCCGCTTCTGCGAGATCGTCCGCGACATGTCACGGACGGTGCAGTTCGTCTTCATCAGCCACAACAAAGGCACGATGGAGATGGCGGACCAACTCATGGGTGTCACGATGAACGAGCCAGGCGTGTCTCGGCTTGTGGCCGTCGACATCGATGAGGCGGTACGGATGGCTGCCGCCTGACGGCAACGGGCATGGACGGCCTGCGAATCGCATTGTTGGTCATCGGCGCGGTCATCGTCGCCGGCATCTACTGGAATGCGCGTCGCAAGCACGCTGCCGACATCCACAATACGGACGTCGCAGACCGGATCGAGCCCGCGTTCGACGATACGGCAGAACCTGTCGAGCCCGTCGTCGATGCACAGGAGTTGCCGCTCGGCATCACAACGCCGGCCGTCGGGCACGATGATCCTGTTGATACGCCGGCGCCACCACTGCCCGAGGCCGCGCCCGATCAAGACGAGCAAGCGGCCCGGGCCGATACCCCGCAGAAGGTGATCTCTCTGCGCATTGTCGGGAAGGGTGGTGCCGACTTTGCGGCCGAGGAGGTCGTACTGACCTTGCGAGGCGTGGGCTTGCTGCACGGCAAGTTCGGCATCTTTCACCGCATGTCGGATGACGAGGACGAGGCCTTGTTCTCGGTTGCTAATCTGACCGAACCCGGCACGTTCGACCTGGCCGACCTCAAGGAGCGCCGCTTTGCCGGGTTGTCGTTCTTTATGCTGCGTCCCGGGCCGGGCCGAGGCGTGGACGCCTTCGATAAGATGGTGGAGATGGCCAGGGCCGTTGCGATAACGCTCCAGGGTGAATTGCTCGACGGTGACGGCAGCACGCTCAGTATTCAGCGTGAACGTTTCATGCGGGAAGACCTCATTCAGTACGAGCTGAAGCACCTTAAGTTGTAATGGCCGCCACACCCGATTCAGCGTCGCGCAAGAAGGCTGCTGCGCTCGCGGCCGAGATCGAAAAACACAACCGCGCTTACTACGTCGACGATGCGCCGGTCGTGCCCGATGCGGAGTACGACCGGCTGCTACGAGAGCTGCAGGAACTTGAAGCCGCGTTTCCGGAGTTGCAGACACCGGATTCCCCCACGCAGCGCGTCGGCGCCACACCCATCGCCGGCTTCGCGACGGTCACACACCGGCAGGCCATGCAGTCGCTGGACAACGCGTTCTCCGATGAAGAGATGGAGCGCTTTTTTGATCGCATCGCGAGTCGCCTGGAGCTCGAGACCGGTATCGGCGACCTCGAGTTCTGCGCCGAGCCGAAGATGGACGGCGCAGCGATGTCCCTGCTTTATGAAAGCGGCGTGCTCGTGCGTGCCGCGACGCGGGGTGATGGCACGACAGGCGAGGACATCACGCACAACGTGCGCACGATTCACACGGCGCCGCTGCGACTTAAGGGCTCAGGGATACCGAAGACGCTCGAAGTTCGTGGTGAGGTCTATATGCCGCGCGGTCTTTTCGAGGCGTTTAACAAGCGTGCAGAGTCGCAGGGCGAAAAAACGTTCGTGAATCCGCGCAACGCCGCTGCAGGTAGCCTGCGTCAGCTCGACCCCAAGCTCACGGCGCGTCGGCCGCTCGACTGGTTTTGCTACGGCACCGGTGTGGTTGAAGGCGGGTCTATCCCCGACAACCAGTACGACACCCTGCAGCAGCTCGCGGAATGGGGGTTCCCCGTGAATCCCGAGACGCGCCGTGTCGTTGGCAGTGAGGGTTGCCTCGGCTTCTACGCAGACATGGTGGAGAAGCGCGCCGGGCTGGATTACGACATCGACGGCTGCGTGTTCAAGGTCAACGCGTTCCGTGCGCAGACGGAACTAGGCAGCGTCTCACGGGCGCCGCGGTGGGCCATCGCCAGGAAGTTTCCGGCACAGGAAGAGCTCACGACGGTTGCGGGTATCGACTGGCAGGTGGGTCGCACGGGTGCGCTGACGCCCGTCGCGCGTTTGGAGCCCGTCTTTGTCGGTGGTGTCACGGTCAGCAATGCAACGCTGCACAACATCGACGAGTTGCGTCGCAAGGACGTTCGGGCCGGAGACATGGTTGTTGTGCGTCGCGCCGGCGATGTGATCCCCGAAGTCGTTCAGGTTGTACTGGAGCGGCGGCCGAAAGGGACGGTCGCACCAGAGCTGCTGAAGGTGTGTCCGGTGTGTGGCACGCCGGTGTCGAAACCCGAGGAAGAAGCGGTTGCGCGGTGCACAGCAAGCCCCATGATTTGCTTCGCCCAGCGATCGGAGGCGCTGAAACATTTCGCGTCCCGCAAAGCCATGGACATAGAGGGTCTTGGTGCCAAGCTGATCGAGCAACTAGCGCAGGAGCGGGTCACTCGACCGGCAGCGTTTTTCGATCTGACGGTCGAGGAGCTCCAGGGATTCGAGCGCATGGGCGAAAAGTCGGCCGCCAATGTCGTCGCGGCTATTGAGGCCAGCAAGCAGACGACGCTGCCGCGGTTCCTGTTCGCTCTCGGGATTCGCGATGTCGGTGAACGCACAGCCGAGCAACTTGCCGAGCACTTTGGGACGATCGAAGCGCTGGCGGCGGCGGATACAGGCGCGCTCGAAGCCGTGGAAGATGTCGGGCCCGTGGTGGCGGGCAGAGTGGCTGAGTTTTTCGCCAACGATGAGATGCAGGCCGTGGTGCGGGATCTGATCGACGCCGGAGTCACCTGGCCCGATATCGAAGCGCCAGACCTGGCCGCAACGGCAGAGTCCCCATTCTCGGGCAAAACCGTAGTTCTCACCGGGGCGTTGTCACAGATGACACGCGACCAGGCGGGCACCATCGTGAAGCGACTGGGCGGCAAAGTGACAGGCTCTGTCTCAAAGAAAACGGATTTTCTGATTGCCGGTGAAAAGGCCGGCTCCAAGCTCACCAAAGCGCAAAACCTCGAAATCGAGGTTCTCGACGAGGATGGGTTCATTGCGATGATTCCGCCGTCTTTGGTCGATTCTTAGCAGATTCGCACGCTGCAAATATCCCTGATTTATAGACATTTGGGCGTTTTTGGACAGGGGTGCAACCTCCGGGACGCATTGCGCCAAAAATCCCAGAAAATGGGCACTAATTCCCAACCCCCTGATTTCGTTGACCTCTGTGAGCGTTGATTTCTAGTATCGGCGCGCATGAGCGATCAAGCCCAAGAAAAACTACTAGAACTGCTGTTTCGTGTTCTCCGCCCTCTGGTGCACCTGTTGATTGAGTCCGGGATCGGCCATCGAGAGTTCGCGGAGGTGGCCAAACGCGCTTACGTAGATGTAGCGTCGAAGAACTACGGCATTCGCGGTCGAGATACGAATATATCCCGCGTCGCGGTTATGACAGGCCTAACTAGGAAAGAAGTAAAACGGCTTAGAGATGAATCTGCCGGAAGTGAATCACCGGCAGAGGTGAAGCAACTGCCGGCTGGCCGAGTTTTGCAATTCTGGCATACGGATGAAGAATTCCTCGATTCTGAGGGAAGTCCGTTGACGCTGAATTTTTCTGATGAAGAACCTTCTTTTTATCGCCTAACTAGAAAGTACGCGGGCGACATACCCGCGGGTGCTTTGAGAACCGAATTGAAAAGGGCAGGCGCAGTAGCTGAAGACGAAAACGGCGCATTGAAGCCATTGAGACGAGAGTTTCGTGTGCTAGATCCCGAAGCGCAGTTTGAGTGGGCTCTTGGCCGCACGATATATGGCGCTATGGCGAACTCTAAGTACAACTTCTTCGAGAGAAAAGCCCAGGGTTCGAAGAAATTTGCGCTTTGGCCGAGTCGAATCGTCGAGGCAGCAAGGGTTGGTCGAGACGACGTAGCCCACGTAAAGGAAATTGTGTCAAAGCAATCAATGGACTTCTGCGAGTCACTCGACGATGCCATGGAGCCGTACTCGGAAAATTCCAGCTCCGATGCCTCAACAATGGTCAGGGTTGCAGTAGTCTATTTTGAAGACTCCTGAGCAATTTTTCTGACTCCGCTCCTATCGTGAGCGGAGCGTAGGGCCGACTCAAGCGTTTATTGCCTTCTGCTACGCAGCACGATCCTGTTTGGTTGACGCTAACCAATAGGATCTGCAACAAGGCGGACGCTATTTTTTCGATCCAGCCGTACCAATCAAGGTAGGGCGGGCTGTTATGTTTTGCCTTTACATAACAGTGTTGAATGCGCGATTAGACCCAAATAAGTCGCGCATTCGTGTTCTTCGACTCGGTATCTGACTACCGGTGCCAGCTCTCAGACTCGCGTAATCCGCCATTCGTCCAAGAGGGTCTCCCATTCCTTGGGCCTCGGGAAAATTTTCCCAATCTCCTTTCAAATCATTGAGTTATGAATTCGCAATCAGTTCTCGGACTGATCGGGGGTAAATCCACCCAGCGAACTTCATCAATTCATCAAAAAAACAACACTGTACGTATTGAACGTCATTTTTCACTCAACCTGTTGCCCGGTGACATAATGCGCGTAAATTTTACATATCACGCAGGATGGAACAGAACACGAGGCAAAACCTAGTAGACGCAATCAGCACCATGATGAAGCCGCTGGTTCGCCTACTGATCAACAACGGCGTTACGCATGCGGATTTCGCAGACATTCTCAAAGATGTTTACGTCGATTCGGCCATCCGGCACTTCAGCGACAACGACCGGGTCAATCGTTCGCAGATTGCAGTTAAGACGGGGCTAACTCGGAAGGAAGTGAAAAAGGTCATTGATAGGGCTTTGACTGATGAGTCGCAGAGACGCCCGAGGTCTAGACCAGAACGGGTCTTATCTGGCTGGCATAACGATCCAAACTTTACCGGACCGTATGGCGTTCCGTTGGAGTTGCCTTATGAGGCGCCTGAGGGAGAAAAGAGTTTCGCTCAATTGGTTCGCGTTTACAGCGGCGATATGAGCGCAAAAGTGACCTTAGATGAGCTGAAGCGCGGAGGCTCCGTTGAAGAAAAGGACGGATTGCTCAGAGCTACACGCCGCTATTTCGAGCCACGCGCACTATCGGCCGAGCTTATCGCGCGATTGGGAGATATCGGACACAAGTTCTTTTCGACAGCTGCGGCGAATATTGAAAAAACAAAACAAGGAAGGGGCTACTTCGATCGTCGCGTTTACGCGGAAAAGGGCTGTACTGAAGACACAATTTTGAAATTTGACGCCTACATCAAGGAAGTCGGCCAAGAATTTTTAGAGGAATTAGATCGCTGGCTTGCGGCGAACGATGACGGCCAGGCGGCCGGACCGAGAAAAGAGACCGGTCTGTATATGGTCCACTACGTCGAGGCAGCAGAGGACAAGACATCGCTGAGTGAGCTTCTCGAAGAAAGAGGCGTTTCCAGCGAGTAGCAGAGTCCCCACCAAGGAATGGCGGGGAAAAAATCCAATGATGGAAAACGTTTAGGAGTGTGCAATGCAGGTTGGGAATTACCAACGCTGTGTGGCATTAAGCTTGTTCGCTACTGCACTAGCAGTTGCCGGGCCGGTTTTCGGTGCCACACATAACGCGTCAATTGGTGTGGAGGCTAACGTAGCCGGCAAGGGCGGATCGGCCACCCAAGCCATCGATGCAGGCGCCGTGTCAGCAATTGATGCCGGAGCTGTTTCCGCAATCGATGCAGGCGCCGTGTCAGCAAT
>ERZ1740065.455-NODE-455-length-21934-cov-12.240185_pt1 | contig 21934 bp, 20 predicted proteins | sample MGYA00581738_ERZ1740065 | MGnify/ENA primary metagenome ERZ1740065 (study PRJEB43018, sample SAMN04849749) | marine metagenome | isolation source: floating plastic debris | place: Pacific Ocean | collected 2008-09-01 | study: EMG produced TPA metagenomics...
ACACTTTGAGACTGAAAGTGATAGGTTGACACTTTGAGACTGAAAGTGATAGGTTGACACTTTGAGACTGAAAGTGATAGGTTAACACTTTGAGACTGACCGATGGTAGGGGTGCGCTATAGATACCTGGGAGATCGAGTGAGTGAGTCAGCCTCAGCTGTGGTACGAGATATCATCATGTGACATTGATTGAGGAGCACCTGCAGCTGCTGGTCACTGAGTCGAGGAGACTCAATCTGTAATTCAATCAGCATGCAGTAAGTCTACGGCATAAACCCATAGAAATAGAGAGTGAAGCAAAGTGACCAGAGTAATCATACAGTACCTCTGATTCTACCGCAGTAGAGAGAGATGCAAGCTCCTGCTCTATATCCGCGAGCCTCCGCTGCTGGTCTCTATGGTCTCGCGTCTCTTGCAGTGCCCTCTCTCCAATACGAGTGATATCTTCATCTGCCAGATTGTGAGTTCTTGAGAACAGCTGCAGCTGAGTAAAGATGAATGAGTTCAATCAATGCCAACTGAATCACTATTGAGTATACTACACTGTCACAGTCACAATCATCGTCACAGTCACTGCCACAGTCACTGCCAGTCACGGCATAATCACTGTCACAGTCACTTTCACAGTCATTTTCACAATCACTGTCAAAGTTACCATCACAGTGACGTCATGATCAGTGTTACAGTTACAGTCATACCAGTTATGACAAAATCACTGTCACCGTGGCAGTCACTGTCATATACTAACACGTGATGAAAATTGACACGACATAAACACCTTACTACAGGCAGGAAGTTTTTCTGTAGAATTCTGTTTTGGAAAGTACAGATATGGACTCACCGATTCATATGATACAGAGGATGAAGGGATAAACAGATGATCAAACTCCTCCTGGCCTAACAGCTTCTGCAATCGATTATCTATATCATTCATCTTCTTCATTTCGTTTGATTCCATGGAGAAACCTTGTCCTGTAATGAGGGCGTATGAGAGTGATGAGAGGACAACTCCAATGATGATCGTACACCCAATTCTTGTGTGAGTCAGAGAGGTGTGGGCAGGTCATAGATGTACATGTAGATAGCTTGAAAAAATGGAATAGTTCTAAGCAGGGATACAGTAAGGTCTTTCTGGTTCAGCCGGAATACTTGATGGAATATAGCCTACACCTAATCCAAGTTTCAATGCTGTGCCACTTCCTGTTTCAGGATGATAAATATCAACCTGTGTCTGCTGCATTGTTTCCTTTATCAGTTATTTCTTGAGTGAGTAAATAATGAGTTTACAGATGGTTCAGCAGGGCGACCATACCTGGCTTTACAGGAAGCTTTTCATCCCCGCTGTTTCCATGGTTACCTTCAGCTGGTGATTCATTCAGCTCATCCAAGTCTTCTAATATGTCAGCCAGACGCTTCTTCTCATCATCTGTCATGGCCACCGTATTTCCTGCATCAGCAGCGAGCTTCAAACAAAGCGTGACGTCACATTTTAGCGGATTTAAAAACCTCCTTTCTGACGAGGTTTTACTATATGACTCAGGAAGAACGAGAAATAGACTGAAGCTGGAAAATTTATCCTGATGCTTACGTCGATATTTCGCTGGATGAAATCTTTGTCACCAGTTTTACCGCTACCACTTGTGCGTCGCCTTCGTCTGGCCTTCTTACCGTTGGTGTTTTGAGATGCGTTCGTACCGTCTGTTTGCTGAGTCGTGAAGCTAGCGGAATCACTCATGTTACTCTTTGTAAATTTACCAGTCTTGCTAGTTTTGGCTGAAAGAGACCATTGAGAGATTAGAAATGGTGGAGGGTGAGAAGTACCATCCTAATACGTATAGAATTACAGCTGGTGGATGAGAGGTCGGGCGGCTGAGTGGCGAACAGCGGATTACTGGCCGTGTCATCGTCTGAATGGTCGCCGACATCTCTGTCAAACCTACAAACACGTCAGCACATATGGATCATCTTTAGGGCACTGCAGAGGTACATGTAGATACAAAGGCAGAGGTACATGTAGATACAGTAAAAGCATGGAAATTCTGCAAGTTTTTGTGATGTCGTTGTGATGTCGTTGTGATGTCGTTGTGATGTCGTTGTGATGTCGTTGTGATGTCGTGGTGATGTCGTTGTGATGTATTGTTCAACAAAAGCGAAATAATGTAATTTCATTCACCATATTTATTTCTCATTTATTTTGTATTTCCCCTCTCGCATACTTTTTATTTTCTTTGGCATAGGTAAGTGTATGAGTACACGCAGTAAATGCACAGTACCTTGTAATAGCTGCAGGCAGGGCAAGAAATTTCTCAGTATTGGTAGCTTCATCTTTCGAACTTTTATGTCCTTCTTGTCTACTTTTGTCCAGCTCATCAAGCTCCAACCTCAGTCTGCAACCGCATTGCAGAGTTAGAGACCTAGAGACCGGCTATAGGGAACCACTCAAACGGTACCATAGCTGTAGCTTACTTCCTCTGCAAAGCAATTCTCTCCCTCTTGATGTGTCTCTCTCTTCTTGTTCTTTTCTCGAGAATTCTATCAAATTTTCTCATTTGGAGTAAGGCCTCCTTTATTTTAGGATCAATCGCTTCCTCATCATCTCCTATCGCTCTAAAAAACGTTTAAAACTGACCAATGAGTGAATAACCTGAACTAACTTGACTCGCTATAATTGTATACGTACAGGTTCCCACTCTCATCGGTAACGGACTTGACTTGCTGGGTGATCTCCTGCCTTATCTTGCTGACTATATCATTCTCCTCATCAGAATTTATTTCAACATCATCACCTAGTCAGAAGACATTATAACATGAGGAGTGAAGCAGAGCTATAATATACAACAGATACTGCCATAGTAACACTGGTAAAGGGATTCTGAAGAACAGAAAGTGAGTAATAAACAATGTCCACCATTATCGCACACATCTGTAGAGGTGTGAGCGTGGTTGTACATGCATGGTGAAAAACTGGAGTTGCTATAACTCACCACTCCACGACGACATCATATGTACAATATTTTTCTCACCCACAGCGAATGGGTGGCACTATGCCCTCAAGCTCAACAATATCTACCAGAACCCTGAAAGCTTGAGAAACTTCAAGATCTTGCCAGTCCCTAACAGAGCACAGTTCTGTAGCCCACTTACATCTACATTGCCCGGTACCTGTGCCAGTCATTGGATGTGCTTAGATGTCATTGCGCTCAAGGCTCCAACCACCATGGGGACAAACCAAGGCTTATATGTATACTAGTATACAATAATAACTGGTCTTTATTTAGCCTGAGACACTTATTTCCCACACTAACGTGAAAGCTGCTTTCTTGATTCCACAGACGTAAATTGTCGTAAATAAGACTTCCAGTCCACATAATAATGTCATCTACTGCCCCCAGCAGTTAGGTAGGACTTGAATGAAGAGTTACATACCCGCTTTCACCAGCTGAAGGCTCTGTGTTGGAAGGCTTACTTGGCTCATCTGAGACTCGGTGGTTCCTGGGGAGTATGCCATCAATTCTTTGGCATACTTCTCACTAAACGCCATGCCCTTGAAATCGTAAGGCTCTAATGCCAGCCCAGCATTATTTTGGGACATATAAGAAGTGATCTCTGTACTCTCATTCAATTCATCTTCAGAGCCATATTCTTCCAGCATCCACTCCTAAACAAACATAGCATGAAACGCTATAATAGAAGTACCAATCATTTAGGTTCACATATTTCATAGTATACCTCTTCATCATCAAAACCATCTCTCAGAATCTGTATTTTACTATCATTGACTGGCATGATTCGCTTCTGATTAGATCCTATGCCAAATGATGACCGTACACTTTGAGAACTTGATGCTCTTGAGGATAATGCCCGACTACCAGGCCTGTTTCGATTTCCAGCAATGGTGTCATCAGCATCTAGTTCCAAACCTCCCCGTTCAATGTCTAATGACAGTCCTTGAGGTTTTTCACGCAGAACTCTCCGTCCACCATTCTTTGACTTGGACATCCTTTGAAAAACATAGTTGAAATTAGATCCGGATAGAAAGAGGCGAGAGGAATTCCACAGCAGAGTGACGATCGCAAACAAATGACTTGCATGTACTTTGTATCTATACGAAACCAAAAGCAGTGCATGGATACCTCATATACTGCAGTATTCGATCTTATAATCAACGAATCTCGTAACTATCTGTTTGCTTAGGCCAATTTAGGACGAGGATAGAGACTCCTCCCGTCTAAGGGATAGCCATGATTCGTTTCTTTTGTAGCGGATCTCTAATGAAAACATTTGAACAGCTCCGCAGAGAATACTTGCTGCTCCGCAGCGAATATTACTAGCGGAGCGCACGGAGAGCATAACTCCAAATACACGCCTCCCTACTGTATTCCCGCAACTATACGAGCGTCTATGGAAGGAAGGCCATGCTACGTACATCGCCTTTATCTCATTTGCTATGATGGTAGTTGATCCCAAACCGTTATTTTATTTTGGTGGCTCAAATGAGCTGTCTCTTATGAAACTTTTACTAGGATCTGATATGATATCAGTTCCTACCAAGAATAATATAATCCATAGGTTAAATCATTGTCACAGACATGCTCTGGGTCTGATCCTCACTCTGGTGTTATTCAGAGATGTTTCATTCCATGACAGTATAGAGTTCACTAGCTATCACGATGCTGAAGAGTTCAGTAGTGGGCTTAAAAGGACCAAGCTAGCATGAGAAGACAATCGAGGTGTTGTGAATGTATAGTGGGAAAACCACACTCCACGCAGTTGATCTTCAAGAGGTATATTTATTGCTGCGGCTACACAAGAATATACAACAGCAGTGAGAAAAATATATTGGCACAACCTCGAAACGGTTACAATGTACTACAAATAGTCAATGCAATCAAACATACTTTTTTCCAGTGCAACTGATGAAAATTATCGATAAAAAAGTTACAGAAACAAAAAACTATATCAACGTTATCTCGGAAATGAATTGTATAAATGATTAAGTTGGTTCATACACCTGCATATTGTGTACCACGATGTCTCCTTAGAATGTACGACTAGTAGATAGAGAAAGAAATAATAAATACGTGATCGACTAATGCAAAAAAATATGGTGTGACTGATAAACAGCGCTTACGATATTACAAGTGTCTCTAATTCATTGGTGGAGGCGGATCTTCGACAGTGACATTACTGGCTGTCAAATCCATGAGGTCTTTCAGGTACTGACTGGGTGTGATGACGTGGGTAGACCCTATAGAAACACAAGATCACATGTATTACCTCAGATATAAGCCATGTATCCAAGGAGGCGAGGCCATTCTAAAATGCTTACTGTGTACATGGAAAATCTTAGCGACCTCACGATAATAGCTATAATAGCGACACAGAGAAAAACACTATTAAAAAACCTTATTAATGTTGAATGACATATTTGCGATAGCTCTTTATGTTATATACAAACTCGAAAGAAATCGCTAAAAATCATAGACGCTATAATAAAAATTTCTGATGATTCGAGCGGAACGCTATAATATTTTGTCCGCTAAAATATCTAGGCGTGTCCGGATGGAAGAATGTTCGGGACAAACTGTGGGTGGTCCGTTCTCGTAGAATTTATGTATTCGTAAATCGAATAAAAATAATATACATTATACAGTATATAGTATACAGTATACAGCCATAACCAAGCTATACAAGTCCATGTTGACATCGCTACAGGTGTCTTATCAGTAAGTGAGTCATGCGTTATGAGTTAGTGAGTTATGAATGGGTGATATATCAGCAGTCCATGTCTCACTGACGGAAACATGAGTTCAATGTGTACGCCACTCACCAACAATGATATCCCACGTCTTGTTCTGTTCCGCCACTTCGTATGCCACTCGGCTTTCGCTGTATGTCATACCGCCAACGATGAAGAATATGAGTCTCGGTCCAGAGCGGGGCTGACCTCGGCCACCCGACCAATTGTAGCGAGCTCTAGCACTTTGTACATAGAAGTCTTGTTAGCAGAAATCGTGTCAACAGTTAAGAGGTCAATGAGGTGAGCGAGTAATACCTGACAGGTGCGGCAGCGCCACGACCACCGCGCGTACCCTCATTCATATAAAACGGATACTGCTTCTGGTCCAGCTTGTTCTCACAGACGTCCTCGATGATGTCCTTCAGATACGGCGTCCATCTCGACTGCTGATATGTCTGCTCTGACACTCGCTCCTTACGACTCAATGCCTGATACGACGTGTACGGTCGTCGGCGCGTGTTCTTCAACCAAGTAAAGAGACTATGCATCAACATTGAATGATATTCAATCAGAAACGTGTCAGTTTCTCTACTCAAAGGTATGAAATACCCAACAGCAGAATTGGACGAGGAAACTTGCTCGGATTGTGAAGACAGCCATGGTTAATGAGGAACAGAAAACACTGGCCAGACAGGCGAACCTTACAGAGACAGGAAGCTCAACAGTAGGTGACAGCGCAGCTTTTACCCTGGTAGAGCGTCTGGATTAGGGTTATAGCTGGCACTGACAAGACTCAACAGCGTATTAGATACAGAACCCAGCGGAAGCTCGTCCCAACATCCGACTGGGGACAGGGAAAGAGAGAAGCACAGGAAACCGGGCCAGCTACTCACATCTGAGCCGAGAGAACGGAAGTTGCCAGCTGCGCTGTACATAGGACCATGCTCAAACACAGCGCCCTGGTCAATAGAGATTCATGCAGCCGGTCAGATGACACTCGGTCAGGCGTTACCAGGATCAAGGCTTATCATAGCTCTTATACTCAGTAGCGAACAGAAAATAATGGAACCAAGTGGTGCGCCATTCAGATAAAAGAAGAATTGAAGAAATAGAGAGCGTCGACTGTCAGGCACCAATGAGGGCGTAAGTAAAGGATGGCAGATATAATCAGCGTCGCCATGGCGATATACCGGTCAAGGTCACTGGTGACTCGGCACTCAATCATGTAGACATGCAATCGATTTCAGTCACTGGCTGGCCGTCGCAGACGCGTCGGTAATTTGATCAAAGCCCAGATTGATTGTAGAGTAACGGCGGATACGAGTTACCTTGAGCAGGGGGGATGACTCATTGTGACTAACAACCGCGCTATGCAAAACGTTTCCAGAACTCTTGAAAAGAGATGAAAATTGAATAACGTGACAATGGGGGCAATAGCGACACAGGCATCACTCCTGCCTATAGAGCTTGGAAAATCAGCAGCTGCGATTGGTGAGAGAGGATGAGAAAGTACGTATTAGCGGCAAGGCGACAACGGGCAGGGGAGAGCACAAACACGCGCAATGACGCAGTGGATTCCTAGGTAGGGGAAGACAACTCACGTCTTGAATTACAGGCACAGCCAAGTTCTGCAGGTTGAATATCTTGGCCCTGTCCTCAGGCGGTATGTTGGCATGCTGAATCAGTTTGGTCAAATTCTCGTCAGACAGGCCTAAAGTAACAGGGAATGACGACTCTAAATTGATGCTACCCATTGTACGATCGCGGGTCACGGTGGTTGCGTTACGTCTGACACGCACGTACCTCCTTTGTGTAAGATGTAGAGCAACATGATGCGGATCTTCTCATCAACGATGACGCTGTTATCAAGCAGTATCGGCACGATTGACCTCATAGGGTCACGGATCCTCTCGTTCTCAGAGTCCGTCCCCATTGCCAGGTCCTGTAACCGTAGCGACAAAACCATCCAGTGAAAAACCGCCTCCACTCATAATAAAGGTACAAAGACGCAAATCTATTCAAATGAAGACCAAATATTTTATTCCTAAAACTAACATGGAAGAAATTAGAAGGTTGCCACCTCCGCTTTGGTACGTAAAAAGAGAGAAAGTGAAGGTGGAGTGAGGATGGAAAAATTCAAGCCGCGTAGCAGGACCCACACACATGCATAAAGTATATGTGTAAGTCTTCATTGAACTATTGACCTATTTGCAAGCTGAGGGCTGTGAAAATATATTAATAAAATTAATGAATAATAAAATAAATAATTAATATAATAATATTGGTGCTGTTAATTTTCGTGATCAAATTATCTGAAAAGTGGATATAAGAATAAGAACAAACGGGACGGATCCTCCACCAGACTCACCTGCTCGACTTTGCAGAGTTTGGCAATCTTGGACTGGTACTCTCTCATGCAGTCTTCAGCCAAGTGCATGTGTGTGGCGTAGCTGTTCAGCTCTTTCTGATATTGTGGCATCTTCTTTACCATCTGCGCCACATCTTTGACCGTCGCCTTGTCCGTACCTATTCTCTTGGACGCAGCGAACTCTTTCAGCTTGCTTGTTACTTTCCTAAGGTGGTAAGTAAGCAAGTAATAGTACGTCATACAACTAAAGGTAAGTGGGTAAGTGACAAACATGCTGCCGTAACGTGACGCTGACTTACTGGCTCACGCTGGCTATGTGCTGATGTCTCAAATCCATCCACAAGGCATCCGACTCATCCAGTATCACCTCCGTCTCTTTCTACAGTAAATAACGTTGACGTAAAGCACAGCTGCGAACGGCAGGACTAGGGTGGCTAGAATCATGCATTCCATCATTGTCAGCATTTGAGATAAATAACTTTTGTGATTGAGCTGTCAATTGCAAATAACGTCAAACACATCAATTCTTTATGTCACTGTGTGAAACAAAGGTTGAAGTAAGATAGCAAATTTTTTACTACATGCTCAATCACAAATATTGTCCACTCATAAAATTTCCCTTTTATAATACCTGATTTGCTAAAGCGACCTGCTGTTATTGCTATTTGCTTGTCTCTTGTCTTCAACGGGATTTTACAAGCTAAGCCAATGATGACACTGTACGCAGCCTACCGTGCCAGTAGATGTCTGCTTGGAGTAGTAGTAGACGTCGTTCTCTATGGGCAGCAGGTCGTAGGACATAGCTTGGAATGTCAACTCGTGTACGAGTGGCGAGACTGGGTCGAAACCGCGGTCTAGCACTATCAGCTCCGATCTCTCCTTATTTGGGCCCTAAACAGTAAATGCGTGTGACAGTAGAGAGAAAGACCCGCCAAAGGATGATCTGCTCCTTCCCAACCTATGTATCAACATGTGTAAAGAATATTACCAAAGGTTTAATGTTGTTTGTATATGTGTGGCCTGTGTTAATACTCATATCAACAAGTATTATTTGATGAGTGGGAGGAGACATAGTGACAGACCACACCCAAAACTGTCATAGCTGATTACAGACTTACATCACCCATGCTTGGGTCTTCAGCCTTGTAGGCATCCAACTTCTGCTGCACCAGCTGCGCGAACTCACCGTTCTTGTCTGAATATGACCGGTATCTGAAATAGAAACATAAAAGTCATCAGACAGCCAACCAAGACATAGTCTGAGCGACTGATACGTGACGCTGACTATACCTGATAGCCGGGTATTCGCCGAGGGTGGCGCACAGCGTGGCTATCTGCTCGGCGGCACGCTCTAGTGTTGAAACTCTGTTCAATGCTCTCTCCGGTGAATAATAAGCATTGAAAACCACAGGGGTGTCCAATGAAAACACCTGTAAAGAACCAAAGGTAAGTTACTGATAGTAGTTTAGTATCACCAGAAGTAGGTGTGTATCACGAGATGAGTCTGAGCTGCCATTTCTGCAGGCGTCGATGAGCCAAAGTAGCAAACATTAAAAGACGACAAGTCATTGCACTAATACAATTTATGTCACGTGAATCGTAAGCTTTCTCAACAGTCAATACATTAATCAATATCTCCAACATCTATGCCGATCTCGTGCCGATGACAACACCTCACATTTTATTGATGTAGTCTGTGTCACGCATAGTAGTCACTGACAAGGCGATGAGTTAGAGTCGATGAGTTAGAGTCGATGAGTTAGAGTCAATGAGTTAGAGTCGATGATTTAGAGTCTTTGCCTACATGAAACTATCCAGCTATTTATGTTAATTTAGGCGGGCACTAAACTCATCTAGAAATCACTTCCTAGTACAAGCTGCCAGCTGGTAGAGCATATTCTGAGAGTAAATTTGTACCTCAACTTTTATGATAGTGCAATATAACAACCATTCATCTCGGACTCAGAAAATAGAATAGTATTAAATGTTTATCTTCAAAGCATGACTCGTGGGATTTTAAAAGTCGGTCTCATTTATGATGGTTTACACACTAGATCCTTCACTTACCCTTCTTTCATATGGCAAAAAGGCACAGTTGATCTCTTTTAAAGTCTTGATTGCCTTGTACTTGGTGGCTGGATGTTTGCACATTTGTGTGAACAATTCCTGGGGGCAAGCTTCAGTAAAATACACGTGGGCGGCTCTATACGTCCATTTGCCATGCTCAGCAAAATCAGACAGCATCAGCTTTATGCTCTGGATAAAATTGAATGATAAAGAGCATATAAAAGGTGAAAAGAAGACAAGAATATCTCTGACATTTATACCATATGGACACTTACTTCATCGGTAGGCGTGATGACATAAATGGCATCAAGAGAGGGAAGAGGTTCTCGCATCTTTGAAAGATCTTCAACAAGTGTGATACCTTCATCCATTATCTCGTGCATCTTGCAGCATGCTGATATCATGCGTGTAGCGAGATGATCGAGAACGAGCACCTGTAGCAATCAGGTAACAGCAGGCCGGCATTGCGTGTGTCATATAATATGAGAGTGTTACTTAAGTCTACGTAATGATAATAACCTTCCATTGGCTCTCTTTATACTGCATTCCAGAGCCTCCATTTGCGTTACCTTCCCCTTTCCCTTTATGTGGGTGGATAACATCTTTAAAGAACTCTGTAAAACGAGATCCACGTAGAACAGAAATGGATCGATTTTATTACACGCGTAGGCTCCTTTTTTATACTATGGAATAGGGGCTGTTATTGTAATTAGTTAGATCATTGTATACCGAAAAACATAGTCTACACATACATGTAGCGTTATGTAGATGGATTGTAGTTGAATATATAGGAAATACTTACTCTCTCTCACTACGTCTTGCAACGAGGCCATATCGTCGATCAATAATAAAAATTGACTACTGAATTCCGTTTACGAGGTTATAAACAATATTCATAGCATTTTTTAAGCACATTTTTCAATGTATTTATCGTCTATAAAATTTAATAACATTCAGTACTTCATATGAAATTAAATTATGATGGATAAAAACTCATAAGCCTAAAGGCATTATAGAGACTATTTAGCGACCCCAATTTTATCTCTATCTGGATGTTCAGCGCAAAACAACTGACTGCCGCTGAGTACTGCATCGCATATGGTCTGCAAGACACATCACCCATCGATCATTGTGCATTGCTCGGGATATCATTCTACTTAATTCTATTGGAACAAATCTTCAGATATATTCGATATTACTTTGCTTACGTCATCAGTGTAGTGGTATATAATTTAACTATAACAAACAGGAGAATATGCCATAGGCATAATGGTGTTTGAATCTCTTGTTGCCGACCTTTTAAACAAGTACCTCGGTGATTACGTTGAAAATCTCGACAAGTCCCAGCTCAACATAGGGATATGGGGAGGTGAGTGATTCTTTACTACTAAGTGAAGCGAGGTTGTCAGCTGCTAGTGCTAGTACTAACTAGGCCTGCAGGTTTCTTACACTCTATAGAATTAATGTGTCATATTCAATGGTTGATTGGTTGGTACCTGATGGTGTTTATTCCCCATCCCCACATACACACGTGTGCGCATGTGCTGAGAAATTTTGCACTGAAACTATGACTATTGGAGAGCTCATTTTCTGCCTCAAGTTGAAAACATGACTGCTGCACCAGCTTTTTGCTGGTGATGGAAAACTGCTTTTTGACAGCTGTTATCTATCATTATTCCAATCTAACTCGTGGTTCTATGTGCATGGAACCATTCTTTTTGGTCCAACAGAGAGCTGCGTGCAATGTAGTTGTTATGCAGCATAGCCAGCCTGTAATTTTCTCTATAAGGGAACTCTAGCGGCCTTTGATAATGGTGTCAAACTGATTGTCATGCGTAGCTGTATAGCCAGACTGAAGTATGGCATCACTAAAACAGGGAAATTCTGATTCATATCATATATGGCGGTCAGGCAGCCGGCTGCTGCAGTTGCTACACACAGATGAAACTGAACAGAAAGCACCTGATGTTGAGATTCTTTGTGGCAGAGATTGTGGTCTGTGGGTTTTAAAGGGAACTATCGTTCCCTCTAGATGTGGCTGTAGTTTTCTTACAGGAACTACGTTCCCTCTAGTTCCCCCTAGTTCCCTCTAGTTCCCCCTGAATTTAAGCACTGAGCACAGCGATTACACAGCTCCACACCGCTAGTCTCAGTATTGATTTATTATCACGTATGTTGAGATGTATATGATTGTTCATTATATGCCACTGACTGATGCAAAGCTGAATGTATGAGTGTGAACTGGAATGCTGGCTTTATGGTCATGATTCTATCACGAGACACTCGCCCTCTGCTGTTTTACGCCCACTATGATGACCAAATGACTACATGACGACATGTCTGTAGTTGAAATTGGATACCGGCTCTGTCCTTGAGCTCGATTCAGTGTATAACGTTTCCTTTGTATGCTGCTGCAGGTGATGTGGTACTGAGGAACTTGGACTTGAAGGCCAGCGCCCTCGATGATCTTAACTTGCCCGTTAAGATCTTAGCTGGCCACCTCGGTATGTTACTCATCCTACCACCAGTCAGCTCGCCGGTTACAGTAACATTTCTAGATTTGGTACCAGCATTATATGACGCCCGATGTCACATGAGTCACAGTTTGCTACCATTCAATGTCGGGTGTGATGCTGGGTGTGATGCTGGTGTTCGCGTATCTTACTACCGGTGCACCATGTCTGGCTAGCCAGGCTAGTTCACGCCTCTCTGTCAAGTAGTCAACATGAGTCACCTATCACAAGATAAGATGACTGATAAAATGCTGTTTCCAATCACCCTTGTCAGATGCTTGGGTTCAGTCAAGTGTGATACTGTTGCAATAGCTGCCGACTCGAATGAATGCCTGTGAAATCTGCTCGCTTTGTACTTTCCATCCAGTGAGTATAATCGGCAACATTGTCAATAGCCCAAGAAGCAATTTAGTTCAAAACAAAATTGCAGTAGATGATCCGATCATGAGATTGTCAGCAGAGCTGTATGATGCTCGTGAAGCCCGGCTCCTGCAGACTACGGGTTCCACTTACAAGGGCTCTCACTACCAACAGCATTAGCGATGTCGTATCAATGTCGAAGTGTGACGAGGGTCCTTAGAAGTATCCTTGCTGCCATTTTAGCATCTAATATCTCATATTTCTCCACCCAACACTAAATTCCAAACATCGGAGTCCATGGCTGAACTCATTTCCAGGCAGTAACTCGGATATCGTGGCTGGGTTGGCAGCTCATGCTGTTTTGGCATCAGCCGCACAAAAATAGTTTGCGGTATTCATAAATTGTTTTCATGGGTGTAGGCACGCTGGTGTTGAAAATACCGTGGAAGAAGATATACACGGCGCCTGTGGAAGTGGTGATCGAGGATCTATTCGCCATTGCTGGACCTAATGCAGGTAGTACTGCCTATTTCACAGATGCATATATGTATTGTCCTACAAGAGTGAAAACCCCTAGTATATGTGTACTTATCCGCTGTTATCTTGAATTGGAGAGCTGAACCTGTTCAGAAGGCTGGGAGTTTTCTCTGATTTCTATCTACATCCAGGCATCTAGCTTCCAGCTAAACTGCCTCCTAAACTCAGCTCTGATGAGGCAACAATGAATAATGAATAATAAATGACTCTGGGCTTATTTATCGGCTATGATCTCATAACCTGTGTATGTTTCTCTGTTAATTTGGTGTCTGTCTGTTTACAGGACAAGAGTATGATGAGGCGAAAGAGGAGCAGGCCGCCCTCGACAAGAAGAGGAAACAGTTGACCAGAATCGAGGCTATGAAACTGGCTGAGGAAACGAAAGGTGCAGTTGAGCAAAAGTCACCGGAGTGGTGCATTGTGGGTGATAATTGATGAAACCAAGCGTAGGAGGAAATGATCTTGAGGGCAATGTCATTGTGGACATATGTGGGTGGATAGTGTATGGGTATACGCTTATCAGAGCGAATCATGGTGGTAGTATTGTGTAGCGTAGCTATGATGAAAATTAGTGAAGTTTTGTATCGACTCGGCCCACTGGTTATGCAGCGAAGGAGAAAGACAAGAAGAGCGATTCTTTCGCTGAGAAGCTCGCCACTCAAGTGGTGAAGAACCTTCAGGTGAAGATTCGGAACATTCACATCCGATATGAGGACTTCCACACGAGCCCTGATCAGCCATATGCACTGGGAGTCACTCTGGACAGTCTCTACTTCCAGGTACCGGCATCGTATTTCTAGTAACAGCAGACAAACTGCGGAGCTCAGCTTGTTCCTTTTACGGTAGAACTTGAAACTAATGCCGGCAAAAACTGATTGCTCTTCTTCTGAATGAAACAAGTTTGATTGAGAGATTTTTACAGCTCTATACAAATTTCTCAATCATTGGTGAAACAATCTTACAACTTACAACTTACAATGCGCAGTTAGTAAGCGGTGGTAAGCAAGTCAGTAACTTATTACAGTTAGTATATCCAATGCCACCTTTGGACCAAAACGTGATTATTACGAGCTGCATTAGTATCCAGTTCTATGGCGCGTATCGATGTGATGGAGCTGTGATATTGATAGAGTTAATTTGATTCCCTCGCTAGCATGAAGACGGGCCGGTAAGTAACGGTTTATATGCTTTATTAATCCTGCTGTTGTTCCTTTCCTCAGCTCCTATATACACGTCGTGACTTCCTCCGTGTTTCACACTTAGTGGAGTTAACCTATCAGTTCAATATTAGACATAGACATGTCACTGCAGGCCAGATTGACATATATCACAGTTTATAGTACATGTATTTCAGACGGTGGATGAGAATGGAGTGGCCAGGACTATCAAAGAGACTGTCACCAAGATCTTCAAGTCCGTTGAACTGAACAACCTCTCGCTCTACTGGAATTCTCGTGCCACGACGTACAACGAGGGCGCCAAGGAGAGCAAGTATCTGGCCATGAAAAACACCATACCCACCAGCGAGAGGCGACAGAGGCACCAGTACTGTGAGTGTACACTAGTATCACAGGAAACTACTGATGGTGTCAGCTGTGGTAAACATCCTCCTACAGTAGATAATCTTGTGGTTAGACTCTTCTGTCCTGTGGTGCAGCTGCAGCCTGGAAAGTGACGCACAACAGTAATGATCAGAGGCCCTGGACCAGAGATCCAGAGTCTCTGATCAGAATTCAGGTCATAGACATTTGAAAGCTCCAAACTTTTACTGTAAAATTGAAAACCTTTCAACCGAAAAACAAATGAGTCAATTGCAATTCACTCTAACTGTAAAGAAAAAGTTACACAAAATTTTATGTACCTAGTAGATGAACCTATTACTTGAACTAATGCATGCATTACCACTACACTGGAGCTGTCTAGGCGGCATGTATTACTACTACACTGGAACTGTCTAGGCGGCATGTTACATTAAGCCTTCTTATTGCACAGTGATCTGTCCAATCAACTGCAAGGTGAACCTGGAGTTGGACACCAAGCCCGAACTCGCCAAGTTCACCAATCCTAAGTTGAAGCTGAATCTGGTGCTGGAGAAGATAGCGGTTCAGCTGTCCCGCGATCAGTATCATGACATCATGGAGATGTTGCAGTCGTTTGAACGCCTCGTACTGGCAGACAAGTTCAGAGGCTACAGGCGATATCTTCCCGTTAAACCGTCCAGCAAGCAATGGTAGGCGATCAGCTGTCTGGTTGCGACAATATCCTCTACCATCGATGACGAGTCGATGATTGGTAGGTGGCGCTACGCTTACACCTGCGTCAAGGAGGAGGACGTGCGCAGACGTCTGCGGGTGTGGTCATGGGCGAACATGAAGCACCATCGTGAGCTGATGAAAGTCTACAAGCAGGCGTACATGAAGAAACTGGAACAGGCGAAGAAGACGTCGGAGGCCTATAAAGTCATAGAGGTTAGTGCCAGCTACTAGTTTCTATCTACTGATCTCCGCTGCTTCTTCTTCTTCAGGAGACTACTCTAAGCTAGGAAATAAATGCAACTTGACTGCGAAAAGTTATCATAAAATTACATTTTACTGTTATCTTAAACAATATTCGTGTCATGTCAGGTTAAAGATATACATACTTTTGTATAATTGTGCCAAAAAATGTCAATATCGGCACAATTTTTCCTATACATGAGACTATCCCAATTTACATCATTCATTTACTGCAACCCATGGAATATTTGCAGCATGATTTTAGACTCGGTATTTTGGTGAGGTAGTGCGATCGCAAAAAAACTTTCGCAAATATTTTTTTGTAGAAGTACATTTCTCAAACCTCATTAAAAATGGCAAACATGTTCTATTGCGCAATACTGTAAAAAACGCAAACATTCTTAAGTACAAAAACTTTGTGGGTTGCAGTAAGTGTGTAGCACTATTGTATGTATGTGTGTCGATTGTATGCACTATATTTCGCTGCTTTTCAGTCTTACTACTACACAGACCCCGAGATCGGTGAAATAGCCAAAGTCATACTGGTATCTTACTATAGACTGATTACCACAGTTTATTTCCTGTACTAGTCACGCGCATCATCACTCAGTAGATGTGTATGCACGCGACGAACAGACTGCTGCTCTCTATCAGTTTGCACTGTACTGCATCCTCCAACAATCTCACCAATAGGGAAAGATCTCAGATCAATAAGTGGGTGCGGGCGGGAAGGAAGAACTGGAAAGAGCCTCAGAAAGAGCTGATATGACAGTAGCAATCTGTTCCTATGCATCGCGCATCTACCTTGTCTGTGTATGGTTTTTAGGTTCCTTCTGTTGGTTCATATCACCCATCCCAGGGTTTATGAGTGAGCGTGTGTGCATTTGACGTAGAATCGTTCCTAGTTGACTGTTCCTCCATTCATGTGATTTTTGAGTGACCTTGACCTTTGTCTCTATGATGAGTTATGATCGGTTTTTATCTTATTTAGCAATGCGAGAAAGAACTCGATGTCTTCAGCCTCGTGCTGATGAGAAATCAAGCGGAGATGGAGTTTGCCCGTCAGCAGAAGGAGAAGAGCAAATCTGGCGGCATTTTTGGATTCCTCAGAGGAAAGAAATCCAAGGAAGGAGGTAGCGATGTCGAGCAGCTAGTGTGAAGTTGACTGCTGTTATTTCCTGTTTCAAGGATATCTGACCATTTTCTATAGGCATTACGAATCAGTTTGCGGAGCTGATGACAGAGGATGAGTACGGGAAGTTGTACAAGGCCATTGGATACGAGGAGGGTGAGCAGTCTACCAGCGGAGTGCCGGCTAATGTAAGTATCGGTCGGAGTGTCATCTCTGGGTAAGTCTGTCTGGTCATTATGGAAGAACTCTGAGCAGAAATGGTTCTACTGGCCTCTACAATCTATCAATACAGGTCATAGCTAGCTATCACTAGATCTTTGAACTCTTCCATATACTATGAGGAGCCGTTTGTAAACAATCTGAGAATTATCACTTCCATGTCTTCATTATCAGCTATGGTAGCCTCATCCTTACGACTGGCTGGCGTTCATTATACGCTCTCTCCTTGTATCTTATCATTTCCCATTGCAATCCTATCTGTAACTGCACTCTCTATTATGACCTTGAACTCATTTCCGGGTTCTTTTATTTGATATCAACAAAGTTGGGGTATACAACATGTAGGTTGTTGTTTCCCTTCCGTGAGTAAGATTATATTTAGAAGGGTGGCTTATAGGGGGGAAGGGTGGCTTATAGAAGGGAGGAATGGCTTATAGGAGGGAAGGGTGGCTTATAGGAGGGAAGAGTGGCTTAAAGGAGAGAAGGATGGCATATAGGAGGGGAAATGACTCAAAACCAACTAAAATAAGAAAAATTTTGAGAAGTATTTCCAGAACATTTATCTGTATGATGTCACTCTGATGTATATTAATGCTAGTATCTGATTGGTTGTTTTACGTACTCCGGCCATTTTTCGATCGCCTCCTTTGTGGTTGAGATTATTTTGACGTGTTTTTGGAAATAATATGACTACCTGTTCTCCTAGCATCACCACACACTTATCTCACACTGATACAACCCGCAGCCGAATGATTTCTACTTGTATCGTGACGTATTGTTACCTACTTGCATTGCTGTATTTGGCAAGTGCTAATAGCCGACTACAATCTATGCTAATGTTATTTTAGTACACAGCACACGAGCTCCACTTTGAACTGAACTGCTTGTCTCTCGCGCTCAAAGACGTCATCGACAACCGGCCTCGCGATGTTGTGATGATGGAGGTTTCCAACGTGTTAGCAGATGTCTTCCAGCAGCCCGTGTCTGGCAATGTAAAGTGAGCACACTCGGTCTTGTCTAGTCCGAACTAGAGCTGGTTGATTGATTTGCATTTTGAACTCCATCAATGTTACATGAATTATTGAGATTGGTTGAGCATTGTACATGTTTTCCCATCTTTGACGGGACAGAAAGATAACATTAGAGAAGTTCATATTATAAACGTATGATTTTCTGGGTAACCTTGACAGGCCAGTTCGGGCGTTTTCCATAGCTTGTTTTATGTGTAGGGCAATGTCTTCACATGAACTAGGAATGTGAGGGATTTCCTTCCTTGTATTATGTTCACTATCACCTCTCTACTTCCGCTTCCTGTTAGTGACATTGTGACAGCGTGACATTGTGATAGTGTGACATTGTGACGTTACCACCCTGCCATCTATGCGCAGGGTCAATGCCAAACTGGGGTCGTTCAATGTTCACGGTCTGATGCATGATGGCGTGAAACCGATGATCGTCCGATCTCTCACTGATGCAAACTCAGACCTCCTCAAGCTGGACATAGAGCTGAAACCTGCTGACAAGTCATGTGACAAGAGAGTGAACCTGTCGGCACGTGCCACAGAGATAGTCTATGATGCGGTACGAGCCGTGTCTCTTCTGCTTGTTTGCTCTTGATGCTGTAACTGGATTCAGTTTGTTTGTCACTTGGAAAACTGATTGGAAAACTAGATTACTCAATTTGAATTTATTTTGTATAGGTAGATTTTTTTGGTGATTGTTGTAAAGTTATCAAATAGAATAGACCAGTGATGCAATCATACTGCAGCTGACTCCGCCCAATGTTACCTAGATTCCGCCCCTCTCCACCTTAGGTCATTGATTCCATTAGAAGAAAATTTGCCAGTCTGAGACACGGATATGGAATGAGATTGTTATGAGGTCCTCCATTTTAGTAGCCATCTATTGTTTATTTGTTGAAATTATTATTATTATTATTGTTATTATTGTTATTTCTGTTGTAGATGACCATCAACCAAGTGGTGTTCTTCTTCAAACCTCCCCAGCATGTGAAACTCAAACAGTAAGTGTAGACCTTGGAGGCTTTTGTGATTCTGCCATCGCTGTGCCTGCGGTTGCCAGTACACTATCTCACCACGTATGCTCTCAAGCAGTTGTTGGGTGGGGCATTTCTAGGACCAAAAGCAAATGCGGGCAATGAGCTGAGTTGTGAAGATGCATGTGCATGTGTGGGCAATTGTGGGCAATTTGTTTGAGAGGAAATGTGGACAATTGCAGCACAGTGGTGGGAGAATCACAAACACCATATATAATAATATGATATATATAATTATAATAAATATAATTATAATAATTATATAACATATATAATAATATTAATAATAATATAATAATGTAATATATATAATAATATATTAATAATATAATAATGTAATATATTAATAATATAATAATGTAATATATATAATAATATATTAATAATATAATAATGTAATATAAATAATAATATATTAATATAATATATAATAATGGTAATAATAGTATAATATAATAGAGATTTAACAATCAGAAAGGAGTCTTCTGCAAAACGCTTCACACTACAAAATATAATTTGACATTTTGACACTCAGGTATTTACTAATATCCAAACACAACGTCGTTCAAGTGTAAAACAGTCACAGTACAGTACACAGTCACACACACCCCTCCCATTGGCTTACCGATGGGCTGCATATCTAGTTTTCCTGTGTGACATCATAGACTGTCAGTCATAGATTGATAGATAAGTTACAGAATTGCTGCTCTGCTGGTGCTGATGTAGTTTTCCTGTTTAATTGTATTTAATTCCTTTAAGGCTATCAAAGGCGGCTGTGTCCAGGTATAAGAAGCTGAAGGAACAGTCATTGGCTGGACTGAAGGATATTGTTGATCATCACAAATACACAGAGGTAACCAATCTGCCTCACTACACCGTCTGCTTGTGCCGTCTCGTTCTCTCCGCCCTAACCCTTCCGCCGTCTCGTTCTCTCCGCCATGAGGTGTGTTAGATGTAAAACTGTTACTTCAGGTCAACGTCGACGTAGAGTCATCATACGTTCTCATACCTGAGACTGGCTGCTTTAAACCAGGGGAGACGAATCTGATTGTTATCGATCTCGGTAACTTGAAAGTCAACTCTGAGAAAGATCCGGAGGCCCCGAAGAAGTATAGGGTAAAAATTGATGCCCCCTCCATAGCTAAGAGCAAACCTGCGGCCTCATGGTTCACAGAGTGCATCTATGGTTGCTAGGCAATAGCAGCGATGTCGAAGGCGAGACGAGAGGGCCTGCTAGACATGGCAGATAGACAGCCAGATGAGGCTCTGAACAAGGTCATGGAGAAGTCCTATGACTCGTTTATGCTCCGTCTTGAACAGTTCCAGGTCCTCTATGTACTCAAAGGTGAGGTTCAGCTAAAAATTGAACTTTGCCAATTTGTTTGTGTCATGATAAACCGAGTATGGGATGGTGAAGGCTTGTTTGCTATTGGTCAGTTTGTGACCTATTTAGGCATACCCACAATGTATACCATATGTTACAGATCAGAACTGGTTGGAAATGCGCAGCGTTCGACTCTCCCCAATGCACATCATACAGCCAATGGGCTACTCTATTCTACTGCAGAAGTGCATGTTTGTGGATCCTCGACTGCCCAAGTAAGTACACTGCTTATCACACCTGCTTAGAAAAAAGTAAGTACAATGTGTCTCATACCTCCTCTAGAAAAGTAAGTGCATTGTGTAACATACATCCTCTGGAAAAGTAAGTTCACTTCGTCTCATGCCTCCTCTGGAAACGTAATAAGACTCCTCACTTGGAGTCTTTTTGATGCCAGCTTGTCAGCAAACTTCATCGGATGCATGTCTGTTACCTACCCAAAAATAGAGAGTGCTGACTGTTGTAGGATGAAAATCCTGGGCAAGTTGCCGCAGGTGCACGTAACGCTGTCTGACAGCAGGATAGTGGACGTCAGCCAGCTTATATTGAGCATAGCACTACCCGACGCCTCCCTACCCGAAATTTCTGATGACGAGGACAGTGACTACATGGTATCATACCCGTATTTAAGCCATGGAGTCGTGTTGACGCCTGTACAAATGTGTACAAGTCTGTACATTGCAGAGTATGGACGAGTTCCTGGACACGAGTGACATCGTGTTTGAAGAGCCGGAGGAGATCATGGCTGCCGAGAGCAGTAACCCAGACACAGAGCTACCAGAGAAGAAGAAGAAGAAGAAAGTCATCGACAACGCTACTAACATGACAGAAGTCGACATGTGCTTTGAGATTGAAGAGATAGAGCTCAACTTGTCTCGGGTAGGGGGAGACAACTTATTAAACTGGATTTTTGTTAACTAGAGTTTATGCACAAAGATTTAAAAGGTTAAACTATGGATTGAAAAGGAGAGATAGATATGGAGGGAGAGATAGGGAGAGATAGATATGGGGGGGGGGGGAAGGAAATGAAAAAAGGAAAGCAAATCGGAGGGCCACACGACTGACC
>ERZ1740065.456-NODE-456-length-21908-cov-11.880703_pt1 | contig 21908 bp, 21 predicted proteins | sample MGYA00581738_ERZ1740065 | MGnify/ENA primary metagenome ERZ1740065 (study PRJEB43018, sample SAMN04849749) | marine metagenome | isolation source: floating plastic debris | place: Pacific Ocean | collected 2008-09-01 | study: EMG produced TPA metagenomics...
TAACAATAATAATAACAATGATAATAACAATAATAATAACAATAATAATAACAATGATAATAGTACCAATGACACAGTCCAGATACTGATTGTATGCAGTCGTGACTCCTTGAAGGAAATCTGGCCAGGGTATGGTGCGGTGTTGGTGCTGTCCAGTACGGGTAACTTCATCAGGTCGAGTATGGACAGCCAGCGAGTCGGGCAGTCCGTACCTGATGGAGCCCTCGATCTCACTGCCGAGCTTCAGGAGGTAATCCTCATCTACATCTATGTTGCTGCTACTAGATAGAGATAGCAAACCTACCACCGTTCTCTGTGCCCCCCAGCCTCCTCCAAAACTCAGCATTTCTACTTTTATCACCAATTTTTGTAGAATTCTTGCACAGACATCACTGTCCTCACAAACATCAACGTCAGAGTCTGTGGGTCCTCACAAAGGTGTAAAGTGCTGACAACTCCCACATCAAGGGCCAACGTCTGTCCTTATTCCATCAGCATCTCGTCATCGAGTGGAAGCAGCTCTTCTGTCGGCGTTGGTAGTTCAATTATTGGCTAGTTGGCTGTAATTGTGTTACTATGAGTTGTACTAAACACATATCTGATTTGTGACATGTCTCATCTTGCCTTACATATGTCTCCATACTGCTCTTACACTGCGGTGACAGTATCAGTAACAGACAACTCCTCATGGAATTGATTGATGGCTATGTGTACTACTATATAGGCTGCCATGTGAACGTTAAGTTGCTATTGGCAATTATCTACCCTGCCTTCTTCACTTTAAATGATTACTCTTCCTTGCATGATTTTCGGTCTAAACATGCTGGAAATACATGGATGTGATGAAATAGTAGATATTGATGCAGTCGATATAGATATAGGTTGAATGTACCTTTGCTACTACTAGCCCTGCCTGCTAAGAAGGTCTAACAGGTCTAGTCCTGGTGCAGGAGGATACCGTAAACCCAAAAATTTCTGCGACCTCACTCACAATAATAGCTACAATAGAGACTCAGAGAAAACGCTTTTAAAGTTGAGCGCGATATTTTTGACAGCTCTTTATGTTCGATTATGTTATATTTGTTACGTTGTTTATGTATGAGCTCAAAGAAAATTGCTAAAAATTCTATTATTGCTATTATTAAAAATAGTGCTGATTTGGGCAAAACGCTGTAATATTTTGTCCGGGTTTACAGTAATTAGAAGTTGCCTCCTCTTGTTTATCCCTTGTTTAGAGTTTTCTCCCCTTGCACTGCTAGTCTGCGTATGGAGTAGCGTCTGGTTGGCCCTGTGGGCCTCTGCTGGCTGTTATGCTACCCGAACCACAATTTTGCAAAACAAAGCAGCCATCCCATTGGTAGCAAATCATCCAATCAGAAGATCAGAACATACATCACTACACATTCATACATACATACCGCTGCCTCTTTAAGATATGTCAGTATCCGGTCAAGGTCATTTATTTTGATTATATGAATTCCTAATAGTGTTAGCTAGCTTCTGGTTCTGACTGGTGACATGGGGTGTGTTATGGAGTACTTGCAGAACCCAAGGCTAGTCTGTCTCAAAGTTTGTTGGCAGCATGCTAGAAGATAGCCTGTTGATCTAAGTTCGGATGTTGTCTGCGTTCAGGCTATGAGCCCCCATTTATTACTGTTATTATAGAACTCCTGGCCAAGCGTTATCATACAAGCGATGAAACAGTCCTACCCGCATCTGATAGGTAGGGGGGAAAGAAATAAACACATAGCCGTAACTCAAACCACCCATTCACACAGTACAGGATTGCACTGAGTACAGTGACATCCAGTCAGAGTTTTATAACACCAAATGTGACTAATCACCTCACATGACGGTGAGACTGCATAGCCTTATTTCTTAATTCTCTCTGAGTTACTGGTGCGTCACTTGTCCCTCCCTCCCCAGTAGCTGGCAGTAAGCTGACATAAGTCATAGGTTGATTCCCAGTAAATTCTACTCCATGGCAACAATTATGGTCGGATTAGTGATGATCATGTTTTGTACCGTCTGTATGCGTTCTACTAGACTAGAGTACTGTACCACTAGAGTACTGTGACCTTCACCTTGAGTGTCTCTGGCTGTACTTCCTTAGAATTAAGACGCGCAAATAAGTAGGCAAAGTACAGGAAGTTGAAAATAGAACGATTCTCCGCCTACCATTTAAAGCACATTAGAACTCATTTGACACATGATAAGGATGGACACTGCATCTTGCATATCTGTGAAAATTAATACACATTGATCTTAATTCTGAGGCAGCGTTGTATTGTACGTATGTTGATCGTATATGCACAGGCTGACTGACTGAACTGGTTGTGAATCCCAGCTAGGAACTGGAATACGGAACGATCTGAGTCCCTGATTTATAGGAAACTAGGTTGAGGAGGTACCCGGTACATGATGTAGGGGCTCCGTCATCTGCTCTACCGATACCGATATCGATTTTATGTGAGTTACTTAACGCGCTATCAAAATAGGGTAGGTACAATCTTGTGTAACCAGCTTATTCAGGTAACAATACACCTATGTCCAACAAAACGTTGAGTTGAGCACTACTGCAGCGGCCAACAGTGCGTGTCCATTGTCATTAGAGCTGCTCGTTTGCTTACGTGCAGACAACGTGCGTAACTGGTTAATGGAACTCAGGCGTTATTAGGTCAAGAGCAATTATTGGTCCAATCTTGATGAAGGTCTGCTTGCATAATCGGTAATGCAGTGGCGGTATATAAGTGCTATTGGATGGTTACTACACTCCATTCTATGTGAGACATCCAAACACTACTCCACTCACAGCAATAGCAACAGGTAGGCATACAACAGGCTAGTTATCAAATGCAAGTCAGCAGTTCCGTCATGTTATCTTACTTACCTGCAGAATTCAGCGAGGTGATGGGGAACCGTCAGTTTGTGATGCAGTCGAAGGAGCCTGGGAGTCACTCTGCAATGAGAATGGCTCTCATCATAGCCCATGTACCAATATTTGCGCTTGCCTTGCTGTTCAACTACCTCTCCACCCCAGCATTCCCTCTGAGTAAGTATCCAGGCATTTCTACGGTCTGTGAAAGTTTGCTCCTGCTCTCACATGCACACGCACGCACACGCACGCACACACCCACACACACACACATGCATGTGTTTCATCTGGGTTTGTTTCGGTTGTAGTCGAGGGCCTGTACCTCAGCGATACAGGCACAATCTCAGATAAGTATGATACGCTCATCACACCAGCTGGCTGGACATTCACGATATGGGCATTCATCTACCTGTGGCAAGTTGTTCACGTCATCTACAGCCTCACCCTGCTCTGCCGCAAGACAGCAGACGGTCACTACCTCTACGTCCATCCCGCTCATATCCACTTCTCTTTCTACATCACCTACATGATCAACAGTGTGCTGAACACAGCCTGGATCTTCCTCTTCGACAGAGAGCAGCTGGTGGCCAGCTTCATTTTCCTGTTCGCCATCGCCATTTCCATCTACATCTGTGGCGTTCTGGTCTGCCGAAGCCTTAGTAAAGCAGGTGCCATACTAGAGAACTCTGGCAACGCTAAAGACATCTGGATGACTCGTCTTTTCACACTGAATGGTTTGGCATTCTATGGCACGTGGTGCACCATAGCAACACTGCTAAACTTGGTCATTGTCCTACAGTACGTCGGCTTGGTAGACGCTTATGTCTGCGCCTGGGTCGCCCTCGGCATCCTCACACTGGAGCTGATCTGCTGGTTCATTCTGGAGACGTTCATATTTGATCATCACCTCCGCTACTGCTTCAGTCCCTATATCGTCCTTCTCGTGGCGTTCTCAGGACTGCTATCCAAGCAGTACGACCCTGCAGCTCCAGCCACATATATCTACTACGTGTTCTTCCTCATTGCCCTCAGTGCTGTTCTCGCTGTCATCAAAGTGTTAGTGATGATCATCAAAGGATGCAAGAACCCCATTCAGTACAACCATGTGATGATAGAGCCCACACTGTCTAAAGAGCAGGAGGCCAACAGCATCCCTCTCTAGCTCTGGGCCTTATATTTGACTTCCATCCCCATCCAAATATTATTCTCATGTTCCCTCACATGGTTACCAGCTACTTGCTGCCAGTTTTTTCAACTCTTGTCAAATTTCACCACACTGTCCTAATATTCCACACACGTGACAAATATTTCATCTCAGAAGAATTCTCAATCATGAGCGTAAATAAAACTGAGATATTTCTTGAACTGTTGAAGTTTTGTAAGTATTTTTCTAAAGAAATCTATGTTCCTAATGCTCTTCTCTGCATTCATGCAAGTAACAATAATAAAGTATGTAATACAATAGACATCTTAGTTCTTTCTTCTCTTGTGGCATCATTTTGACTAGCCTTCACCATGCTATGCTCAAGCAACAATGCTCTAATCAATGATGGTAGGTGGGAACGTTAGATGGCTAGCTTACAGATGAAACTAATGGCCAGTAAGAACTCCATTCTGTCTGAGTGACGTATGAGTATAGCAGTAGGTAATAAGGATATTCCATATACCCTGTCCTCACTGCCTTGGTCCAGCGGCCATATATGCTTTCGCTGGATGAAAAATTCAACATCGTAGAGTATGGTATTGATATATCATGGTATGGTAGGGCATGGCATAGCATGACATAGCACGGCGTGGCACGGCGTGGCGTGGCACGGCGTGGCATGGTATGACTTGGTGTGGTGTGGTGTGATGGGGCAGGTGGTGTGGAGTAGGGTAGAGTAGGGTAGAGTGTGGCGTGGCGTGGCGTGGCGTGGCATGATATAGCAAGTAGGCTATGCGTCCACAGATGTCAGTACCACCGGGTTTTACAATATACGAATGCTGTCAATGCAATATTGGAGTAAGCATAGGTCTGCTCTGTTACGCAATTATTATCATGTGTTGGTCTTGTCGTTGAGACAGTATTGTAATCAACTGGCTGAGTGTAGGATTATGGCTGAGTTCAGTTTCGACCACCTATGGAGTCTGAAATTTAAACGGAATATTTCCTTACCCATTCACAATACAGTTTCTTTGATAGATAAATCAGTTATTGCGTAACAGACAGGTGATACAAGAGTTGAAGTGAAATGCTGGCTAGCAATATGCCTCTTGCAGGGCAAGAAAGGAGACAGCAGCAGCATCTGTCTAAGTTTGGCACTGTAGTCAATACCAGTATCCAGCCTGGCTCAGCTGGATACTAGTCACATCAAGAATGGGAAATCCAATAACCAGGGTATAATCTATGTTGTAGTGCGCTGTGATATTAGGAATGTGGATAAGAAACATATCCCTGCGGTGTTTGCATGACAAATTATTTGTATGTATTGAGTTAAAAACAGAGCAGAGATAACCCAGCTATGTAATATAAACACGGGGCACTGTATGCACTCGGTCAACATGTTGGAAAGTACTGAGTCTGAACACTGAAAGTAGTGGAATGATCTGTCACAGTTCTACACAGTAGAAACAGACCACACATGTCCACTCTTACTGACCAATGGAGGGATGGGGTAGGTGGGGTAGTGGAGTGTGGGTAGGGATAGAGTAGGGTGGTGGAGATGGTATTATATGATTTACCCAGAACAGATTTCTAGGAACTAGAAGAAGCTTTTCACGATATACTGTGACTAAGGCTAAGCATAGTATATGCTGAGCTATTACTATTACCAGACTCAAAACTCAACCATTATGAGCAATACTGTGGTGCAGTAAGTAAACCACCTCCTTCAGCAGAGGCTAGCACCTCTCCAAGTCATCTGCCTGAATGGTTTAGTGGGTTATTACAGCAATGCAATGTTTACGTAGTCCATTTGGAGTTCTAGATCATGCCTGCCTGCCATATGCTGGGCCTACTGCCCTGTCCATCGCTATTTTGGCCACCTTCCACCCTTGAAACAAGATTTGTCCTCCCTCGCGTAACTTCGTTTGCTCCGCTATTAGAACTATTCGATGGAAATCAGCAGGCTACCACAACAATATTGTTTTCTCGTAATTGACGTTGGCGTTCGTAAATGGTCACTTCCGAAACAGTGGTTCAATTGTAAAATTTACTTCTAGGGTGGTAAAAAACCTGTCATCTACCCGTCTGTAGCTTTACGCTTTATTTTTAGACAAAGCAAGATAAATCCAGATAGGAAATTAGTAAGTTTTGCGGTGATTTGGTTGATCTGAAGTGGTTTGACTTGCAGACGTAGAGATATGCTGAGACTCAGTTGCACTTCTTGCCATCTATGGATATCTCGGTGTCCTAGCCTCTATCCCTGCGTTTATAACATTCTTTAACTCGATACTCATAAGCCGAAACTGAGTATGGAGAAGTATGAGAAGATCAAAGTTGTTGGTCGGGGCGCATTCGGGTATGTGCTGTATTGTTGCATGCATCTGGGCCTCTTCCCATTATATTCCATATTACACGATGGCTTTGATGCATAGCTTGGACTGTTTCTATCTCCAGAGTGGTTTACTTGATTCAAACTATATCAGACAAGAGTCTTGCCATCATGAAGCAGATTCCAGTCGATGCAATGACAAAAGAGGAGCGCATTGCAGCGCTGAATGAAGTGAAAGTGTTGTCAATACTGAACCATCCTAATATCATCAAATACTACGAGAACTTCCTGGAGCAAGCTGCATTAATGATAGTAATGGAATATGCTGAAGGTACATTTTATCACGTGCTGTGTCCACTTCTATCCACTGCTATGATACCTGAAGCTTCACTACTTCACTACAATGTACCCATACAATTTTTATATGTCATAAAAGTAGTGCCCATATCACTAGGTGGAACATTATTCGAGTTTCTACAATCATCGACCAAGCTGTTGGAAGAAGAGGAGATAATGAAATACTTCACACAACTGCTGCTGGCAATCCAGCACATCCATTCTAAGCAGATACTCCATCGCGATCTCAAAACACAGAATATCTTGCTTGATAAAACAAAGAAAGTTGTCAAGATTGTTGATTTTGGTATATCAAAGGTGCTGACTAAAAGCAATGCTGTATCTGTGAGTCAATACTATCATGCTTTGTATAGTTAGTTTATGCTTTACTTAGAGGTAATTATTTTTCTCTCTTGTTTAGGTGGTCGGCACTCCTTGCTACATATCGCCTGAACTCTGTGAGGGCAAACCATACAACCTGAAGAGTGATATCTGGGCTCTGGGCTGCATACTATACGAGATAACTACTCTGAAAAAAGCTTTCGAAGCTCCTGTTTGTACATCCACTGGTTTTTAGATTATGATATTTATCTAATGACTATTGACTTGATACGGACCTGAATTGTTTTTAGTCGTTACCGGCGCTGATACTGAAAATAATGCGGGGCACCTTTGCGCCACCTGCTGAGCATTACAGCGCAGACCTGAAGAACCTGATTCTCAGTCTTCTGCAGCTGAGCCCAGACTTGCGGCCAACAGCCAATCAGATAATGGCCAAACCGATTGTAATCAACACCCTTCTCCAGCTGATCGATCTGGGAAGTCTGGAATGTAAGAGGTGAGTTGGCAGACAGCAGTCAAACAGACGGTCCTGGCTGAAGCATCGTTACGATGGTTGTTTGGTATTGTAGCAGATCTGACCGACCAGCTATACAGCCTTCTAGTAGAAGTCAGAAGCAGTCCAAAGGTTGGGTATAAATTGCTTCTTGCACTCCAACTTTTAGGTGTTTTTTTATCCTTGGGACTGCTTTATACAGCGCTCAAGACTGATGTGGAATCTCCAGTGCTGCAATTGAAGCCTCAGTGCACTGTTTGGTGTTGGGGGAATGGCATATCCACCCCTAAAATCCTACCACTACCTGCTTTGGACACAGTAGTGACGGAAGTGTCCTGCAGCAGAAACCAGAAGGCGGCTGTCACTGCTAATGGAGCCATGTTTGTATGGGAGGTAATCTTCTATTTTTCAATTCTGTGTCTTATATAACCTATATATAACCTGTATATACCTGTACAACCTTATATAACGTAGATATAAACTCCTACGACACCAATTTATGCTTACAGAGCCCTCCCTACGGCGCCGAGAACAGTGCTTATATTCCAAGGCTGTTGGAAGGTCAATCGGCAGTTAGCATTCAGCGTGTGTCATGTGGAGACTTGTTCACAGCCTGTGTCACTGGTACGTTGCAGTTTTTAGTTGTACACACATCACGTTACCACCGTACCGCTGTCATCATCACCTTGTTTATTTGGAATCAGACAGAGGGATTCTCATGACTTTCGGCAGTGGATCGAGTGGCTGTCTTGGTCATGGGGACTTCAATGATGTCGCTCAGGTAAATGCCTTGCAGCCGACCTCCAAACCAGTCTGGTGGAGTTGTGTGATAGACGGTCTCATGTAGTTATAAAAATACGTCCGTTTTCTAGGCTAAGATTGTGGAAGCTTTACTAGGATATGAAGTTATTAGAGTGTCCTGCGGTCCCACACACATCATGGCTGTAACCAATGACCATGAAGTGTTCGCCTGGGGAAAGACAGACTCAGGTGGGTGGGCACTGTATAGTTATATATAGACACTTCCTCCTCACCATCCTCCCCATCTCTTTTCTTATTTGTATTTCCTTTTTCATCACACCCTCCACCCTCCTCACTCTTTCACCTCTTCTTTCTCTCACTCATCTATCACAGCCCTCAATTGGTGATTGCATCATCGACTCATACTTTAGGTCGACTGGGATTAGGCGGCGAGGAATCCACAAGCTTCAACTCACCCGTGCAGGTGACGAGCCTACCGTCCGACTGTACGCCCACTGACGTAGTGTGTGGCTTCAACTCGTCTGTCGTGCTGACCGCCGAGGGCCGGATATTCTGCACTGGTACTAACAGGTCTGATTACATCCGTCCATTCTCACTCACTGCTCACCACTCCGGCCACCTGTAACTACTGCAACTGCTGTCTCATATGTTACCTGTACTCTCCCGATACCGCCATTGCTTATCGATACTAGCGGTTGATGCCAGAGCGAAGTATGACAGATTTATCAAAGTCATGTCACCAGTTCCTTCATCTCTCTGCCACTTTTTGTCGTGTTGGAATTGATTATTGGTATTGACTAGAAGCTAAATTTATCGGCCAGAGAATGCGTGAGTGATCTGTAGTCAACGGAATGATGTTATGAAATCAAGGATATGGCAAATTCTTTTGGTTTTCCAGTCACTTATCCGCTGTTTGAAATGCATGATACAACCAATCTTTCTGGAATCAATCAATCGCCTGCCCAATCGATGAAAATAAGGAACCTGCACGTTGTTAGGCTGGTCACAGAAGATGTACTCTTTAGTGAGAGAGGTAGTCAGATTGTTTTAGAGTTAAATGATGGTCTTTAGGTTGGAATTATTTTGAAGGATTTACGGTGTGACTGATTATAATGTTACTAGACATGTGATGGGGTTTACCTGTTTCCTTTTCAAATATATCATACTTAGCCTAAATCGCTGTGTGAATCATAGCACCTTGCTCGCTGTGTCATGACAAACCTGTACATGGACAGGTACAACAAGCTGGGCCTTGATACAGCAGACGCCGATGTCAATGAGACTGTCTACTCATTCATGGAAGTCACTACTCCATTGCTGACAACTGTATCTGTAACCAACTTCTCTCTCGGCACTCACCACAGTGCTATTGTCACAGGTCTCTTCCTCCCTATGTATATATAGTCCAGTTAATAAGTGGCCGACATGGCAGTGTGAGACTACAATCAATGCTGCTTGTAGATGACGGCCAGCTTTTCACGTTCGGCTGTAATCAGTATGGTCAGCTTGGCATTGGAACCAAAGAAGAGACAAGGCGGGTGTGTAAGGTGGACAGCCTTACCAATGTGAAACGTGTCACTTGCGGAGATACATTTACAGTCGCTATCACCCATGGTCAGTATCAGTGCAGGCAATGGACCTGTGTTACTAGTAAAGATAGATGTAGTCTGGCTCACCTCGATGACCTTGACCACTGTCAAAATCTGTGCTTTGTTTTAGAAAACCAAGTTTATACATGGGGAAATAAATCTCGAGGTAGACTGGGCAATGGCGATAGGGATGCAATATATCCCAACAAGATAGCCATAAAAACTGAAAGAACAGCCCTGGTGTCAGCATCTGCATCAAATGGAGGCTGTTTGATAGGTTTCCACATCGATATAGCTAAACCATAGACATACAATCAGATATATCACTGTTTTTTATGGATTGAGGTAGTCCCATTGTCTATGCACCGATGAATGGATACAACTATATATTTATTTTATTCTTAAACGGTGTAAACATATCTTATTAGTTATACGTATAAACTGATATAAGTGCCATAAATTTAACGAATATTAGCTGAAATACTGATACAAATGTCTAGCATTGATCAACTTACTAGTTCCAAAAGAATTATTGTGAGCCAAAACAACTGCCTATCGCACACTCCGTGTTGGAGAGGTAGATCCAAGGCATTGCTACGCAGCATCACTAACAACTCAAACAGTGAAAACAGAAAAATCAAGCAGTTCGTATCAAGCAGCGTTGTACATGATAAGCAGAATCAGCAGCAGACGAGGGAATGTGCTGCTCTTCTGTCATTAGAGATTATAGGCAGCTAATCAGCCAATAATATGGCAGCAAAAATATTAGTGTAAACATGGATAACAATCAACAACAATGAGTTATATATGAATAGAAGAATCCACTTGTTTGAGAGATGAGAAGAGATTAAACAGATCGCTGTTCCAGGAACTTGTAGGTTGGGTTCTCATAGCCACTCTACAAATAAACCGGAGCGTTGGAGCAAACACTGTCTAACTAACTCCCACTAGTACTTGGCGCTAGTACTAGTTACGGCACTACAGGTAGTGAAAGTACTACTGCTAGTACTACGACTGGTATTAGCGACAGTACTAGTAGTAGTGAAAGTACTAACTGCTGCTACTGCTAGTAATGAATACCTGCATGCTGGCGATGTGACGGTCCTCGGGGCTCAGGCCCTCATCAGCTGCTACTTCCAGGTAAGTGTTAGGGGCGGGTTTGCGGCCACCCGTCCTCCTCAAACCAACAATGACCCCCACTACGACAAGCAGGCTCACCAGTAGACCTAGGAGATACAGTAGACGTTAACAGAGAAGAGACTCTCATGTCCTGACCTGTAGTCTAGGTTACACTAACCAGCAATGATGGCTAACACCGTGCCTGCAGACGGACCAACTGCAGACGGAGCAGAAGGCCTTTTCACTCCGATCGGCTTTGAGTCAGCAGAAAGAGAGTCACCCTTTGCCAAATGGCTCATCTGCATGAAAAAAATCAACAGGGACATGACTTAAACACCCGATCAGCATATTCAAATACACTGTGTCATATGGAGATTATTCGCTCCGAGACAAACCTTCATCTCGGGCAGAACAGCTTGGCTGACCTTGATGGTCTCCTCGTGTTCATTAAGGTCAGCGGGCAGTATTATCGATTGTGAAGTTTGCTTCTTGACAAAGTCTAAATTGAACAAAAATAAGTTGATAGAGACAGCAGCGAAGACACAGTAAGTACAGTATGCACCGAACATACATTTCATAAGTGCAGTAAGTACTGTGTATTTAGTTGGTGAACAATAACATTATGCATGCGAACACAGAAGCAACACGATAACGGAACAAACCCATGCAAAATGTACCACTATCTGGGTTAACCTTGGACAATCACTCACCAGTCTTTTCCAGTTTGTCCGCATATTTTTTATACATATCTGCTGAATCTTCGTTCCTGGAGTCCGGTTTGCTCAAGTCCATTTTGTCAGCATCCGTTTTACCAGCATGCACCACCTCGATTTTGATCGTGGGTGGTTTGACCAACACCACAGGGTCAACTTTCTTTTCCTTCTCAGCAGACTTTTCTGCCTGAAACAGAAAAAACAATAAGATTGAAAGACGAGAGCGCATACCCAATACGGTTTATCAGACGCAAACACCCGTGACACTTACGCCTGACTCCGCAGCGGTGGCTGCCTGTTTTGGAGCGGTCTCTTTCAGCTTCCTGATGGTGCCGTCGATGCTGGTGTAGTGTTTCCGCAGCCACTCTCTAACCTGGCTACTAATGTCCTCTTGCATCACCTCGTCGTTAAGTGTGTCGAGCAGGCCGAAGCTCTCATTGATCCTCGTGCTGCCGAGAACAGTGCGTATCCGTCAATAGCCACCGGGCTGGCAGCAGTTCAATACACGCTCAACGACATGACGGCAATTAACACAAACCTAATCAAACTCAGGTGTTCTACAGTTGCTGGCAGCATCGAGTCAGCGACAGCAGGGTCGTGGCTTCGGATCTTAAGATAGTGTTTGACGCAGTGGTGCGCGTCCTTCTGCTCCACGGCTATGTACCTTTCTAGATACTTCTTGATGACAGCCGACTACAATCAGAAAATAATACGTAGATATCACCAAGACACCGTATCCAATAAGTGCGCAGTGGTGTGCAGAAACAACAGCATTGCGACCGGCAGCTTGAGTAATATGGCCATTTGAGTGGATCTGACAGTTGACTTGACACGCGTCATGCATGTGAGAGCAAGTGCTCTTGGTAAACATGGCTACAGTGTTGTAAAACTAAAGTTTTATTGATCTATAGATGTAGATATGGCACGCAGAGAGAAAGAGTGTGAAAGTGTGTCATTTACTTTATGAGTTTTGGCCTGCAGGGCCTGCATCAGCTTCTCCGCTGCTTTCCTCTTCTTGCCGTTTAAGTTTGACTGCACATGCTGCTGGTGTACGGAATCGAGCTCCACCAGCTTACTGTCGGCTAAATATAGAAAATAAAACTCATAAATACTCCATATCCGCACCAGTCGGCAATGGACGCAGGTGGGTGTCGGGTGCCTATGGTTGACACATGGAGGGCTGAGAGCGTGGGCTGGTGACTAGATACGTCAGCGATGACATGGTACATGATGGCTTGTCGATAAAGACTCCAGGCACAAACACGCAGTTAATTAGATTGAGTTGGTGACAGGGTGTGAGTGAGCAGTCAATGACAGAGTTGGATGAATCAACGTACCTGTGACCTGGAGAGCAAAGTATTCCTTCTGGAATCGGGGAGTTATCTCCTTACTCATGGCCTCGGCGGCCTTGGGATCGACCTTCTTCATCTCCTCCACCCTGTGCTTGGCATCAGACCATTGCTTCATCAGCTGTAGGAGAGGATAGCGGCGTAAGGGATGGGAGAGAGGCAGGGGGGGGGGGGGGGGGAGGCGAGAGAGGGGGCCATGCTGAGTAAGCTGTGCCACCCTTCATTGCGGCTGTGATGTTGGTATTCATGGAAACTGGGGCCGTAATCAAGGCAACAGAAGTCTACTGATGAGAGTAACAAAGCCGTGATTTTAGACAGTTGATCAAAGTATGACAATGTACTTCAGAAGCCTAGTCTATATACTCGCCAAACTCAGCCCGAAATTACAGTCAATTGTTACGGAAATGTCGAGAGTCTTAATTCAATGCGTATAACTAGATTTGATGAGTGTAGCAGCGTCATCGGTCCGCAAGAATCGAAACAGTCGCGGCCACGTCTGACTATATTTTTGAGTCGTTTGTATCTACTGGTATGCTATGACGTACTCGCAGACAGTGTAAGAGAGCGCATCCCTCTCTAGCGCATCCCTCCTCTCTACCATCTCTCAACCACTCGAGAGGGAGAGGCCTAGCATGACGAATTGGTTCACACAGGCTGTGATAAATGTCATAATAATACAATCAAATCCATCATTGCTGGCTTAGCGAAAACTTCGGCGGAGATGGGGAGTACTGAATGCCGTCAGGGTCCAGTGAGCTCACCATTAGAGCAGTCGATACTGGCTAACTACTGGCCAACGACTGGCAGACTGTGCCAGTGACTACAGGCCAGCTGCTAGCGCCGCCTGACTAGTGTTACAATTCTACAGCCCAATCGTAGCCACTGGTAGCAAGCAATGGCTGCCGGAAGAGCTAGTAAACACTTTGCCAATTCACTACCTGTGGAAATTGAGAACACTGTTTATACAGACCTTGGCCAGTTTACTGTCGTTCTCTTTAACCAGATCCTTCTTTGCCAGTTTGAATACGTCGTGTTCAGTGTTGCGGTACAGCTCTGGTCGCATGTGTACGTACTTCTCCATCGGCGTCGAATCCTTGTTGGTCTTGTCATCGTCAGCCGCTGTTGGGCTCTTGCTGACCTTGACACTGATTGACGGAGCTTCGACCTCGAGATGGGTCTCGTTCTTCTCCGATGTGGATGGCTGATCTAAAGATATGTTTGAAGCCAAAGATGAAATCACTGATAAGATGTGTCAAATGATGGTACAGATGTCGCGACGACTCACCATTGGGACAGCAGACATACTCCACTCCTGTGAATACGTCGGTGCCACACGGTCGCAGCATGGCGTAGCTCTCCGTCCTCAACTTCTGGAGGCCACATGTCTTCTCGGCGATGGCCTTCCAGTAGTCAAAGTCTTTGCAGAGGCCGGTCTGACTGATGTGATCGAACTGGCATGTTTTAGGGACGATAAGTGCATCGCTTTGGAATGGTCCAGTCAGGCACCTGAAGCGGTAAACTAGCTGTTGGGCACTGGATGGAAATGAGCAAATTAGCAATAACGGGTCTACCGCATGAAATATTCCAGCTGAGTCATCGATGTGAGGCTTTATCTGTGATGATTCAACGAGTACACAGCAGGGAGTCAAATACAGTACTACTAACTATAGAAGGGTACGAGACTGGCCTTCCAATGGTAAAATACCCCACCAACCTGTAAGCTCTGACTTTGAAAGCTTCTTGCGAGTCAATGCATTTCTTCCCAAGAGAACACCAGCCCGTTATATGCTGGTATGAGGATGACTCCACGATGTTGGTAACGAAAAGGTTTGGGTAAACCTTCTTACAATACTTAAGGATCTCCTCCTTGTCTTCAATGCAGTCAGAAGAGGGGTCTGATATCCAGCTGTCTTCTGATTTCATGTGCATCGCACCGCGACCACATACAAATGCTACCGATGGTTCATAACTCTTCTTCGCGCAGTATACAGTGGCTAAAAGATAGAAATTCAAGAAAGTATAGATTGTATAATTCATACATCTAAGGAAACACAAGTCAAATGTCCCTGTAGCCATCTTGTGATAAGTGACTGCAAGATATGATCTGCGTATTCCAAACGAAATGGCTATGAATAATAGAGCACAGTGAATAAACCTCTTCTCGACATACCACCAAGGACACACCATACGGATCATCACTGGGTAAACTCTGAACAGAACACCAGGGAAAGCAGCGAATGTATTAGATCACAGCGTTCACTTACCGAAACAGAGCCAAATTAAAACAGCACGTCCCACCATTGTCGACGATCTATACCATCCAAAAGATGTGAATGCTATAATCTGAGTTCAGAGAGTGTAATCCTGGAAGTAGAGATTGATTGAGAGAAATCACACGACTCAAGAAACTGCGAGCATGTCCAACTACCTACCTACTTATTTATTACTTTATCGCTCTCACATCCCCGATAGTCTGACGACAAGCGCTCGATAGAGTGCGGATATCGCTCCAGACGCGTTGACGTCATATTTTGCAAGAGAAGATAAATCTCAATTAATCTTCGTCTTTAGTTCGTGAGGTCATACTATGCTATGCGTTGAAAACATTGGTTTCAAAAAGAAGCTTGAGGGCGGGATAGATTTCAGTCGACGTTCGTTTTCTTCATAGTATACTACTCAGCTTTTGGAAGACTGGCAAAGTGAGCTGGACTCTCTAAGATTGAGGAAGGAAAGCAGGTTGTTGTTGACACAGATTTACTTGTTCGGCGCTAACTAGAAACGCACAGACATTACTATCGAGCAGAGGAATGTGCCGTGGGTTTACTGCCGTTGGTCTGAGTACAAGCTATCTACCTTATTTTCTATTGATTTGACTTCATAACTGACGTTCTATCGAGCTATTTGCAAGGACTAATACAATGTACGTACTAGGAATTGTTATGTAGCATAAGCTTCCTTGTTTTTGTTTCTATAGGGTTATGTTGAAACGATATGGACTCATTGGATCTTGCACCGTACCTCCAAGTGATATCCCCGCAGAGAATATCCCTCTTTCATAATCTCAAATTAAATTCGTCAAAAGGCTCTCTCCCACTGCAGCAGCGGCTCTCCCAAATAGACAGCAACACTTCTTTTTGTGATGGTACGGACAAGGATGAGTGCTTAGAATATCTCAACAAAGTGAGTGTGTAAAATTCTAGATCTTCCTGCACTGTCTTTTTACCATTGATCTTATTTATGGACGGGATTATTATCGTATAATTAACCACATGATATAACGCGTCCTATATTAGACTGTGGTCTTCGCTCGTGACCCTCTGCAGCATAGATGACAAGTTGTAGGACCAGAAATACTGGAGGTTCAGTTTTTCTGAACTTTGAGAAGCCATAACTCAGAACCCCTTCTCTCTACAGCTAAGATCGTACCATATTTGAGCTCAGCTCAGCAATATCTAACCAATTAGCCACAGGAAAACATTAGGAAACCAATAATAGTAATTTTAGCTCCACCATCTGACTGCGAAATTAGGTGATGGCTCCCAGTAAATGCCGGAGACTTGTCATGTATGCTCTGCAGCAAATGAAGGTCAGCAATTCAGTAATGATTGTGAGGAGAGGTGCAGTGCATAGAGATGATATGACAACCAATTAGTGTAAATTTTCCAATGGTAGCCGGATTTTTATTATCAGACTCGTGTAAAAAAGGTGATGTTCCGACTATCGTTAAAAACTGCAGAGACTCAAACATGTAGTTTTTATCATCAACCTCTTCAGTATGCGAAAGAGTTGTTACTTTATTCCCTCTGACTTACGACGCACAATGTAGGTGTGATACGGCAACTCCAAACTTAGATGTGTGTATGTAGTGTATGTAGTGTATGTAGTAAATGTACGACACATGAAATGCGCACTTTGTCTAAACATCGCAAAAAATGAGCCCAGATTTCCTCAACATTAGTACTTGTGACTTAATTCTGAGGGAATATGGTAAAAGCTAGGGCTAATTTGAGAGTGTTTACAGTATTCTTTACTTCTAAGCATGTCATAGACTTTCACCTTTATTTCACTATGATGAGCTGACATATTGCCTATCTGTGAAGGAGCTACAAGTTCTGGGATTTGATGGCATTAACTGCCCTGATGGTAGCTTCAATCTGCCGGCACTGATCAATGCAACATATGGAATTCTACAGAAGTATAGGAGAGCGAGGAAACACCAGGACGATCTAGAATCCAGGTATGATCATTGCTTCTACTTTATGTGCTCGCCTTGGCGGTGCAAAGACTCTCATAGCCGTTCAGCTCTTATCACTTAGGGGTATGTGTGCCATTACACTCACTGATATAAATGCTCAACAATGTGGGCAGTTTGCTCGTTTGATTTATCTGTACCTTATCGGTAACTCTGGAGACAATATTTGACAATTAAATTCTCATATCTCCTATCTGTGTTTGTTGATGTAAAGGTTTCCCTGTCTTTTATGATCTGTATGTGCCATTTGTACATGATCTTTGTTCTGGGTGATAATGTTTAGTGAAGGAACCCATGTGTGTATGTTAGATAGTGCTATCTTTCCTACTGACTAACCAACCATACTGACAGGGCGCATAGAACTTCAACAGACTTGGAACACCTCCAGCTCACTCATCGCAGGCTCAAAGCTGTCAATGATAACCTTCAAAACGAGGTCGCCAGGGGTGAAGAGCTTCTGCGACAGGCTAAGCTAGAGAATTCCAATCAGAAATCAAAGATCAAAGGCTTGTCTGATGAGGTGCGACTTAGTCTCCTTCCATCTCCCTGTTCTGCATAAGAACATCAGAACTCTATAACTCTAGAGCTTTCATCGTGTACCTGCTCACTGTCTTACAAGCTTGCAGCAACAATAGAAACACAGTTTTAGCTCTAAAATATTGGTATCAATATTGTTGATTATTGCGTCTGTAATGATAATAATAATAATAATGATAATAATAATAACTACAGTATGATAATAATTGGTATCAAAGGTGGAGATGACTGAAAGTCAGGGATGTAACGATTTACCGATTAATCTAACCAAGTCAGGTTCAAATCAATTTTGATTGCAGGTGAAGACACACTATGAAAGCAAACACTATACATGAGCGTGGCACGGTGTAGCGATTATTGCATTCTAGGATTGAGACTAGCCAATGAATGCAAAGCATGGAGCGATAATTCTTAGCACTAATTATTTTCCCACGCTTTGCATTCATTGGCTGATCGCAGCTCCCAGAATGCAATAATCACTACTCATTCCAAGTCAAGCAGTAATAATATCAGTGTTAGTAATATGAAGAACAAGCTTATGTCAACGGATTTTCTTTTGGATACAATCCGTTGATAAGTTTATGAGCTGTAGCCATAATTGTCTTCGTTAGACATCCGATACTGTGATTGCTATCTCGGACACAGCCACATTGAACAGGGGTTCAGCCAGTTTAGGCCTGCTGTGCTTGGAACTGATAATCAGGCTATGTTTGTAGTATATATCGGTGTGGAGGGAATGTATATTCTATCGTATGTTGAAATAGTCATTATTGAATTGAGGGTGAAAAGCAGAAATCTTCACACAGCTACAGATGTTTTATTATAATTTTTTTGTGTTGGCACCACTTATCAGTTGTAAGTTTAGCGCTGTTTCTAATGCTGCCTCATGGTTTCAGATCAAGAAGCTCAAGTCACAGTTGTTGTGTAACGAAACTCAGTACAAACACGATCTTCGAAAAAAGGATCGTCAACTCTCAGTGTTGAAGGAGAAAACCCAGCAGATACTGATGGAAAAAACCAAAGTTGGTCACAGCTCGAGTTTAGACATGTCCAAATGTCTGCAGCGAGTCGATGGCAAGAGAAGCAAATGGAGAAACGAATCAACTAGCAATCGGTATGTGATTTAACGCGATAAATTCTGGGTGTGAAATGTTTGGTATATTACAAGTCTTGTTTCCATAGTAACGAAGAAGACTTGTATGGGAGGGTGGTAGCCAGCTACGAGAGGAGGTGTATGGGTCTGCAGTCAGAGAACTCGAGGATGAGGGAACTGCTCTCCGACACTCAGAGTGAACTGGGGGCCATATTGAATATGGGCTCATGCCACCCAGTCTCACCAAACAAATCTCCTAAGAAAGGTGAGTCATTAATCTATATTATATCAAGTACCGGCAGACCGAGTAAGCTGACAGTATGTTAGGTGCATTGCTACCAGCCATTGATGAGCATTGTATAATTCACTGCGAACAGTACACTGCGGACTGAAGAAGACGAAGCGCTGTAAGGATGTTGTTATATTTTCTCCTCATGCTTGGTGCTTAGATCCTCCCTTCCAACTGATACCATTGTGTAGCCTGCAGCCTGCATTAGCTTGTCTTCGAAAGTTTTTACCAGTTTTCCACTAACATTTCCTTGTGGTACCAGGTGCACCTGCCCAGGTAGGTATTCCTTACCTAGGTCATGTCGTCATCGTCCTTGATGGTAACCGTACGGTCATGTTGTGATTCTGTTGCATGCTATTTGAGTACTTTCATGCATTTTTACATGAAACAACAGTCTCCCCATAGACATGGATATGAAATAGGAGTAATTAATAACAATCACACCGCCAGCAGTGATAGTGACATAGGTTATGAGTGAATGGCTGCATTGTCAGCATTGTTGGCCCATTCATTTAGTTGAGTGAGACTCACTGTACGTTACAGATGCAGTCCAGCTGCCCATAGATATAATCCAGGGCAGGCTCACAGAGGCAATCAACTCTTGCTGTGTTAAGATCAGAGAACTGGTATCGCCTGGCCGACTCGACTCACAAGGTAAACTATTCCCTGATATACCGCCTACAGAACAAACATTAAGAGTTATCTTCTCATGCTGTACAGACCTAAATACCACGTATGTGCTCGATGAACCTACCATCTCCAGCCCTGATCAGTCATCGCCTCGACGTAACTCAAATCGGCGGACAGCTACACCACAGGTGCTTGTTTAATAATTTACGTTCTGTCTGAATGAAGTCCTGTCATTCTGTTCTCACATGGCAATTCAGAGCACCAGGCCCAGCAGGTCATCTGAGAACATGGAGCTAATGCTGCTCAAGGACCAGGAGCATGTGTCCAAGGAGAGGGCCAGCTTGTACAAACAGAGAGCTGAACTTGAAGAAGAGAAACATAGACTAGTGGAGGCCACTCTAAGCCTGAAACGAGAGGTACCCGACAACATGCCACAGCCACTTGCCACAGATGTTCTCACCGGTTTAATCTCATCTCAACTTACCTTTTAGCAAAAGATGATCAGTGACATGAGAAAACAAAGCCATACTCTTGACACTTGTGCACAGGAAGAGTCAGATAGGTAACATTGTGCTCTCGTTGCTCTCGGTGCATTAAGGACATGACTTTGAGTGATTGACACTCCGGTGTTTGTAGGTGCCCAGACAGAAGTCAGCTAGCCAGGCATGTAGAACAAGTGAAGAATGCAGTCAAAGAACGAGAGCAGACTAAGAGTGAACATAAGTAATCCGTCCGAAAGAAATCTCTACAACACCAAATCATATCATTTATCTTTCTATGTAACATAATTTATTTTCCTCTGAAACTACTATTTATTGATGAGGGAAGCGCCATGCAATGTTATCACTTGTAATAACAACGATTAATTACTTGTGGTGATGGCAACCAGAAGATATAGGCAGCAGTTTCAGCATTTCCGGGTGGCGATTGATTACACCGTCAGGCAGTTGTCCGACGTGTGGAGCATTCATTATCAGCACGATTTCGTCATATTAGCATTGTCAGACTATCACATGAAATCTTCAAACTCGTCGTATTCGCCCTCATCGAAATCATTTTCTCGTACTTGTGTTATCGTTCCCTTCTTCGATTTCTTCTTTTTGCCATCCTTTGCCTGATAATAGCAAGACTTATCCACACTGCTGCTCACAACTGCTGGACAACTCAGAGATCAAACAATACTTTCTTACCTTCTCTAACTTCTGCTTCTCGTTCGCCATTGTGTTGAGCACACTACCCAGTTTCTTCATACTTTCCGAAGGTACTAAAATAGTTGAGACTGCAGTGTTAACAGGAGGAGAAGTAGAGACTAGACGTACAATGTGTAGGCTACACACTTACAAGATGCGCATGTATCTCTGAAGAGATCCTCTAGCAGTTTGACGTAGTGAGGGCTCGACTGAAATCACAAGAATAACACAAATCACTTGACTTTCACAGATTTTACAATTACCGTGGGTCAACACACTATATGGCCAGTGTTTGTAATATTTACAGATTGCAGCTGTACAAACTATGCACAGATGAGAGCAGACCAAGGATAAAGTGGGCACGTGCCGAGCTTTCAACAAACGGCTCAACCAACGCAGTTTAGAAATGAAACGAATTTGGCTTTTGCATTCATTCATTCGTTGCTGTTTTCACGAGCAGCGTGTAGCAGGCCCTTTAGGTATCCAGTCACTATCTGAAGGTCAAAGCCACCACTTCAAGCTGATCACTTTTCAAGAACATGGATGGTTACTAGTATCGATGTAAGCGAAAACGAAAATCTCTGATTGTTATGCTATGGATTGACTCCTATACAATCATCTACCCTCTTTCCTGCTGAAAAAGTAGTATATTCAACAATAAATATCAGGCGAAACACCAGATAAAGGTATGCTATAGTGTTCTAGATCATCATTAGTGAGTAAGAGATATTTGACTGTATGAAGGGGGGGGGGGTGGGGTGCGGGGGCCCAAATGAAACGGCAAAGGGTGGGTGCAAGAAGAAAAATATACACAGGTTAGTAATGGAAGACCAGAAAGGCAGAATATATATAGTGATGTCATGTTT
>ERZ1740065.457-NODE-457-length-21907-cov-12.796678_pt1 | contig 21907 bp, 14 predicted proteins | sample MGYA00581738_ERZ1740065 | MGnify/ENA primary metagenome ERZ1740065 (study PRJEB43018, sample SAMN04849749) | marine metagenome | isolation source: floating plastic debris | place: Pacific Ocean | collected 2008-09-01 | study: EMG produced TPA metagenomics...
CCCCTTCATTTCAAATGCATCTCTAACTATGCACTATAGTTTTGATAATACTTTCAATGCATTTAATACAATATTAATCTGAGACAGATGGATGAAATATTTGCAGTATGACTGTGACAATGCGATTTTGCAAGCTAGCACAATCAAAAACACCTTTTGAAAAACATTTTTTGTAACATCTTACATTACCCTGACCTAAGTGAAAATCACAAAGACTTCCAAATACTTCCGAATACTTCCATGCACAAAAATTTTCCATCACATAATCCCAAAATCACAAATATTCCTAACTGCAAAAAACTTCACGGGTCACAATATCTGTGGATGAATGAAGTTTATAGAAAGAGTTTCAGTTTTAGCTTAGAAAATATCAAAATTTTATTGTGTAAAACATAACAAAACAGAATTTGTTAGAAACAGCAGAACGTTTGGAACCTAAGATTTCTCTTGATAGGTGACGACGCCACGCGCTATCATATCTGGTATCTCTACTGCCAGCCATGGCCCCAGCTGTAACAAAAACATCGCATCACCAACTGGCCAATGACAAAACAGAACGCAATGTACCGTAAACTGAAAAATAATTGTGAGTTAAAGACAAATACGTTAATTGCAATTTGCTATAATCGCAAAAAATGCTTTCACAATATTTTCTCTTTCAGTCGGTGAGTTACTGGAATTCGCATTTATTTTACAGCGCTAATAATTTACGATTTGTTAAGTTCAGTCAAAATCGCAATTATTTTTAATCCCAATCATTTTCCAGTCTACAGTATAACAAACCGACTGAAATAGAAAATGATGACAACAGATGGACGTAAAACAGCAGGCTGACATGAAATTCTCATTGCAACTAAACATCCACGGGCAGCTACTCGTCAGTGGCTCTCCAGTCAGGAGAGCTGAATGTGTGCAGAGCTAACATGTTCCCAGGAGGATAAGACGAGTGTCTAACTGCTTAGTTGGAAAAAACGATTTCCCTTGAATAACGCAAACCAGTTTTCACATCAACTTGAAGAGAAAAGTTGGGATCATTTCCCCAAGTTATGTTTAGTCGCTGAATATGTGACCTTGACCTTAGATTAGGAATATTATTGCTAGTGCTGCATTTTAATTAAGTTATTCTAAGATTAACTGAGATTAACGGCTCAGAAGATTAATTCTATGGCTAGTTTGAGGGTAGATTTCACTGAAAAGCTAAGAACAATATGCGAGAAAGATCTGTGAGCAAGTATGATGGCATATTTATCTAAGCAAACTCAACACGAGCACAGTTGAATATCAGTAATCAAAGACGTTACAGTGATGTCAAAGTCAGCTCCTGCAGCCGGTAGCAATGATACTGCTGTGAATTCTATAGCTCAGAAACTAGTTCTGGCGGCAAGATTAAAATAACATTAATTCAAGATTAAAATATTAATCTGAAGATTAATCAAGATTAGTTATTTTGAAGACGTGCAGCACTAGTCATGTTATGTCATCAATATCTTATTTAGTCATTCGACATTAATCTACAAAACTAGAGGCAACCAGGCAACCAGAGGTAACCTTTGGTTTTATAAATATCAGCATCTTTGGCAGAAAACATATTACTCTTAATTAAGTGAAATATTGTGAAACAACATCATTTATGAAGACGTGCCTCACGATAGGACATGTGTCGGTGACAGTGCCTTCTCTCATATTACCGATGATACTGTCCTCACTGAGCTACTAAATAGTGACTCTTCCCTCCAGCAGGCTAGTGAGAGCCTAATGAACTGGTATCATGATAATGCGCTCATATTAGTATTAAACATAATTATATAATAATATTAATAATTAATTTAATATAACGTGTAGCAACATGCTAATACATATGTATAGAGCACCGTTTAACATGTTAATTATTATGTTTTAATGTTAATTCATGCTAATATGTGATTACATTAACATGAGAGAGGAAGTGTACAGTTACCCATGTCTCTTTCTCACAAGGGAATATAGTATATCAAGATCAATACTCACCCCAAGAGCGAAAGCATGAGCTATCCCAAACTTGGGTACATTGCGGCCCCAAAGTGGTTTAAAATGGTCAGTAAGGCAGATCTTCCCGCCTCGATACATCTTAGCCGTTTTTCCATCTAGTTCTGGCAATGTTATTTCAATCGTAGTAGCAGGGTAAGTGACCGGTATCTGTACAAAACAGCCAAACGATGAGGCTCAAGCTATACATCTATAACATGCTTACTGCACGCATATCCATAAAATTTTAGTTAGTAACCATAGCAACCAGTTGAGCAGTATGATTTCTTACATCAAACTCTACGTCAAATTCATACTTCAATCTATCTTGAATATGCCAGCATTTGCCAAACCATCTTGTGCCTTCCTTGTTTGACTCCAGACGAAACCAATCATTATCTTCCTGCTTATTCTTTTGCACATACTATAAATAGAACAGAGCTGGTAGCGATTACTAGCAGTGATGAGGTTTTATGGTTACTGTAGTGTAGTATATAACAGAGCTCTTGCACCAATTGGATTTGATCTGGTACCATAACAATAATGAAATAATGGATATTAGAATGGAATGGCGAAGCTTAGACTTAGTCGCTGCTTCTGCTAACTGGATACTCAGCAGTAAACCATTATGGTCACATAGAATCATGCCGCCAGTAATCACCAGTTCTGAACTAATCAGACAAGGGTTTAGCTTGATATTTCCTTCTACTACAGCGTATCCTAGGCTGGGTCATTTTCCATCAGTGTAGAAACAACAGATCGATGTATTTACATGGAATAGAACATACTGCGATGAGAGATTGATACTCTTCTTTTAACCTCTGGACCCATAGATCTCCATCTCGAGGGCCTGCTTTAGTCTTCAGCAAAGGAATTTGGCCTAAGGTCTTTCTCGTGGTTGCGTCAACCATTTTCTATTCCGGATGTTATGCTTGTCATATGTAACGCTGAAAAGAGTTTCTACATATACGTCAACTCTGAGACCTTCACCAATAACGAAAATAGTATGTGCTAGTTTGAAAAAAAGTGTGTTGAATAAATTTACAAAAAATTGGGTAAAAATCTTTTACCTATTTAAAAACATCATGAAATGATATTAGCACGTGACACTCTACTCGGTTCTTCATTTCACATGAACGGAGACGTTGGTATCTGATGTGGATATAACTCTACACTTTTCTATGTCATTGTACCACGATTAGAGTATTTCCCAACCATCTCGTCAGCATGGCAAATAATGCAGACGCTTCTGGTGAAGCAGAAACGGGATCATCATGGCCGTTGCCGCCAACACAGTTCATTGACAATTATACAGACGAAGCTGTTCAGAACAACACTGCACCACCTCCACCAACTCCCATAACCACAGAATCCTACTCTATGTTTGGATGTCCTTTCTTCCCAAATGAAAGCATCATACGTTCTCTAGAAAGCCAGAAGGTGAGACGGCTGTATCCTTCGAACTACGATCATAAACGAGAGCTGAAACGAATGAACCACTCATTACTCGCCAACTTCTTGGACTTGTTGGATATCCTGGTAAAAGCACCGGATTCTGAGAAAAGAATCGAGAAAATCGAGGATATTAAGCTTCTCTTCATCAACATGCACCATCTGATCAATGAGTACCGTCAACACCAAGCAAGGGAGACTATCAGAGTAATGATGGCTGTACAGAAGAAACAGCGCATAGAAATTGCCGAACGTTTCCAACGCCAGCTGGAGAAAGTTACTGACACCCTTCAAACTCATTTGTCCAGCATACCGGATGCTCAATCTTTGATCGAAGCTAATCAAGAACCACAAGCTATGGACGATGATTCTGGGAAGACCAATGGCACGAGTATCGGCGAATTAAAGACATTATCTCTCGAACTGAGCAATATGGATGAATTAATGTGTGAAATAGTCGACTCGTTGGACAGTTCTGCGTGAGCATGAATTTTCTGTGCATACATTGTTGTAAAGTCAGATACACTGTAGTTCCCCTTTTAAGATTTGTAAAACTGAGGATCCATAGCTGTCTTCCTCCCCTATAGTGTGAAAGCATGAGCCTTGAAACTGCCCCAGCTACATCATTGGGTGAGAGGACAACTCCAACTTTGTTACAAACCATCTTTCTGTTACCAGCAGGCCTACTACTCCCAGAGTTGTCCTCTCATGACGTTTTTGGCCCTTGATCCTGATGTTTAGTTCAATCGTGTTGTCTTGAGTGACCCGTACCTAGGGTCTCGATAAAATTAGATTAAGACGAGTGCTTGTTATCGCTGACTGCCTACTATTCGTTATTATAGTAACTGTTTACGTATGTTGTTAACAGAATAATTAGCTGTAATGATTAAACGGAGCAATGCATTATAATTACAACCTTCGACATATTGTCTGAAAGCAGCAGTGTCATTGATATGTTCCCAGTCGGTGCTGGATGTAACCGCTATGTTTGGCGCGTTCAATCAGTCAATGATAGGTTCACTCTCTCCCACTCCCAGTTTTTGCACTTGACGGTTGGAGCTTGGCAGGCCATCCGAATAGCATCCTCAGATGCCGTGACATTGCGATAACAGTATTTGAGAAGGCCAGGAGAATCCGCTGGGATTTCCACATCTCTCTGTCAGTTTTAGATGTGCGTAAAAATGGGCAGCGGAATGTAATTAACACATCTCCCCACCATTTTGCAGCCCTTTTCGTGTTTTATTGTTTTCTATCTATAGCGCTGCAGGAGAACACGAACAATGCTCTACGCTGAACGAGCAAACAGCAGCACAAAAACCAAGTACTGTTACATTTCTCCCTGTCTCCCAGGTATCAGCAGTTGATTGGCTGGGCTAGGGATCACATGACTCGGTGACAAGAGAAGACAATAAGGTATGGCAAACCTTGCTTGAGGCGGAGTTGCAGGCGATTATTCTCATTATTGACTATTGTCAAACAACATTGCATCCACCACAATAAAACAACAATACATTCATTCAGACTCATCATAAACAAGCGTAGAGCGAGTGCCATAGCCACCCGCATTCCTACCAATGAGGGGAAGCGAGTTAACTGTCCAATTAGTGCACCACATGGGCTGTGTGGATCTAAGGCTGTGAACCACTATCTATCTCCATGATATTGATCAAGTCATACATTGGTGCCGTGATGTTATCAATCCTAGGTGTGGATAGTACCGGCGCTGCAACTGCGCACCGTCATCCCTCTCCACCGCGATCGCTACCGTTTGGATGGGAGTGGAGAGCCCTAACTCACCTGCCAACAACCTTGCAGAGAGTTGTCAATATGCTACAGTGATAGGATAATTCATTGGAAATATGTAAGTAATTTTTTTAATTTTCTTCCCCAAAGAGAGTGCTATGGTCAATTCAACCATTTGCTTGCATAATAGCAATAGTAATACTGAGCTATCATTGACCTAATAGCTGGTTGCGACAATGTTTCAGGTGATGCACCGCATGTAGAAATCCGCAGCTTCTTTCCAACCCTTTATATTGTTAAGAGAATATCTTTTAGGGCTATCAACACTCTCCATGAACAACTGAACAACTGGGAAACCCTGATTTCAATTCTTTGCCGCGCAGTAGGTTAGAGGAAATCTTAGGTTAGGCTGTGTGAGTACACACACGCAGCGGGTTGATTTATAGAGAGACAGTTTAATGGTATCAGATCCGCCATCCGATTGAACATAAAACTCTGTTACGCATCCAATTCTTCCCCACATCTCATGTGGCCGAATTATCGATGTCAGGGTATCATTTACCGCGGGGTTTTGGTGTTGATGAGCGCTCAACCACGAATGTTACGGCTGTAGCAGTTCGTTTTTTAATCGACCTAAGCTCTGGAGAGCTAAAGTTGACAGTGTAAGGTTTATATCTCTACTCTGTGTGGGAGGCTTGTCGCTAGACTCAGACAAATTCCATCTAATTGAAGCTGAGTCTCTCTCTACAACGCTAGATTTAGACTGCCTCGCCTCAGGGCTAATTCTTATTGCATCCGAACAAGCGCTGCATTATACTCTCCTGCCAAACCGGTGATATAATTGAGTGGAAGCTCTCTATCTACACTCTTACATTAACGTTATGATATGGCTGCATGACTGGGAGGCTGCATGTCGATTGATGACCGAGGAATAGCTCACAGTACATCTTTCACTGCTTAGCAGCGGATAGATTAGTGGTGGCAGCAGTTTATAGCTGCTGGCCCGCCGTCGGCTGCGATTAAGGATCAGCGCCCTCCTCTAATCCGATATCGTCCAATCGTTGTCAGCGTTAACGCGGCTGTATGCTTCATTTCCAGGCCTCCAAAACTAATAAAGAAACACACCTTTCGTAAATATTATAGGCGAACTCAGAGTTGTCATCGACTCACTCTAATCATGTATCCGATGCTCATACCGCCTCCCCATACTCATCCACTAGAAAGAGAAGATAACTCTCCACGGCCACACAACTTTCCGTCTGACATACCTGCAAACTACGGAGCGACATGGCTGCTTTTAGCAGTTTATGCGTCTGTGCGCAACGAGGGTGAATGGAAAACACGGGTCACATGAAGCTTGATATCTGTTTTCTAAGAAGAGGAAGCGGGAGCACTCAATACATTCTCATGGACTCAGAAAACTGATGAGACTGAGTTATGCTTGCACGCCACGGTTTCTCACACGTATTAGCTGACGAATATATTGATTACCAAGGTTACTTTCACACTTTGCACACGCGCTGCACGATGTTTAGACGGCGTCTGCTCAATGAACCGGTGTGCTAGTGACAGCAGGAAGAAAAGGGTCAGCCGCAATCATCTTAAAACACTGTAATCAGCGAACTAATTAAACTGGCTTATGAACCAGCCCCACCGCAGCACACGTGGTTTCTTGTCCATTCGATAAAGTCACGGTAAAAGTTGTTAGTGCAATCGGAAACGGTGGCCAGTGGGTCACCTGTTTATTTTGAGTTTTGCGTCCATCTACTGCAGCAAACACAGATTTTAGCGTGATTGGACAGACGGATATGAACGTAAATGGTGAATCGAATCAATTTTTGCGCATCAGTTGACAGACAGTGTTGTGAAGGAAAGGCAGTACAACGCCGTCTAGGGATGTGTAGCTGATAGTCATACCAGTGCTGCTGCTGCCGCTACTGACACAAGAAATGTCTGATATTCAGCAGTCCTCTATGGATGGGTAAGACAGTAATGCGCGCGATGCTATCAAATTTCATCCACAGCTGTTGTTGTCCTTGTCAAATCACCAAATCACCTATGAAGGTTCTCAGGCATTCTCTCTCTCTTTCAGATACAACGGCGAGGCCAAGTCCAGCATGACTTCGAGGATGACCACCGATGCAGACAACAGGATCATCATAAACGTGGGCGGCGTCCGCCATGAGACCTACAGGGCTACGTTGAAGAAAATTCCGGCAACGCGTCTGTCGCGTCTGACGGAAGCATTAGCTAACTACGACCCGATACTCAACGAATATTTCTTCGACCGCCACCCAGGAGTATTCGCCATGATCCTCAACTACTACAGAACAGGCGTTCTCCATTACCCCACGGACGTCTGCGGCCCGCTATTCGAGAAGGAGCTGGAATTCTGGGGCCTGGATGCTAATCAGGTCGAGCCGTGCTGTTGGATGACGTACACAGGCCACCGTAACACAGAAGAAGTTCTTGCTATCCTGGATGAATTGGATATCGACACAGAGGAGAAGACCGAGGAGGAGGTGATGAAGAAGTTTGGACTCGAGAACGAATACAGCAACAACACTCTAAGTTTTTGGCAGAAAAATAGGCCAAAGGTGTGGATGCTGTTCGAGGAGCCGTACTCGTCCAAACTGGCGCGCGTGAGTAAAAGTCTGATGTGACTCAATTCGGTTTCTCACATTCCAATTAGCAGCAGCTTTGCTCATAGCTCACAATGTCATGCTGATGCATCGATCAGCAGACGTATGTAAGCAGCAGACGTGTGTAAGCAGCAGACGTAATCACGGGAAGTGCACTTATTAATCGACTATACACAACTCATACCATCTAGATGACATGGTGACGCTTCAACATTGTCAACTTAATCAAAACACGGTTGTGAAGATTTGCTGGTCCATTGTTTCTCCTTCTGCGACCGATAAGACGACTCCATGTTTTTTAACATTCAGTCCCTTGGCATTTTCCTGATGTCTCGCTTGGCAACTGCACATTACAGCACGCAAACATCATGATGTCCGTATTAATAATTCACAGTTAGTTCTGTGCCGGTTAGTGGGGCAATCACGCGACACAATTTCTGTTGTAAGATTACAAGAACCCATCACGGTCTCCCCTCGCTGTTCATACATGAGTCAAACGCACCTCGGGCTATGTTCGTAATGGTTAGGTATTGCACGTGAACCAAGCTTTGATTTATTCACTCTGCAGATAGATTAAATCATTGCTGATATTCCCTCTAGACTCTCTGCATACCATTATTGTATAGTTGTCCGGCCCGGGGCTGCAAAAAGTTGTGACAAGTCGCTCGCCTCCTCTTATGGCGAAGCCAACCACCTTCCCAATCACTCTTGCATCGTCATTGTCGCCGCCGAGTTTTATCCATTTCCATTTTTTTCATTTCTAGATAATCAGCATGATGTCGGTTCTATTCATCATCCTCTCCATCTCGTCATTCTGCTTGAAGACTCATCCTGACCTGAGAATACCTAATATTGTCAACCGCACGGTGAAGCTGGACGCAAACACTACCACGTGGTTCATACAGAAGGACGGCACGTTCACTCACCCAGCCTTCCTCTACGTGGAAGCTATGGCTACTGCCTGGTTCACATTCGAAATCATAATACGTTTCATTGTAACGCCGTCGAAGGTAGCATTTATCAAGGACGTAATCAACATTGTCGACCTCATTGCAACCCTATCCTTCTATGCAGACTTGGCCATCAACTACTTGGGCGAGGGACTCGAGAATGACATACTGGAATTTCTCAGCATGATCAGGATAATGCGACTACTCAAACTAACCAAACACTCCTCAGGCTTGCGAATTCTTATCTATACCTTTAAAGCCAGTGCCAAGGAACTTGTTCTGCTCATCTTCTTCCTGGCGCTGTTTATCATCATTTTCGCGTCGCTAATGTTCTATGCAGAGAGGCTGCAGTACAACCCAACCAATGACTTTACCAGCATACCCAACGGCCTCTGGTGGGCTATCGTCACCATGACAACTGTCGGCTACGGCGACATGGTACCCAAAACCTATCTGGGAATGATCGTGGGCAGCATGTGCGCGCTGGCTGGAGTGCTGACGGTCGCGCTGCCGGTGCCTGTCATAGTCAGCAATTTCACCATGTTCTACACTCACACGCAGGCACGCTCTAAACTGCCAAAGGAGAGGAAGAGAGTGATGCCAGTGGAGGCTGTGCGGCCACATTATTCCGCAGCCCAGCGAGACCACATAGAGAGCAGAAGGGTGGCCTCACACTCTCTCCGGCAAATGGGTGAGTAAAACCACACACTCCGTTTTCAACATTTTCATGCTATGTGATTCGCCGCATTGCTGATGCTGACGAGGAGAGGTCTGGTAACTGACAGAAGGAAAGCGTGACACGCGACCTCAATAGTTACACTCAGCGATTGACTTTGTCAGACGCTCTCACCAGTTTCCTATTTACGCATGCATGACTCTGCAGACGTAGACAAGTTAATCCGGTGTGTTCTCAGAGGATGGTATCTTATTGTTCACTCAATACCTCCGGGCTGTGAGTGGTGTCAACTGCTTTTCTCCTTAGCGAGGCAGTGTGTATAGCAGCTTACAATCACCATAGCGCATATCCGTATTTTTATATTTAGTGTCTGACTTCAGGTTGACCGTTGATGTTTTAAAATTGTCGTGCAGTTTGTTCCGTGGCATCAATTAGTTGAACTGACAGTCAACTCGATTCAACTTCAATTAACAGAAAAAATGACTCTATGTCAACAGGTTTTCCGTTGAAATGACCACAACCAGTTGATGGCTAATTTTAAATTAGAGTTTTGATTGAGATCTTGTTATAATATCGATCGAATGCCGCGACTGGTGAATGACCTTCATCCTCGCCACATGAAACGACACATCCAGAGCGCGATTGGCTGCAATCTGTTGGTCTTGTTTGGACCAATATATTATGCGTTCGGTGGATGTGGAAAGCGTAGATATTGATTTATGTTGAAATAATCGAAATCGAATCAAAGACACATCACGTACCAACTAATTATTGCAACTACCATCTCTTCTGATTTATCATCGTGTAACCAAACCAAGGTAGCATGTGATTTTGCAGTTTGGAGTCCTGCTCGCTTCGAGAAGAGCTTACACCCCTAGCTAGCTCTGTATTGCTGTAAATCTATGTTTCAGCAGTGACTGAAAGTATGACGTTGAAATAGTTGATCTCATTTATTGCTATTGTAAATCCTTCCCTTCACTACGTCGGAAATGTTGGCTAGCTAAAACATCCTTTGAGAACATCAGTACCTATATTACTAACCGCTAATGCTAAATACTTCACCCTTTGTACTAGATTGTACATATTAGCAGGCTGACCAACCTGATAAGGTAAAACAGTCTGTTACATACCCCAAGGCAGGGGGGGAAGCCTCCGGAAAATTTTGAGATTTTCACCATACGTTATTATGATTGGAAACTTTTCAAACCACCTTTGATTGACAGAGGCTATTCCTCATGTTTTTTATTGCTTTGACCCAACTACAATGATCATTGTTAGTAGAGGGTTAGCATGAGCAGTATTTTCAGTATGTTGCTAACATGTTTAGCCGGCTGCTGTTTCATAACGTTGTTTCTGTTGCTAAAATTACAGGTAAGTGGTGACAAGTCAGTAACAGCATTTTCTGACTAATAATTTACTACGAAAGCTATGACCAAACTACTACATATAGCGATGAAAAGGCTGCATAGAGCTTATTACTAAGTGAACCAGCCACTAGTTTTCATGGAAATAGAGGGTTGCTAATCAACACATAGTTATCACTAACCTGAATCTTGCGTTCAACCATACTAACGATAGCTTCCTATCGGCTTTCTGAATTTCCGTGCCATAAGTTCTTGAAAGTGATTCCATACTAGCAGTAAGGGGGTCATACTTTGCATACTAAATAGTAAATGGCTTTCTATCGCGATCTGCATAAAAGTCATGAAAGGTCGCAAGACTATTGAAAAAGTTGTTTTTTGTTACTAAAGTAGTATAGTTGGTCAGCCTGCATATCAGACTGCCACGCTATCTTCAGACAGTGTCAACACAAGTCTTGTTTAAGATTCTATGGGCTGATTTAGCTGAGAAAACTGTGGAAGATAACTTCTGCTGCGGTGTCATTTTACTGGAATGAAATTATTCATGCTTTAACAGCTCTATTAACAAGGAACATAGAATTGTTAGACGAGGCGCTAGAAACATTTTAGTACATGCCATTAATTGAGCTCCAGGTTTTTCGGTATTACCTCCCCCTGGAGTGAGTGGAAATACAAGTCTCTGGTTCTACTCTATTTCATCGTCACTCCATAATATTAACTGACTGCATTGGCACTGCTTGACAGTGATCACCATCCATAAACTAGTGCTCAGCTAATAGTAGTAATTAAGTAGTAACAATAACAACAGCAACAACAACAGCAACAACAACAGCAACAACAACAGCAACAACAACAACAACAGCAACAACAACAGCAACAACATCAACACAGCCTGTCAATGCTCCCATATTTCTGGGACCATCCCATATTTTAGCTGCTCAAATTGTTCTTCTTGGTTCCCAAATGTTCTCCTGTGGCTCACCAGTTAGATCGGTGCTGAGCTGAGTCCAACTATGACATAATCCTAGCTGTAGGGGTTTGGGGTTATGAGCTATGGCTTCTCAAAGTTCAGAAAAAAAACTTGATTTTCAGTATACAAAGTCTGATAGGTTGACAGATATGAACACACCAGTGGTAGTACCGGTCTGCTCTTGCGCTCTTCGTTGTCATTAGATAAATTTAGTTATATGAATCTAACTTGCAGCTCGTCAGGCCTATCAGGACACTGTGTTAACTTTACTTGACCCAGCCAAGACAGGTTTGATCCATCGTCTCTCTCTGTGTGCCTCTATCAGCACCTGACAGTCCAATGATTTCGTGACACTCGCTCACTCACTCTTTCTGTTCGTGTCCTTATTACTGCGATACGGCCTCTCGGCTCTATCATTTCGGTTACAGATCCTCAGACTCACCATTTCTTTTCCCATCCTCATCTGTTTGACACGGACATCTGTTCTATCAAAACCCATGATTATTTGGTGTGGATTTGTCCTCTTTTACCTTTAGGACCAGTAGCTGACCTCCTGACCTCCCGACCTCCTGACCTCCTGATTGTTCTTTCTTATTTACAATCTCTGTTAGAATGGAACAAGAGATGGTGGAGTCCAGTCATGTCTGTTTAAATTCTGCAGAAGAGAACGCCAGTCTGGAGGAAATTCCGTTGGAAACGCGAGAGCCCAGCCGGCGACGGCATGAAGCTGATGCAATGAGTAGCAGTCATAGGAGGTCAAGGACTGATGCTGCAGAGGTAGCAGTCGGCAGTGAGTTAGAGGGTCAGAGACCGCCTCCTCGCCGAGTCAGAATGTCTCTGACTGACTCATCAACTCCGCAGATCCACCGTATGGAAGAGATGAATGGTGAGTACCCTAACGCCATCCTACGTATATCTGTACGTACATCTGTGTAAGTGTATGGGTGTACGTATATCTTTGTATGTGTATGGGTGTACGTATGTCTGTGTACGTGTATATGTATGTATATCTGTACGTATGTCTGTGTACGTATATCTGTGCATATATCTGTGTACGTGTATCTGTACGTATTTGTATACTGTATACAACTCGCTCTAGACTTGTAGCGCTAGCTTCGCTCTGGGTCAGGTTGACGCATTTGTAGGAGGAGCACTGGTGTAACTTACAGCCAGTATCTCTCATGACTCAGCTGCTGGCACATCTTCGGATGCATGTATAGGCCTTTACCATTTTTACACATCACGCCACTGTACGCTTACAGATGGAGAGGCAGAACCACTGGTGAAATCTGTCGCTATGGAAACCAACTCCAGTCACGATAGGATGAATAAAACTGAATCCAAACGACTGTCTAATTGGTCGAAGAATGGCACGGATGACAGCAAACCCAGCATGCTTATATCAACAGATGACGAAGCTGTGATGAGGATGAAGAAGTCAGGTCACGAGAGGACGAATCCAACGAAAAATGTATCCAACAATCGATCGAAAGGTTCACTAGAGAATATAGACACTAGCTTTATGGCGCCGCTATGTGATTCAGAGTTCAGTACTGATCGCTGACATTCGCTCACAGGTGGTTAGAACTGCACAGACTCTTGTTTTATAGAATTACCTGGTATATTATTATCAACCGGCTCACTGATGTTTACCTTCTTTTGAACGATAACAACACACACTTTGATGCAATGCGCACGTAGTGATTTCTCAGCCTTACGCAAGAAATACACAGCAACACAAAACTGGGCTTGAACTCTACCAACTTAAGTCAACTTAGTATGTTGAAAGCAAATGCTGTATCTGTCAGAACGTATTCGTTGGGTATAGTATCACATTGAGAGGACAACTCTGATTTCTAGTTATGCATACAGGAGAGTATGTGTGTGTACACACAGGAACTTATAACTGACTTATAATTAGTGCTGCATCTTAATCGAATTATTCTAAGATTAACGGCTCAGAAGATTAATTTTGTGCCACAAGATTAATCTTGAGACTAGTTTGAGGGTAAATCTCACTGAAAACTAAGAACAATATGCTACAAATATCTGTGAACAAATATGATAGCATATTTATCTAAGCAAACTCAACACGAGCACAGCTGAATATCAGTAATCAAAGACGTTACAGCAATGTCAACGTCAGCCGTTGCAGCCGGTAGCGATGATGATAATGTTGTGAATTCTAGAAACTAGTTTGTAGTGGCTGGATTGAAATAAGATTAATTTAAGATTGAAAATCTTAATTGGAAGATTAATCGAGATTATATTGAAGAAATGCAACACTACTTATAACTGCCGTTATAAGTACCTCGGTGTAGATGCATATACTCTCCTGCATAACTAGAAATCAGAGTTGTCTTCTCAATGTGCTTTACACTCATTCCAGTCACCATTTTTAAACTAGCCGGCGTTGTAATATACCTTCTGGAATAGGGACTAAAGGTATCGTCGTCACCATAGAGCTAGAGACGCAACGCTATTTGCTCAGCATGAGCGAATAGCGTTGCGTCTCTAGCTCTATGGTCGTCACATTGCTCACTTTAGATAATTCAGGGGTCAAGGTTATTTACTCCTCCCTTTGAGGCCCCATCGTTGTACGAATTCAACCCACTACTTGGTTTTCAAACATTAAAATGCTGAATACTTTCATACTGTAATGACTAAACAGGCTTTGACCTAGGTGAAGGTCATTGGGGTCACCTTGCAGCAACTCGTCTGCCACTGTCTCTCTGTCGTCAAAATGACCCTCCAAATTCTAATCAACTCGTCTCCCTCCGACACTTTTATCTCGGTAACACGGACACGTTACAATCAATTGGAATAATCCAAAGTTTATTAGAATTTTCAGCAGTTCGATGTTTACAACAAAACTTCATACACAAAGTTAAAAAATGAGTGCAACATAGAAATAAATAGTTTGAGCAAAGAGCGAGTACATGTGAGAGATCGTATATCGAGAGAGGATGTTACTCTGTGGAGATTCGGAATGTCATCGATTGGTCACAAATGTGCAGTTCATTCTCAAACGCTTGCTGATTACATCACCGTATGACATGACGTCACCGTGTGATGTGACATCGCCGTGTGACATGACATTGTGATGTGACATCACCGTGTGATGTGACATTGTGACGTAGCATCATCGTGTGATGTGACATTGTGACGGGTTGTTATGGTGAGCAGTTTTGTTCATCAAGCTCGTTTGTACAGTCCGGTTGGCTGTCACAAACCCACCAGTCAGGGATACACTTGGAGCCCGTGTTAAACTTGTTGAAGCCCTCCTGACAGTCAAACAGACCGTCCGTACAAGCCGCCACTGTCAACATCAGAAATCAGAGAGATGAATCACAACCTACTAGTCCTACTCGCTAATAACCAGAAAACTATAGAACTATAATAGCCTGAGGCTTTTCATGCAAGTTACCCTAAAATGGAATTTATTTGCAAGGTCTGAAAATTTTTGTGAATGTTCACGATCGCAAATAATAAGATCGCATAGGGTTATAATGGTTATGTTAGTGATGATAGCGGTCATACATTTTCGAAAAGATCTTCAACTGAAAAATCTTTCCAATGAAGTTTCCGGGCATTATAACAACTTTCGGTGCAAACGAATTCCAGTATAGCAACCGATATAGGTCCAAGCTGAAACAACTAGGGAGTTGTGGTGATTGATGAAAACCTACTGCAATCACTCTCATCCTCGCCATGTGGCCCAGGGCAATCAGGCCAGCCATCGCAGACGTAACCAGCCTTTATACAGTGACCGCTGTCACATCTGAACATGCCATCGTCGCATGTGGCATTCTCACAATCTAAAGCGTAACATAACGAAACAATTGGCTAACAAGGGGTTAAACACCAAATATTTGTAAATAGTTTGAATTTCAATATATCGAGAAGACAACTCCGAAAATAAATGACTATTAACTCTGAGCCCATCCCTAGTGGAGACCAGATTTTTTACCTTCTTCATCTTCTGCTTGAGGACAGTCGACGACGCCATTACACACGTCTTTATGCGAGATACATACAGTATATGTGTAGTTACCCGCAGGACTCTCTTTGCAAGCAACTGGTCTCATTGTATGGTCGCAGGGGCCTGAAGGAGACACGATGCAGCGAGGCTGAGTGAAATGACTAGGAGTAGAGGCAGCAAGCAGAGGTGCGGAGAGCAATAGCTTATTGAGCCAGATTTTAAATTGATACAGGGTGAGGCGTAATCCACTGCCTTCCTTCATTCCTACATTAAAGGACTACTATTCTACGTTGCTGGGGGGGAGTGAAAGCCCAAATCTGATTTGAGCATCTCTTGGCTTTTCTTTCTTGTTTCCTTTCTATGAACACATCAGCTTATAATTATAGCTAGTGCCCTTTTGATTCCTATATTTCTGGAACTGAGGCAATGTCTGCTCAAAACGGACAGAAAATCCCATGGCGTTGATACTCTATCTAGCAGGAACAGGCAGCTCTATTGGAGAGCATAAACCTAGGCCACACCCACTTCTGAGTTCAGGGTTTTCTACAACGGTTTCCCATTTTTCACACATTATCATCAGTAATACCAAAGCATACAATAGAACAGGTCCTGATTCGATGTAAGTGTCTAACAGTAAATACTGACTTCCATACGTACAGTTAAACTCGTCGTCGCCCCCTATACAGTCATTGTACTCATCGCACACCCAGTGGACAGGTATGCACGTGTCATCTGCAGTACAGCGGTACTGGTTGGCGTCGCAGACATCAGGGCAGTCCAGTTCGTCAGAGCCGTCATTGCATTGTGGGTAGTCGTCACATCGATACTGCTGACTGACGCACATACCAGACTGGCAGGTAAACTCTTCATCGCTGCATCCTGCCCCTAAAAGCAAACGGTACGAGGTTACGAGTTGTAGTCGGCAGCTAGTTTATTATAGTCGTGTCCACCTACCCGATTCGGTGGTCGAGTTGTACATGATACAGGAGTCCGGGAGCTCAGAGTCAAACTGCGGCAGCGTGTCACAGTCTAACTGCAGCGGGAGGGGCAGCAGTGACATCTCAAACACGCAGCTGTCCTGGATCTCGATGCAGAGTTCTCTACACGGGTATCTCTCTTCATTCACACTGCCATTGCGACCACACACGGGGGCAAAGACTGAACACGAGTAGAACCTCAGGGCTTGGTGGCAGCTCGAGTCGTCGTCGTGTACATGCATCAACACGTCCAAAACTACAGCTGCTTCAGTCTGCGAAATACAATTAAATGCAATAAACGCATGATGATAATATGTTAAATTTAGAATGAATAATAATAATTAACAAATAACAATATATTACATAAATTTAGAATACGTTAAATATTATTTTATGGCAGCCTAAACTATGTAGATTTTGAGTGATAGAAAAGACGTTGGCTCAAATAATTACAGAATCACATGAACAAAGCAAGAGAAGATGAATCCAAACTGCTGTAGTGAACTTGTTACAAAATCTACTAATGTAACTTGGTTATAGAGAACACGTATATAGTTCTTGACAAATATTATACATCTACAATATTGTATGATGATATTAAAAATACAATACAAATATAATACATATACAATATTGCATGATGATATTACAAATACAATACAAATATAATACATATACAATATTACATGATGATATTACAAATACAATACAAATATATTACATTTAGGAAGCTCAGTGATACGAACGCCTAATGTACATTTTTGCATTCTTATTGGGCACAAAATTTCACGAAAATGTACTTTTGCGTTTCTTGTACTTATCATATAGGCAACCAGTGGAATAGAGAAATATTTGCTCCTTACATTCTTCGAACTAGCCAAAAATGACCAAACTTAGACAAACAAAAGAATGGCCAATTTTATAGTATAATTAGAATCGAGTAAGGAGTGGTGCCTGACCTGCGACGTCTGCCCGAGGAGGTTCGGTACAACTGTCGTGTTGTAGAGAGAGCGACAGAACTCGTGTTTCAGTGGCTGGCACTGGCGGTGCTGATCAACGACAGTGGGTGGAGCTAACTCCGTGCCATCAATGTCAATACAGTTAGCTCCAGCGAAGACGGCGGGGTCAGGGTATAATGAGCAGTCAATCTCCGTCCCCAGATCTTCCAGCATCGCCGAACAGTTGTGCCTCACGGCTGCAACAAGCTCAGATAAGTTAACCATAAGTTGTCAAGCGAGAGAACATTCTAGATAACATGCCAGTTTCCCGCTATTCATCCTAAAAATCTTAGACAGATCTTAGAGACTAGACTGAGTTCCAACCATAACAGTGCTGATACTAGAATCATCCGGATCCACATATTTCTCACAAACACTAATACTGCAGACTGGAAGATGATGAAAGCTCGTGACGTAGTGTCCTACCAAGCAACCATTTAATGTTTGCAATTATTTCTTTGAGATTATGAATGTTCACCAAAGATCACGATTGCAAAAATCTTCTAGCTTACAGTAATTCATGTCGTATTAAAGTTGAAGTCCATTAGACCTCGACCTTAGACTGTTATGTCGAGAAAACCGACCTCTACAAAGGCTGGCACAAGGAATGACAGGAAGTCCGTTGTCAGTACATCCAGGTATGAACGTGCTGCAGAAGAAAAGATCGCCAAAGTCAGGCGCGCAGAGCCTGGTCCTGGCCATGGTGTCCGAATTGAATAGCGGCATCGATAGTGTCTGCACCAGCAGAGAATGCTGCGTCATATTGTAGTAGGGTCTGAGGAGAGACACGCAGTGGTGCGGCATCGTGACTGGGTGGTCGCAGCTCAGAGCGTGTACAGCGTGCACTGAAATTCAAATAGAAGCTCACTTAACTATGCAAGAGAAGACAACTACTAAATTCATTGTAGCCAAGACTCACGAGTTTCACATCGCTCTCCTGTAGTCGAAGGCAGGCATATACATATGAAACCACCATCTGATGTCACGGAACACGAGCCGCCGTGAAAGCAATAGTCAGAGGGACACGAATCGCAATTCATCTGCAAAAGACAGAGAACGTACAGGAATGAAAAAAGGATTGATTGAAAGGAAAATAATGATAGCAATGACAATAATAAAAATGAAAGCCACTACAATCATTAGAACAGCCATAGTAGTAGTGAAATAAAGATTGTAGTCTCCGGTCTATGATAATTATCACGACAGACAAATATATAGGGCAGATGACCTATATATCATATACAGCTGGACGTCTGCTTACCTCATCACTGGCGTCGGAGCAATCGAAGTTACCGTCGCACAACCGCGTCTGCGAGACACACTCTCCACCGATAAACATATGGGTGCTGCTCAGACAACGAAACTCATTGGCAGAGCAAGCTACAAAGACATCATCAAATAATTAGAACTACTCGACCTACTTCAGCTGACCAATTAGAGACAGCCGAGTGAGAGGACTTACTGGAGCAGTTCCATTCATCGCTACCATCGTGACAATCTACTTCGTCATCACACAACCAATCCACGTAGACGCATTCGTCGCCGCTCCGGCAGGTCGTCATGCTAGGGTCACATGTCATATAAATGCAGTTTTCCTCATCGGATTCGTCATAGCAGTCGGCGTAGGTGTCACATCTGTAATGCTGGATGGAGACCAAAGATCTTAGTCCACAACTACGCTGAGATGATGTAAGGTATTGAGGTTTATCTTCTCTTACGTCTGGAAGGCAGCCGGCCCCATCGGCACACTGAAATTCCAAACCCGTACAGACACCTGAATGGAGTGACGTCAGTTAGGAGACTGCGACGCTGAATGTGAACTCAACGGCAGCGATACTTACAGTTCCTCTCGTCCAATGATAATAGAGCGTGAGAGAAGTTTTCGCAGTCGGGGTAGCCGTCGCAAACCCACGCCATGGGTATACAACTCCCATCATCACAAATGAATTGTTGAGATGAACATTCTTTCAGTTTCTCTGTCAAATTCATAAGATAAATTGAGTCGTTAACTTTAGCCTGAGATCTATGAAACAATGGACTGAATTCCCACAAATAAAGCAGCTGAGCGGTAAGGAAGCCAATACAAGTTCCCGCGACCTTCAGATGACATTGACGCAGTAGCGCAAGCGGAGAATGCTTACTTACATATCCATTTGACCAGATGACAACCACAGCTCCAGTTCAGTTCCACGACACAAACCGTTGACTCGAATACGATTTCGTTTATTGAGACTACGTTGATTACAAGGATTGCCAGTATGTATACGTATAGAGAATCTTTTCAGCATAGATCAGTTTTGTTGGCAATTCGATATAATTTTTATACAATATACGAGAAGTATAAATATACACGGGGAGGGGGTCCAGTACGAGTGAGAGGGAGAGAGAGAGATAATCGTGTCACTAGCATTACGGTGTCTGGCTGCTAGTTGGTACTGTGGTTGTAGTGGTCGAGTTGGAAGCTTCTGAAATCGCCATCACATAAAATAGGTTATATCACTTCCAAGTAGTTGATAGAAAGCCTTTCCGAAATGCTAAATGCTAGATGCTAAATGCTAAATGCTAGATGCTAAAAGCAAGATGCTAAAAGCAAGATGCTAGATGCTAAATGCTAAAATCAAGATGCTAGATGCTAAATACAACATACTATATACAAGATGCTAAATGCTAGATGCAACATGCTTAATGTTACGTGACATGGTATATTAATTTGGTTAGTGATCTTTTGAATTCTAGTGAGTCAATATTTTCTCTGTAGCGTTACCACAGTGATCACTACAATATAACACTAAATATAGGATTGAGCCAAAGGGTCTTACACTTCCATGAAATTCTACTGTCGGTGTGACTGAGTCATCGTGACAGACTCACCTTCACATAGATTGGTCGCCTCATCCGACCCGTCGTAGCAGTCGATGTGCCCATCACATTTAAACGACTGGTGAACGCACTGACTGTTGGCACATTCAAACTGGTCTCCGAAACATCCTAAATAATCACCATAATAATTACAAAACCAACATCGATATCAATATCAGCAGTAACAGCTGTATTAAAAACGATAATACGAATAAGATGATGACGTTGATACTAGTAGTAATGACAAACATAATGATAAGAGTGACAGTGACAGTAACACTGCACTGTTAGGAGGGTATACATGTAGATCGGATTGCATTTGTCTCTGTACTGACAAAGGCGGACAGTGGCGTCAATCCAAGGGGAGACAATTACCTTGGTGAGGTTCCTCCTGGGGCAGAGGTATGCAGACGCTGGTGTCATTGCTGTCGGGGAATATGGAGCAGTCGAACGGATACGTCCACTGCATGTGATCCACCCAGTATCCACAGTCGTCATCAACCTCTGCAACCAATCATAAAATAGGTCAGATTAACGTCAACTTCCAGCTTGAACTCCGGCGGGAGACCAACCACTCACTCTCGCACAGGCTACGACACGGCGGCACACGGCCGTTGCCATCAGCACTACACTTGGGCAGTATGGTGGCACAGCTGAACATGTGCAGGTACGGGCTGCAGAGTGGGAAGTCTTTCACAATGAACGATATCTGGTCCAAGTACATCACTGTCTCATCCTGTCAAACAGAGTGGTAGACTGTGGTCCTTACTTGGTACAGCAGCCTGGAAAGGGCGTGGCTGTTTACACCCAGTCATAGACGTACCTGATGAGTCTGATTGAAGAAGTTGGGCATATAAGTTCGGTTAAAGCCAATTTCCGTGCAAAAGTCGACCTTTGTCTCCTCACAAGTTGGCTCGGCTGCAGTGTGGAGAGAGTAAACACAGATGAACAATAACGAACGCAGTCAGGGGGGAGTGGCAATGCCTGTGAGCCACACCCACCGAGCTGGGGTGGAGCCACCGTGGGCTGGCTGTGATCGAGTTTGAAGCAGTCGGCGTTGGGGAATGTGTAGTCATCCATCAGAGACTCGCAATTGATGAGTCGATTGAAACTCTCGGTCTCATTCAGAACGTGGGCGCACTGGCGCACAAACTCTACAACAACAGAAACAATGCAACAGGGTACAACTACCGCTCTCGCTATCCTACCCCATCCCACCTCATCACTATCCTACCCCATCCCACCTCCTCTCTATCCTACCCCATCCCACCTCATCACTATGCTACCCCATCC
>ERZ1740065.458-NODE-458-length-21870-cov-6.021453_pt1 | contig 21870 bp, 18 predicted proteins | sample MGYA00581738_ERZ1740065 | MGnify/ENA primary metagenome ERZ1740065 (study PRJEB43018, sample SAMN04849749) | marine metagenome | isolation source: floating plastic debris | place: Pacific Ocean | collected 2008-09-01 | study: EMG produced TPA metagenomics assembly...
GTATTTCTGCCGGGATCTGATCTGGGGCGGTGACCCGCTCGGCTACAACTGTCAGTAAGTGAAGGCGAAGGACAATCGCATCCGGTTCACCTCGGACAAGGGGCAGGGCGATTCGGCGGAATTCCGGCTTAAATAACGCACCTGTACTGAAACCGCGCTTAAAAACGGGCACTCTGACGGGAGTTCAGACCCTCGCCTCAAAAGTCTATCGCGAGGCCCTTCTTTTCCCAATCGCCATAACGGACGGGCTCCGGCCCGTCGCGTCCGCCGAGTTCCGTCGGCAGCTCCAGGTCCTTGGCCTTGCGCCGTCGCTCTTCGGCCTCGGCCAGCGCCCGCTGTGCGGCAGGGGGTAACTCCGGTTTTTTCCGTGGCGTTTCGGTATCGTCGGACATCGGTGTTTCTCTTTCCTTTGTGGCCTTGATATACGCCGGGCTTTGGCGCAGACAACCCGCCAGCATCGAATGGAGCCTTTCGTATGTCCGACACCGGCGTTCCCGCCCGCAGAAGCGCGGTCTACCTGCTTGACCAGATTCTCGGTGAAGGACGCCTGATGTCGGAGCTTCTGGGCGGCGGTGCGCTGAATCAATTGCCGGTGGCAGAGCGGGCGCGGGCGGCGCGTCTGGCGCAGGATACGCTGCGCGGCCTGGAGCGGGCGGACCGCCTGTTGCAGAAACACCTGTCCAAGTATCCGCCCCTGACGGTGCGCAATGCGCTGCGCGTCGGAACCGTCGAGCTATGCCAGGGCGAGGCCGCCCATGGTGTTGTGAACGCGATGGTGGAACTGGTGTCACGGCACAAACGGCTCGGGCACCTCAAGGGCCTGACCAACGCGGTCCTGCGCAAGGTGGCAGGGGATGGACCGGAGGCGTGGGATGCGCTGCGCGCGCCCAGATTGCCGAAATGGCTGCGCGGCCCGCTGGTGCAGGCCTGGGGGCCGGAGGCCATGGCCGCGATGGAGCGGGCGCATTTTGAGGGCGCCGCGCTGGATCTCACCGCAAAAACCGATCCGGCGGCAGTGGCCGCGGCGACGGGTGGGACAGTGCTGCCCAATGGGTCGGTTCGGGTGCGCGACGCGGGTCAGGTCTCGGCCATGCCGGGGTTTGAGGCCGGGGACTGGTGGGTGCAGGATGCGGCGGCGGCCTGGCCCGTGCACTGCCTTGCACCGCAACAGGGCGAGCAGATACTGGATTTATGCGCCGCACCCGGCGGCAAGACCATGCAGCTCGCGGCAGCCGGGGCGCAGGTCACGGCGGTGGACGATTCAGCCGGGCGCATGGCGCGGGTCAGGGAGAATCTGGCGCGGACGGATCTCTCCGCGCAGCTGGTCGTGCAGGATGCGCGCGAGCACAGCGGCAGCTACGATGCGATCCTGCTGGACGCGCCCTGCTCCGCCACGGGGACGATCCGGCGACACCCGGATTTGCCTCATGCCAAGGACGGCTCGGAGTTCGGCGCCCTGATCGACTTGCAGGCCACGCTGATCGATCACGCGTGGGGGCTGCTCAAGCCCGGCGGGCGTATGGTGTTCTGCACCTGCTCCCTGTTGCCGGACGAAGGCGAAGTGCAAATCGACGAGGCACTGCTGCGCCACAGCGACATGCGCGCCGATGAAGCGGCGCTGGATCTGCCGGGCGTCTCGCCGTCCTGGCGCACGGCGGAAGGGGGATTGCGGCTGCGTCCGGACTATTGGCCGGAGAGCGGCGGCATGGACGGATTCTACATGGCCTGTCTGCGCAAATCGGCGTGACGCGATTGTCCGTCAGGGCGCCCAATATAATGCGGTGACTCAAATCACCCTTCGGGTTAACATGCCCAAAAGCGCCGTCAGAGCGTCCTCAGGCAGAGTACCCCATGTCCGAAACCAGAAGTTTTGCCGCCCGCAAGGTGCATTTTCTAAACCGCTGGCATGCCGCGCGCGCCGGTCGCATGCGGGCCCGCGCGGTGGGCTTCGTCTCGTCGCCGGAACCGCGCACCATCGGCAGTTTTGCCCGGGGGCGGCAGCTGCTGGCGGGAAACTTTCTCTTTGCCGGGCACCTGCTTGAACACAAGAACACCGATCTGTGGGACCTGCCCGCGCCGAATGCGGATTATGAGCAGGAGATCCACGGCTTTGCCTGGCTCGACGATCTGGCCGCCGTGGGAGACGTGCCCGCACGGGCCGCGGCACAGCGGTGGCTCTGGAGCTGGATCGACCGCTATGGTCGCGGGCGGGGCCCGGGGTGGACGCCCGATCTGACCGGGCGGCGGCTCATCCGCTGGATCAACCACGCGCTTTTCATGCTGCGCGGCAATGACGCCCCGGACAGCGACATGTTTTACCGCAGTCTGCACCAGCAGACGCATTTCCTGGCCAAGCGGTGGCATGGAGCGGCCAGCGGGCTGCCGCGTTTCGAAGCGCTGACCGGACTGATCTACGCCGGCCTGTCGCTGGAAGGTATGGAGAGCGTTGCCCTGCCCACCGTCAGGGCGCTGGCCCAGGAGTGTCGCGACCAGATCGATGCCCAAGGGGGGCTGCCGACCCGAAACCCCGAGGAACTGCTCGATGTCTTCACCCTCTTGACCTGGGCCGCCGCTGCGCTGTCGGACGCCGGTCATGCGGCGCCGGAGGACCATCTGGAGGCGATAGAACGGATTGCGCCCACCCTGCGCACGCTGCGCCACTCGGATGGCGGTCTTGCCCGGTTCCACGGCGGCGGGCGCGGCCCCGAAGGCTGGCTGGATCACGCGCTGGCGCAGGCCAGGGTGAAGACCCGGCAGCCCGATGGCCTGTCCATGGGATTTGCGCGGCTGTCGGCAGGGCGCACCAGCGTGATCATCGATGCGAGCAAACCTCCGTCGGGGCGCGCCTCGTACAACGCCCATGCCTCGACGCTGGCCATTGAGCTGACCTCCGGGCGGCGGCCGCTGGTGGTCAATTGCGGTTCGGGGCGCTCTTTCGGGCCGGATTGGCGGCGCGCCGGGCGGGCGACACCATCGCATTCGACGCTGTCGCTGGATGGGTACTCCAGCGCGCGGCTGGGGGATACCGATCGCGCAACCGGCCGCGAGGAACTGATCGAGGGGCCGACGAAGGTGCCCATCGAAATCGGCCATGTGAGCGATGGTCTGCGATTTCAGGGTGGGCATGACGGGTTCACCAGCACCCACGGTCTCACCCATGCGCGCACGCTGGAGATGACCTTTGACGGGCGTGCGATGGCGGGCGAGGACATGCTGCTGGCGCTGAGCGATGGCGAGAAGAGACGGTTCGATCTGGCGCTGGACGCCACGAAGCTGCAGGGAATCGCCTTTGACATCCGCTTTCATCTGCATCCCGAGGTCGATGCGACGCTCGATCTGGGCGGGGCCGCGGTGTCGATGGCGCTGAAAAGCGGCGAGATCTGGGTGTTCCGCCACGACGGGGCGCAGAAACTGACGCTGCAGCCGTCGGTTTACCTGGAAACGGGGCGGTTGAAGCCGCGGGGGTCAAATCAGATTGTGCTTTCGGGCCGGGCTATGTCATACGCCACGCGTGTCCGCTGGTCTTTGTCGAAGGCGCAGGAAACTGCGATTGGCGTAAGGGATCTGAGCCAGGACGCGCCTGACCTGACCGAAGAACCCTGAAGGACCCTGCCCATGACCGACCTCGCCCCGCTGCGCCGCGCCCTGCTTTCCGTTTCCGACAAGAGCGGGCTGGTTGAATTCGGCAAAGCGCTGGCGGATCGCGGGGTGGAGCTGCTCTCGACCGGGGGGACGGCAAAGGCGCTGCGGGCGGCAGGGCTCGAGGTGCGCGATGTCGCGGATGTCACGGGCTTTCCGGAGATGATGGACGGGCGGGTAAAGACGCAGCGCCCGGTGGTGCATGGTGGTCTGCTGGCGCTGCGCGACAATGACGACCATGTGGCGGCTATGGAGGCTCATGACATCGGAGCCATCGATCTGGTGGTGGTGAACCTCTACCCCTTCGAGGAGACGGTGGCCAAGGGGGCGGAATACGCCGAGGTGATCGAGAACATCGACATCGGCGGGCCTGCGATGATCCGCTCGGCAGCCAAGAACCACGGTTTTGTGACCGTGGTGGTGGATGTGCAGGATTACGATGCGGTGCTGGCAGAGCTGGAGGCCAACGACGGGCAGACATCTTATGCGCTGCGCCAGCGGTTGGCGCAGACGGCCTATGCGCGGACAGCGGCATACGACACTGCCGTGAGTACGTGGATGGCCGCACAGGTGGGCGAGACGCCCCGGCGGCGGACCTTCGGCGGGACGCTGGCGCAGAGCCTGCGCTATGGCGAGAACCCGCATCAGCAGGCGGCCTTCTATACCGATGGGTCTGGCGGCGCGGGCGTGGCGACCGCGACCCAGCATCAGGGCAAGGAGCTGAGCTATAACAACATCAATGATACCGATGCGGCCTTTGAACTGGTGAGCGCGTTTGACCCGGCAGACGGCCCGGCCTGTGCGATCATCAAACACGCCAACCCCTGTGGTGTGGCACGGGGCGCGACGCTGAAAGAGGCCTATAGCCGCGCCTTTGACTGTGACCGGACCTCGGCCTTTGGCGGGATCATCGCGCTGAACCAGCCGCTGGATGCGGCGACGGCAGAGGAGATCACCGGGATTTTCACCGAGGTGGTGATTGCGCCCGGGGCCGATCAGGGGGCCATGGACCTTTTTCGTCAGAAAAAGAACCTGCGCTTGCTCACCACGGATGGGCTCGCCGACCCGCGGGCTGCGGGGCTGGCGGTGCGGCAGGTCTCGGGTGGCTATCTTGTGCAGGACAAGGACGTCGGCCATATCGACTTGGATGATCTGAAGGTCGTGAGCAAACGCCAGCCCTCGGATCAGGAGATGGCCGATCTGCTCTTTGCCTGGACCGTGGCGAAACACGTGAAATCCAACGCGATCATCTATGTGAAGGACGGTGCCACGGTGGGCGTGGGGGCTGGGCAGATGAGCCGCGTGGACAGCACCCGGATCGCGGCGCGCAAGGCCGAGGACATGGCCGAGGCGATGGGCCTGCCCGCGCCGCTGACGCAAGGCTCGGTCGTGGCGTCGGATGCGTTCTTTCCCTTTGCCGACGGGCTGATCACCGCCGCCGAGGCCGGTGCCACGGCGCTGATCCAGCCGGGCGGCTCGATGCGGGACGACGAGGTGATTGCGGCAGCGGATGAGGCAGGGCTGGCCATGGTCTTTACCGGCATGCGCCATTTCCGTCACTGAGAGGGGCGTCACATGCGCGTATTGGGCCTTGCCGCGCTCGCGGCCTTCATCATCGACCAGCTCAGCAAATATCTGGTGATCCACGCCATGGAGCTCTGGCGGGTGCGGTCCATCGACGTGCTGCCCCCGGTCCTGAATTTCCGCTACGGCGAGAACCGGGGCATCAATTTCGGCCTCTTCAGTGATGGCTCAGAGGCGAGCCGCTGGGTGCTGATCGGGCTTGCCATCGCGATCTGTGCGGCGGTTCTGATCTGGGTGCGGCGGCATGATCTGGGCCGCTGGCCGCTGGTCGGCGCGGGTTTCCTGATTGGCGGCGCGCTGGCCAATGTGCTCGACCGGCTGATCTATGGCTATGTGCTGGATTTCCTGAACATGTCCTGCTGCGGCATCGACAATCCGTTTGTGTTCAATCTGGCGGATGTCTTCATCTTTGGCGGTGCCATCGCGCTGGTTTTCCTCGCGCCCGACCCCAAGGACAGCGCGAAAAAAGGCCAGTGACATTCCCCGCCGGGCTGGCGTATGAACAAGGTGTTCGAGAGGAGATATCCATGAGCCGCATTCTGGCCCTTATTCTCATCACTGCCTGCGTCGGCGCCTGTGCGAACACGGGGCTGCGTGATCTGCGCTCGAACTCGCGCGGGCCGGATGAGTTTATCATCGAACCAAAAGCGCCGCTGCAAACGCCGGACGATCTGACCAGCCTGCCGACGCCGACACCGGGACAGGGCAACCTGACCGACAACAACCCAAGCGCGGATGCGATCGTGGCCTTGGGCGGGCGGCCTTCGGATGCGACGTCCATACCGGCATCCGATGGTGCGCTGGTGACGGCGGCAAGCCGCTTTGGCGTCACCCCCAATATCCGTCAGGACCTTGCCGAGGCGGATGCCGATTTCCGTCGCCGTCAGGCCCGCTTCACGCAGTTTCGCCTGTTCCGGGATGACCGGTATCTGCAGGCCTACAGCCGTGAACGGCTGGACGCAGAGCAGGTGGCCGAGAGGTGGCGCAACGCAGGTGCCAGGACGCCGAGCTACCCGCCAAACTGACCGATGGCCCCAGGGGTGGACTCACATTCCTGACAGCAGACTTGAACCGGGGCTTTCGGGGCGTATTTCTTGCTGAGACCCGATCCGTTCGACCTCCGAAAAGGACATGCCATGATCCGATTGCCCGTGCTTGCCACCCTTCTTGCGTTCTTGCCCGGTTTGCCGGTTGTCGCCGATGAGGCGGTGACGACCTTTGAGCTTGAGAACGGCATGCAGGTTGTTGTCGTTGAAGATCACCGCGCGCCGGTCGTGCAGCACATGGTCTGGTATCGCGCCGGGTCCGCTGATGAGCCCAAGGGGTCATCGGGCGTGGCGCATTTTCTGGAACATTTGCTTTTCAAGGCAACCGATACGCTGGAATCGGGAGAGTTGTCCGCGACCGTGGCGCGCAATGGCGGGCGCGACAACGCCTTCACCTCATATGATTATACTGCCTATTTTCAAAGGGTCGCCGCGGATCGGCTGGAGCTGATGATGCGCATGGAAAGCGACCGGATGCGCAACATCCGCCTGACCGAAGAGAACATCCTGACCGAGCGCGATGTGATCATCGAAGAGCGCAACCAGCGCACGGAGAACAACCCCAGCGCGCTTTTCGGCGAGCAGATTTCAGCGGCGCAATACCTCAATCACCGCTACGGCGTTCCCATCATCGGCTGGATGCACGAGATGCAGACGCTGGACATGGAAGATGCGTTGGCGTTCTACGAGATCTTCTATTCGCCCAACAATGCCATTCTCGTGGTCTCCGGTGCTGTGCCCCCGGAAGAGGCGCGTCGGCTGGCCGAGAAATACTATGGAGTGATCCCTGCCAACCCCGATCTGCCCGACCGCCTGCGCACCGAAGAGCCGCCGCAGAACGCAGAGCGCCGGTTGATTTTCCGCGACGCGCGGGTTGCGCAGCCCTACGTGCGCCGCTCCTACCTCGCCCCGGAGCGTGACCCGGGCGCGCAGGAAACAGCCGCCGCGCTGACCTTCCTGGCCGAGATCCTTGGCGGTGGTACGACATCCTACCTGACGGATGCGCTGCAGTTCGACACGCAGATCGCGACCTATTCGGCGGCCTTTTACCGGGGGGTGTCCCTGGATGATACGACCTTCAACCTGATTGTCGTGCCGCGCCCCGACGTGAGCCTGCAGGAGGCGGAAGATGCCATGGACGCTGCCCTTGCGCAGTTCATGATCGATGGTGTCGACCAGGAACAGCTCGACCGGATCAAGCTGCAGATCCGGGCCGATCAGATTTACGCGCGGGATGACGTCGACCGGATCGCCAACCGCTACGGGCAGGCGCTGTCGGCGGGCCTGACCGTGGAGGACGTGCAGGCCTGGCCGGACATCCTCGAGGCTGTTTCCGCCGAGGACATCTTGCAGGCCGCACGCGAAGTTTTTGACATACGGGCATCTGTCACCGGCTGGCTGATGCGCGAGGAGGTGACCCAATGATGCGTTTTCTTCTGTCGATCTGCGTTGTCTTCGGACTGGCGGGGACCGTCCACGCGGAAGTGGATATTCGTGAAGTGAAATCCGATGCCGGTCTGACCGCCTGGCTGGTCGAGGATCATTCAATCCCCTTCGTGGCGCTGGAAATCCGGTTTCGAGGCGGTGCGTCGCTGGATGCGCCGGGCAAGCGCGGTGCCATCAACCTGATGACCGGGCTTCTGGAAGAAGGTGCCGGGGACATGGACGCGCGCGCCTTTGCCCGTGCCACCGAAGCGCTGGCGACGACCTTCGGTTTTGACATCAGCGATGATTCCCTCTCGGTCTCGGCGCGGTTTCTGACCGAGAACAAGGAGGCATCCGTCGATCTGCTGCGCGCAGCACTGCAGACACCGCGGTTTGATCAGGACGCGATCGACCGGGTGCGCCAGCAGGTCCTTTCGAACATCCGGTCGGATGCGAAGGATCCCAACGAGATCGCGTCGCGTACCTTTGACGTCGTGGCTTTTGGCGACCATCCCTACGCATCCTCTTTGAATGGTACCGAAGAGAGTGTTGCGGCGCTGACCCGTGACGATCTGATCGCCGCCCACCGCGCGGTTCTGGCGCGCGACCGCATCTACATCGGTGCCGTTGGCGACATCACGCCGGAACAGTTGTCGGCGTTGATGGATGATCTCTTTGCAGGATTGCCGGAGACAGGCGCCGCCATGCCATCGCCGGTGGATGTGGCTATTGAAAGCGGGGTGACTGTCGTGCCCTTCGACACCCCGCAATCGGTCGCCATTTTCGGCCATGCGGGCATTTCGCAGGACGACCCGGACTACTTCACGGCGCTGGTGCTCAATCAGGTGCTGGGGGGCGGTGGTTTCGAGAGCCGCCTGATGGACGAGGTGCGCGAGAAACGCGGGTTGACCTATGGGGTCTATTCCTACCTGCTGCCCAAGGACCACGCGGATATCTATCTGGGGTCGGTCAGCTCGGCAAATGACCGCATCGCGGCGGCGATCGAGGTCATTCGGGACGAATGGGCCAAGGCGGCGGCCGAAGGTGTCACGCAGGCGGAGCTCGATGACGCCAAGACCTACATGACAGGGGCCTATCCCTTGCGTTTTGATGGCAATGGTCCGATTGCGCGGATCATGGTGGGCATGCAGATGCTGGGCCTGCCGATTGACTACATCGCCACGCGCAATGACCGGGTAGAAGCCGTCACACTGGCGGAGGTAAAACGGGTGGCGGCTGAGTTGCTGGACCCCGAGGGATTGCATTTTGTCGTGGTCGGTCAGCCTGCGGGTCTGGAAAGCACCCCTGCCAACTGAGCATCTGCTGTCAAAATGAGGCGCTGACGCGCCACGCCATGTCCTCGGCCCTGATCGGGCCGAGTGTTGCCGCAGGATGGACCGTCATTCGCCGTAAGGCACCCAGATGTTCTTTACTTCCGTCGCCGCCTCGAGGAATTCCTTGCCCTGGCCGGCAGCCCCGGACCAATCGCGGGCCCGACCGTTGTTGACCCAGGTGCGCTTGAGGTTGGCAGCGCTGGCTTTCTCGATCTCGCCGGACAGGGCCCCGGCGCCGAAGCTCCAGACAGCATCGATGTCCATATGCCCGGCCATATGCGATGCGATCTCTGCGTGCGGACCGGTCAGGATGTTCACGACGCCGGCGGGCACGTCCGAGGTTTCCAGCACCTGAATGAAGTCCGTTGCGGCAAGCGGGAACGGCTCGGATGCGCTCAGGATCACCCGGTTGCCCATGGCGATTGCCGGGGCCATGCAGGAGATCAGGCCGAGGAGGGGGGCTTCATTGGGGCAGATCGCGCCGATCACGCCAACGGGTTCCTTCATCGCCAGCGCCACGCCGCGGATCGGCACGCCATGCACCTGCCCGTCGTACTTGTCGGCCCAGGCGGCGTAGGTGAAAAGACGGTTGATCGCGGTCTCGACTTCACCGGCCCCCTGTTTGCCGCCCTGCATGTCATCGAGACGCTGGGCGCATTCGGAAGCGCGCGCCGAGAGGTTTTCACCGAGATAATAGAGGATCTGGGCGCGGAGATGCCCGGTGGTCCTGGACCAGCCCTTGGCGGCCTGCGCGGCTTCCACGGCGTTGCGTAAATCCTTGCGGTTGGCAAGCGACACATGTCCCAGAAGCGCGCCCGATTTGCCCCAGACCGGGGCGGAATATCCGCTGTCCGGGCGGGCCTGTTTGCCCCCGATATAGAGCTTGGAGGTGCGGTCAATCGGATCCGCAGGGGGGCCGTCTCCCGAATATGCGGGGATCTCCTTGAGCTCCTTGCCCGGGCCTTTCGGCCTTGTATAGCCTGCAAGACCCTCCCAGCCGCCTTCCCGGCCGAAACCGCTTTCGCGCACGCCGCCAAAGCCAGCGGCCGCATCCATCAGGTTTGTTCCGTTGATCCACACGATCCCGCTTGCCAGCTTTGGCGCAACATCCAGGGCGAGATTGATGTTCTCGCTCCACACCGTCGCCGCCAGTCCGTACCGGGTGTTATTGGCGAGCGCCACCGCCTCCTCCGGCGTGCGGAAGGTGGTCGAGACGAGCACCGGGCCGAAGATCTCTTCCTGCATCAGCGTATCCGCGGGGTTGAGACCGGTGATCAGGGTGGGTGGGTAGAACGTCCCTTCGACCGGCATATCGGTGGCAGCCACGTGGGTCTGGCCCGCGCTGTTCGCTGCCACCAGATCGCTGATCGCCTTGAGCTGCACCGGATCGACAATGGCCCCGACATCGATGCTCTTGTCGAGCGGATCGCCGACGCGCAGCTTGTCCATGCGCGCGCGCAGCTTGGCATAGAACAGCTCAGCCACAGGCTCGTGCACCAGCAGGCGGGAGCCAGCACAACAGACCTGACCCTGATTGAACCAGATCGCGTCCACCAACCCCTCCACGGCGCTGTCGAGGTCGGCGTCATCGAAAACGATGTAGGGAGACTTCCCGCCCAGTTCGAGCGTCAGCGCCTTGCCGCTGCCGGCGGTGGCCTCGCGAATGCGCCGCCCCACGGCGGTCGAGCCGGTGAAGGCGATCTTATCCGCGTCGGCGGCGACGATCATCTCGCCGACTGCCCCGTCACCGGTCACGATGTTCACCACGCCCTTCGGCAGACCGGCCTGGCGGCAGATATCGGCGAACAACAGGGCGGTCAGGGAGGTGTATTCGGCCGGTTTCAACACAACCGTATTGCCCATCGCCAAGGCTGGCGCGATTTTCCAGGCAAGCATCAGCAGCGGGAAGTTCCAGGGGATCACCTGGCCGCAGACGCCCAGGGCCTCGCGGTCGGGCAGTTCCTCTTCCATCAGCTGGGCCATCCCGGCGTGAAAGTAGAAATGCCGCTGCGCCAGGGGCACGTCGATGTCGCGGCTTTCGCGGATCGGCTTGCCGTTGTCGAGCGATTCCAGCACGGCAAAGAGGCGGCTGTGTTTCTGCAGCAGGCGGGCCAGCGCGTAAAGGTAGCGTGCGCGCGCCGGTCCTCCCAGCCCTTCCCACTTGTGTTGCGCGCGGCGTGCCGCCTTGAACGCGGCGTTGACGTCATCCTGAGTGGCCTGGGTCAGCGTGGCGAGCACCTCGCCGGTTGCCGGATTGCGGCTGTCAAATCCCTTGCCCGGCTTGGTAAAGGCGCCGTCGATGAAATGGCCGAACCGGTCGCCCTGATCCACCAGCCAGGCCAGCGCCTCGGCCGCGCTTTCCGGGGCCGGGCCGTAGTCCATCGTCTCGAACACTTCCTTGACGGTCATGGTTTCACCCTTCCAAGTATATTCAAATCCGATCCCAGCCGTCAGCTGGTCGGGTGGCGATAGCTCGCGGAATAGCGGCCGGTCACGTGATGCTCCAGCTGCCTTTCAATGTCGTTCAGCAGCGAGGACGCTCCGAACCGGAAAAGATCGGGTTGCAGCCAGCGATCGCCCAGCTCTTCCTTCATCAGCGCCAGATAGGTGATCGCATCTTTCGCCTTGGAAATGCCGCCGGCGGGTTTGTAACCAACCCGGAACCCGGTGCGCGCATAGTAGTCGCGGATCGCGCGGATCATCACCAGGGAGACCGGCAGCGTTGCATTCACGCTCTCCTTGCCGGTCGATGTCTTGATGAAATCCGCGCCCGCCATCATGCAGATCATCGAGGCGCGGGCCACATTGCGCAGCGACCCCAGCTCGCCGGTGGCGAGGATGGCTTTCACATGGGCATCGCCACAGGCGGCGCGAAAGGCGCGCATCTCGTCATAGAGCGCCTGCCAATTGCCGGACAGCACGTGGCGGCGGGAGATCACGATGTCAATCTCGGCCGCACCTGCCTTGACGCTCTCCTCGATCTCGGCGATGCGCAGATGCAAGGGCGAGAGGCCTGCGGGAAACCCTGTGCTCACGGCGGCAACCGGGATCCCTGAGCCTTCAAGCGCCTGTACCGCCGCCGGGATCATCTCGTGATAGACACAGACCGCGCCGGTAGTGATCGGCCCCATGCCAAGCGTATCGAGCAGGCTTTGCGCAACCGGCTGGCGCGCCTTGGCACACAGACGGCGCACCCGGTTTTCGGTGTCGTCGCCCGAGAGCGTCGTGAGGTCGATGCAGGTCACGGCGCGCAGCAGCCAGGCCGCCTGATGCTGTTTCTTGACCGAGCGCCGCGCGGGCAGTGTCGCGGCACGACGTTCGATGGCGGAGGTATTGGCTTGCAGCGCGCGCACCCAGTCCATGTCAAGCGCCATCCCCGGATTGCGGGGCTCTGTCACTTGCGGCAACTGGTGACTGATGGTCTCCGTTGCGGTCTGAGCTGTCTGAGTGAGCATCGCGATCCTCCTGATCGTGCGAGGGTGCAAAATCGCATGGCAGCGCAGCCTTGGCAAGGCACAGCGCGTGGCGTCACGCCACAAAACAACAGGCGGCGATCAACTGCCGCGGTAGGTGCTGTAGCCGAACGGCGACAGCAATAGCGGCACGTGATAGTGGCTTTCCGCATCCGAAATGCCGAACCGGATGGGGATGCTGTCGAGGAAGCGTGGCTCTTCCGGCGCCACGCCTTTCTCGGTCAGGTAAGCGCCCGCTTCGAAAACCAGTTCATAGGTGCCGGTTCGGAAGTCCGCTTTGCCGAGGATGGGGGCGTCGGTCCTGCCATCCGCATTGGTGACGGCTTCGGCGATCTCGTTCCGATCCGCACCGGAGAGGCGGAAGAGCCGGATGCGCAGTCCGTCCGCCGGGCAGCCACGGGCTGTATCGAGAACATGTGTTGTGAGATACCCGTCGGCCATATCGCGTCTCCCTTGTCGATCGCGTGCCAGCCTGCCCGTCCGAGATACGAATTGCAACGCGTCCCCAGCCGGTATTCAATGGCGCCGCTGAGCAAGGAGAACATTCGTGACACGCTACCCTCGGGATTTTACCGGCTACGGCGCCCACCCACCGGACGCGCAGTGGCCAGGCGGGGCGCGGATCGCGGTGCAATTCGTGTTGAATTACGAAGAGGGCGGCGAGAATTGTCTATTGCATGGCGACGCGGCTTCCGAAGCGTTCCTGTCCGAGATCGTGGGGGCGCAGCCCGGGCCCGGGCAGCGGCATTGGAACATGGAATCGTTCTATTACTACTGCGCGCGGGCGTGGTTCTGGCGGCTGCACCGGCTCTTCACCGGCGCGGGCATCCCGGTGACCGTCTACGGGGTGGCTTCGGCCCTCGCACGGGCACCCGAGCAGGTGCGCGCGATGCAGGACGCAGGCTGGGAGATCGCGAGCCACGGGCTGAAATGGATTGATTACAAGGATCATTCCGAAGCCGACGAGATGGCCGATATGATGGAGGCGATCCGCCTGCACGGCGAGGTCACGGGCGAGAGCCCGCGCGGCTGGTATACCGGGCGCTGTTCGGCGAACACCGTGGCGCTGGCCGCAAAGACAGGGCAGTTCGAATACATCTCCGACACCTATGACGACGATCTGCCCTATTGGCGCAAGATCGGGCGGCGCAACCAGCTGATCATCCCCTATACGCTCGACTGCAACGACATGCGTTTTGCCGCGCCGCAGGGGTTCAATTCGGGCGATCAGTTCTTTGCCTATCTGCGCGACACCTTCGATGCACTTTATGCCGAAGGGGCGGCGGGGACGGCCAAGATGATGTCGGTCGGGCTGCACTGCCGCCTGATCGGCAGGCCGGGCCGGGTTCAGGCGCTGAAGCGCTTCATCGACTACATCCAGGGGTTTGAAGGTGTCTGGTGCCCGCGTCGGATCGAGATTGCGGAGCATTGGCGCAAGATGCATCCGCCGACCCGCACCGCCCGCCCCTCGGCGATGAAGAGAGCGGATTTCCTTGACCGCTTCGGGGGTATCTTTGAGCATTCGGCCTGGATCGCAGAACGTGCCTATGATCTGGAACTGGGGCCCGCGCATGACACCGCCATCGGTCTGCATTCAGCGCTGGCGCGCATGTTCCGCTCCGCCACGGTCGAAGAGCGGATGGGCGTGCTGCGCGCGCATCCCGATCTCGCGGGCAAGCTGGCCGCGGCCAAGCGCCTGACCGCTGAAAGTACGGCGGAACAGGCCAGCGCCGGGCTTGACGCGCTGACCGACAAGGAGCGCGTGGCCTTTGAGAAACTGAACAGCGCTTATGTCAGAAAACACGGTTTCCCCTTCATCATTGCCGTGAAAGATCACGACAAGGCGGGCATTCTGCGGGCATTCCAACGGCGGCTGGACCATGAGACAGACGCAGAGTTCGACGAGGCTTGCCGCCAGGTGGAACGTATTGCAGAGATCAGGTTGGAGGCGCTGTTGTGAGTTACGCATTTCCCCCGGGCGGCTTGCCGGATCAGTCCGAGCACCCCGATGGCACGGCGATCTTTACCGAAAGCTACGCGGTTCTACCTGCTGTCACGCAGCGCGACATCGTCACCAGCTTCCTGCCGGAATGGACGGGCACACGGGTCTGGATACTGGCGCGCCCGCTGAGCGGGTTTGCGGAGACATTTGCCCAATATGCTGTCGAGATCGCCCCGGGCGGCGGGTCCGATGCGCCGGAACCCGACCCGTCCGCGCAGGCGATCCTCTTCGTTGCCGAAGGGGAGGCGGCGCTGACTGTGGACGGCACCGGGTATGGGCTCAAACCGGGAAGCTACGCCTATATCGCGCCCGGCGTTTCCTGGACGCTCAGGAATGAGGGCAGCACCCTTTTCAAGTGCCACTGGGTCCGCAAAGCCTATCAACCGGCCAAGAACCTCGAAACACCGAGGAGCTTCGTGACCTCGGACCAGTCCGTCGCCCCCACACCCATGCCGGATTGCGATGGTGTCTGGGCGACGACCCGTTTCGTGGATCCAGCCGATTTGCGGCACGATTGCCATGTGAACATCGTGACCTTCCAGCCGGGGGGGCGTATCCCCTTTGCGGAAACCCATGTGATGGAGCACGGGCTTTACGTGTTGCAGGGCACCGCTGAATACCTTTTGAACAAGGACTGGGTCAGTGTCGGGCCGGGTGATTTCATGTGGCTGCGCGCCTTCTGCCCGCAGGCCTGTATCGCCACCGGCTCGGAACCTTTCCGCTATCTGCTCTACAAGGACGTGAACCGTCACGTGCGCCTGTGAGCCGCCAGATCCACTGCACGCCGCTGACGGCGGAGGCTTTTGCGCCCTATGGCGACGTGCTGGACTGCAGCGGTGCGCCCGACAGGATGATCAACGCGGGTCTCTGCGGGCGATACCATGATCGCGCCACGCTCGATTTTGGCTTGGACGGTCGCGCGGGCATCAGCCTCTTTCAGGCAGAGCCGCGCGCATTCCCCTACACGCTCGACCTGATGGAGCGGCACCCGGACGGCAGCCAGGCCTTCATCCCGATGACGGCGCAGTCCTTTCTGGTGACTGTCGCGCCCGACGCGGGTGGCAAGCCGGGCGCACCGCTTGCCTTTCTGACGGCCCCGCATCAGGCGATCAATTTTCACCGGGGCACATGGCACGGGGTGCTGACCCCGCTTGCAGCGCCCGGAATTTTTGCAGTCGTGGACCGAATTGGCGAAACGCCGAACCTCGAAGAGGTTTTGCTTGATCCGCCCTATTGCGTGGTTCCATAACCGTTTGAGGCCGGACAACAGGCCACTCACGACAGGGACAAGATCATGACAGATATCACAACAGGCGCTTTCCGCGATCCCAATCAGACCCCACCGCTGACACAGGCCGTGCCACTGGGCCTGCAGCACGTGCTGGCGATGTTCGCGTCGAATGTGACGCCATCGATCATCGTGGCGGGTGCTGCCGGACTGGCCTTTGGCGGGCCGGAACAGGTCTACCTGATCCAGATGGCGATGCTCTTTGCCGGGGTGGCCACCTTGTTTCAGACCGTGGGTCTGGGTCCGATCGGGGCGCGCTTGCCGATCATGCAGGGCACGAGCTTTGCCTTTGTCGGTGTGCTGGCCGGGGTCGCCGCCACGCAGGGGCTCAGTGTTGCCCTCACCGCCTGTATCATCGGCGGCTGCGTGCATTTCGTGCTGGGCGCCTGCATCAAACACCTGCGCTGGCGCTTCCCGCCACTGGTCACCGGCCTCGTGATCCTCGCCATTGGTCTCTACCTCATCCCGGTGGCCATCAAATACGCCGCGGGCGGGGCCGCGAAATTCCAGATGGAGGCTGAAAGCTTCGGCTCATTGATGCACTGGTCCGTGGCGCTCAGCGTGGTGATCGTGGCGCTGGTGCTGAAGTTTTTCACCAAGGGCACGTTATCGAATGCCGCCATCCTGATCGGGCTGATCGTGGGTTACCTGTTGGCGCTGATCCTGGGCATGGTGAACTTTGGCGCGGTTGCCGGTGCCGGATGGTTCACGACCATCACACCGCTGCCCTACGGGTTCGAGTTTTCCCTCGGCGCGGTGATCGCGGTCACGCTGGTCTCCATCGTGTCGGCCATCGAAACCGTCGGCGATACTTCGGCGACCACCAAGGCGGGGGCCGGGCGCGAGGCGACGGATGCAGAGATTTCCGGCGCCACCTATGCCGATGGGTTGGGCACGGCTGTCGCGGGTGTCTTCGGTGGGCTGCCGAATACCTCGTTCAGCCAGAACGTCGGCATTGTCGGCATGACCGGCATCATGAGCCGCCACGTCGTGACCATAGGTGCGCTGGTCCTGATCCTGTGCGGGCTGATCCCCAAGATCGGCGCGGTGATTGCCTCCATGCCGCTGCCGGTGCTGGGCGGGGGTGTGATCGTGATGTTCGGGATGGTGGCCGCCGCCGGCATGAACGTGCTGAGCGAGGTCGAGATGAACCGGCGCAACATGGTCATCATCGCGGTATCGCTTGCGGCAGGCCTTGGCCTCAACCTCGTGCCGACCGCCGTGCAATACCTGCCCGGGGTGATCAAGACACTGGCGACATCTGCCGTGGCCCCAACGGCTCTGGTCGCGATCGTGCTCAATCTGGTGCTGCCGGACGAAGTTTGACGTTTCGCGGCGGGCTGGCTATCCCATCGCTTGGTCCGTAACGTGATTGTTGGCGGACCAAGCGAAACTGCGCATTCCGAAACAGCCCGGAACCTGAACCATGTATGACTTTGCCGCAATGGGAGCCTGGATCGAGTTTGCAGTGCGGTGGCTGCATGTGATCACCGGGATCGCGTGGATCGGCTCCTCCTTCTACTTCATCGCGCTGGATCTCGGGTTGCACCGCGACCGCAACCTCGCCAGTGGCGCGGATGGCGAAGAGTGGCAGGTGCATGGTGGCGGTTTCTATCACATCCAGAAATACCTTGTCGCACCGGACAACATGCCGGACGGGCTGATCTGGCATAAATGGCAAAGCTACTGGACCTGGATCAGCGGGTTCATCCTGCTGGTACTGGTCTACTATCTGGGTGCCGAGTTCTACCTGATCGATCCCGCTGTGGCGGATCTGGCCGTCTGGCAGGCGGTTGGTATCTCGCTGGCCTCGCTCGCCTTTGGCTGGGTGATCTACAACACGCTCTGCCGCGTGTTCGTCGATGCCAATCAGACCACGCTGATGGTGGCCCTCTTCGGTGTTCTGGTGGTGATGTCCTATTTTTACACGTCGGTCTTTTCGGGCAGGGCCGCGATGCTGCATCTGGGTGCTTTCACGGCGACGATCATGAGCGCGAATGTCTTCATGATCATCATCCCCAATCAGAAGATCGTGGTCGACGATCTGATCGCGGGCCGCACACCGGATGCCAAATACGGCAAGATCGCCAAGCAGCGCAGCACGCATAACAACTACCTGACGTTGCCGGTGATTTTCCTGATGCTCAGCAATCACTACCCGCTGGCCTTTGCGACGCAATACACTTGGCTGATCGCAAGCCTGGTCTTTCTGATGGGCGTCACGATCCGGCATTACTTCAATTCGATACACGCCCGCAAAGGGGATCCGCATTGGACCTGGGCGGTCACGACCCTGATCTTCATCCTGATCATGTGGCTGTCCACCGCGCCGATGTTCCGCGCCGGGGAGCCGGAAACGGCTGAGGGGGACGCGTTGAGGTTTGCGCAGGCTGAAGGGTTCGATGCGGTTCAGGACATCGTTCTGGGCCGGTGTTCCATGTGCCACGCGGCCGAGCCGGTCTGGAAGGGTCTGCACTGGGCACCCAAGGGTGTGCGGTTCGAAACCGAATACCAGATTGCGCGACAGGCCCGCGAGATTTACCTGCACTCCGGGATCAGCCACGCCATGCCACCCGCCAACCTGTCTTACATGGAAGAGGCGGAGCGTGCGCAGATCGTTGCGTGGTATCTTGCGGCGACGAATTCCTGATCCGTATCGTGCTGAAAGCAGGCTGGCTGCGTAAATCGCGGTTTTAGAATCGGGCGGCGCTATGCTACACCTTGGGGTATGGTTTCTCTCAACCCCAAGATAAGCGGTACTCGGCCCGTCATTCGGCAGTTGCATGAGGCCGCCATCAACCGTATCGCCGCCGGCGAAGTGGTCGAGCGGCCGTCCTCCGCCGTCAAGGAACTGGTCGAGAATGCGCTCGATGCCGGTGCGGGCCGGATCGCCATCGACTATGCCGATGGCGGCAAAACGCTGATCCGGGTGCAGGATGACGGCTGCGGCATGACCGAAGCCGAGTTGCCGCTGGCCCTCTCGCGCCATGCGACGTCCAAGATCGACGGAAGCGATCTTCTGAACATTCACACCTTTGGATTTCGCGGGGAAGCCTTGCCGTCACTTGGTGCGGTGGGGCGGCTGACCATCGCCAGCCGGGCCGAGGATGCGCCGGGCGTGGAAATCTCCGTGTCGGGCGGAACGATGAGCCCGCCCAGACCTGCCGCGCTCAATCAGGGGACGACGGTCACTCTGCGTGATCTCTTTTACGCCACACCTGCGCGTTTGAAGTTCCTGCGCACCGACCGGGCGGAAAGCCAATCCATCATCGATGTCGTGAAACGCCTGGCGATGGCGGAGCCGTTTGTGCAGTTCGTGTTGCGGGATGTCTCCGGCGATGGTGAGGGCCGCGAGGTTTTTCGGGCGGATGCCGAACAGGGCGACCTTTTCGGAGCGCTGCACGGTCGCCTGGCCCGCGTCCTTGGCAAGGAGTTTGCAGAGAATGCCCTCGCCATCGACGCCGAACGGGAAGGTCTGCATCTCACCGGCTTTGCTGCCTTGCCCACCTATTCCCGCGGGTCCGCGGTGGCGCAGTATCTCTTTGTGAACGGCAGGCCCGTACGCGACAAACTGCTAGTAGGGGCATTGCGCGGAGCCTATTTCGACTTTCTCAGCCGGGATCGGCATCCCGCCGCTGCGCTCTTTATCGATTGCGATCCCAATCTTGTCGATGTGAACGTGCATCCCGCGAAATCCGAAGTCAGATTTCGCGATCCCGGCATCGCCCGCGGCCTGATTGTCTCGGCATTGCGTCATGCACTGGCAGATGCGGGCCATCGCGCCTCGACAACCGTGGCCGGTGCAACGCTGGGCGCCATGACGCCGGAGCAGACCAGCGCGCGGGTTTACCAGATGGACCGGCGCCCGACACCGTCTGCGGCGCCCAGTTTTGCGGAAACCGCACCGGTGTGGGGCAGAGTGGAGGCGGTCGATCCCCCACAGGCCGCTGAGGCGGAAGATGCGCCTGACTACCCGCTTGGGACGGCGCGGGGACAGGTGCATGAGAACTACATCATCGCCCAGACGGCGACGGGGATGGTAATCGTGGATCAACACGCGGCGCATGAACGGCTGGTCTATGAAAAGCTCAAGACCCAGATGGCGGAGAAGGGTGTCCCGCGTCAGGCGCTCTTGATCCCGGAGATCGTGGAGCTTTCGGAAGGTGATCGCGCGCGCCTGATGGATGCGTCCGAGGAGTTGGAAAGATTTGGTTTAGGCATTGAACCATTCGGTGGAGATGCGATTGCCGTGCGTGAAACGCCGGCGATTCTCGGCCCGGTCGATGCCCGGGCGATGGTGCTCGACATCGTGGACGAGCTGGCGGATCAGAACAACTCGACCACGGTTCAGGCGCGGGTCGAAGCCATTCTGAGCCGGATCGCCTGCCACGGTTCCATCCGCTCCGGCCGCAGGATGCGCGCGGAAGAAATGAATGCTTTGCTGCGCGAGATGGAGGCGACCCCGCATTCCGGGCAATGCAACCATGGCAGACCGACTTACGTGGAGTTGAAACTCAGTGATATCGAACGGCTGTTTGGACGCACATGATTGAGATTGCTGGACAAATATACGAATTGAGCGATCCGCGTGTGATCGCGGGTCTGGTCGCGGCTGTGTCGATTTTGATCATCCTTCTGCTGTTGATCCTGACCATGCGGGCCGCTGGCCGCAGCGCGGCACTGACGGCTCCGCTGGCGCAGCAGATCGGTGTGTTGGGGCAGCACGTGCAGCAATTGGGAGCGGGCCAGGAACAGCTGCGCGGCGGCTTGCAGACCGTCTCGGACACGCAGGCAAATGCGCAGACGCAGGTGATCCAGACGGTGGAGGCGCGGCTCGCGACCGTACAGCAACAGATGCAGGACCGGCTGGCAGATAATGCGCTGCGCTCGGCCCGGTCGCTGGCCGAGATGCAGGAGCGTATGAAGGAAACGCTGCACGGGTCCTCGAAACAGACCACCACCAGCCTGACGCAATTGCAGGAACGGCTGGCGGCGATCGACAAGGCGCAGGACAATATCACCAAGCTGTCGGGCGATGTGCTGTCGCTGCAGGACATCCTCAGCAACAAGCAGACGCGCGGCGCCTTCGGCGAGATCCAGCTGCGCGATATCCTCTCGAAAGCGCTGCCCGCCGACAGCTATGCCTGGCAACCGACGCTGAGCAATGGCAAGCGCGCCGATTGCCTGATCCACCTGCCCAACCCGCCGGGACCCATTGTAATTGATAGTAAATTTCCGCTGGAAGCCTATGAGGCGCTGCGGGGCGCGGAGAGTGATCAGGCGCTGAAGGAGGCGGTTGCCAAGATGAAGACCGCGGTGATGAAACACATCACGGATATTTCCGAGAAGTACATCATCGATGGCGAAACAGCCGATGGCGCGCTGATGTTCCTGCCCTCCGAGGCGGTCTATGCGGAGCTGCACGCGAACTTCCCTGATTTGGTGCGCAAGGGCTTCGATGCACGGGTCTGGATCGTCTCCCCCACAACCTGCATGGCAACGCTGAACACGATGCGGGCGATCCTCAAGGATGCGCGGATGCGCGAGCAGGCGGGCGACATCCGCAAGACCCTGAAACAGCTGCACCGGGACGTGGAACTGGTGGTCACGCGGGTCGGCAAGCTCGATACTCACTTCCGGCAGGCGCGCGAGGATCTGGACGGCATCGGCACGGCCGCAGAGCGGGCAGGCAAGCGGGCCGCGCGGCTCGACAGCTTCGATTTCGCCGAGCTTTCGCCGGAGGAAGAGGCCGCCGTCACGCTCAGCCGTCCGAAGCCGTAAATGCAGCGGTCGCGCAACACCGTGGCGGGTGACTTTGCGAAGTCCTGCGAATCGTCTGCCTAACGCAGCCTTTTATGACAAAACCGACGTCTGTTTTATGTCGGTATCGCGTCGGTATTCTGTCGGTGCCAATGTCGGTCCGCGGGGCCTTAACACAGCGTTCGCCCGCAAAGCTCACTAGACCCTTACCGCAAAGCGCGCCGGTTGTGGCTTGTCCCGCCCGGCAGGGCCGGGCCGCGCCCGCTCCCCCTCGATGGGGGTGAGGGCGCATCCCCTGCTCTCAGCGCACCGCCGCCAT
>ERZ1740065.459-NODE-459-length-21853-cov-12.461602_pt1 | contig 21853 bp, 13 predicted proteins | sample MGYA00581738_ERZ1740065 | MGnify/ENA primary metagenome ERZ1740065 (study PRJEB43018, sample SAMN04849749) | marine metagenome | isolation source: floating plastic debris | place: Pacific Ocean | collected 2008-09-01 | study: EMG produced TPA metagenomics...
ATTGAAGACATGTCGGTGAGTCATGCGATGCACTCGAGACACGAGTGCATTCCACTACCGCTGTTTGTGTAGACTGGGCCGTCTCATGTGTATGCAAAAAATCCTGCTCGACGAGTCTCAGTGCCCTCTCTCCTGCAGAGTCTAAATTGGTGACTCAGCTTGTGGTAATACCAAATACCTTCCTCTTCTAAGAGCTTCTTGAGTACTATAGTAAATATTGAACCGAGAACTCGAGTTGTCTTCTTCCCCATCAGCCGAGATCTGCCGCTTTGCAAGTGCAAGTATGGTATGTTTTTTTGCACACGTAGAGACAGGAAAGCCTAAGAATAGCGAATAAAAACTATCATAGTTCTCTCTATTTTTGCACCCATGTTTTTCCAATCTCGCGAGTTACTGGTTAGATCTTGTTCAAGTTCACTGATAACACTTATCAAAACTTCTTAAACAATACGATATATGACATATTATATATGAACTCACAGATGAGAACTCATGAGAACTCATGAGAACGTTTTATAAGTTGTTGAAACTGATTTCACCAGATGTGGGAGAAAACAACTCTAACATATTGATTGACTATGAAACCATGGTCACCTTAAATGTCTTAGGAGGGGAAAGTCTTTGGTAATACAGATATAATCAGGTCAGGACTGCCACACTTTCTTGTCATAATAATTTCATAATGTATTGTATTGTATTGGACTAAAAATTTTGACTTTATCTCATAGCCAAAACAACTACTCTAGTAACCATAGCAACCTAACTGCGTATGGTCCCACATGCAGCAAGACGCCAATTACCATTAGCAACCTGGCTACCTCGTCATCGTTATGTTATAATACCTTATGGCTCCTACCTCATACCTCATCAATCTACGTTGTTTTCCATAGTTTGCTCACTATGTATAGTCAAACGCATATTAGCATAGCTCCGTGACTATCAATGCACATCAAAGTAACTCGCTTATTCTCAACGTTCAAGATGGCCGCTTGCAGAGCTGGGAAAATTCACCATTTTAAAAAGTCAAGTCAGTGCATTTTGAGTTTTCTTTAGAAATTCAAGCCAAGCATTAAGTCAGCATGTTTGGAGTCTCTATTCATAGGCAGTGGCATTCGAATGCCAGCAGTCGAAGTCTGAAGTCAAGTTTTTCCTATTGAATTTCCTTTGAAATGAAAGTCAAGCGTCAAGTCATCGGTACTGAAGTTTAGGTAGAGCCAAAGCGTAGGTTACTGGAAGTTATTGCAGCGAGAGAAATAGTTGTACGCGAGATTGAGCTGTATATGTGAGCAATGGTTGCTGCAGCAGTTTTTGTCATTCTCCTGTCGATTTTCATGCTCACTCCCGCACCTATCCGCGCTCACTCCCGCTCACTCCTGCACGTGCTGATGTACGAATATCTACAGGTGAATGACAAAAGCCGCTGCAGTTAATATGCATAATAACTGAGCAGTGACGCACTTGTATAAGATGAAGAAGACACTGATGCAGCTAAAGATAGATGGTAGCCTGATGCAGAGTTGTAGGCGGCTCTAGACTGAAGTTGTGTTGAGGAGATAAAGTGAAGTGCGGAGTAGAGTAATGGGGTCAAAGGTGAACTATCAAGTCTTTGGAGATGGCGGTCGACTACGAGTCTGAAGTGACAAAAAATAGTCAATTTATGGACTTGAGTGCGACTCTTCATGATGCTAAACCCTTCGAGTCTCAGCTCTGTCTACTTGCGCCACTCAAAATCTTCCACAGCCTCTAGAAAATCTGGGCTGCATGCTAATGACAAGAATACCTGTCAGGCTGAGAATACTGGAGATTCCGTTTTTCTGAACTTGGAGAAGCCATAAGCGCAAAACCCCTACGGCTACGATTCTGTCATATTTGAGCTCAGCTCAGCAAACTCTAACTGGTGAGCCACGGGAGAACATTAGAAAACCAATAATAGTATTTTGACCCTAAATTCTGGCATCTAAAATACAGGAGGGAAATACGGAAGACTTGACAAGTATGATAGAAAGGGTGGCGGCATGTTTTACTCTTCTATCACTGGGTTTCATAAACGGAGGTGTTAAGCTTAAGCTAAAGCAGGCTTACGTGCAGCGAAAGCTTGATAAATGCCGTACAGTACAAAACCCACTGGCGTAACACCAGCCAGTGATTGCAGCTCGCCTACCGATAGAAGAGTAAACAATGCCAGGATGGCATAGTTTCGTATCTATTCTAAATGACCTTCACACATCGCACCATCTCACCGAAGGTTGTGAAATAGTATTTCATAACCATCAGCAGTGTTCCACTGATGAGAAAATGTCTCCAATATTTCTTCTCCAATTATTGTACATTACATAGTCAGTTACACTCTGGCACCATTTATAGTCTCTCAAGATTTCTATCCGAATGCGTCAGCTGCTGGCTCAGTCTATGATGCCTACTGTAATACCTCTACTATATGCTTAGATCCTAGTTTACACTAGCATTAATTTTATATGTCGTTTGCAAAGGAATTATCTTAGTTTTATATGGGGCTGCTTATTTAGAGCTCTAATCAAATGGTTCGAAGCCAGGTAACTCAGCATGACCTCACTTTCTGAGATGTGTGTCAAATACCTGAGAAGATACGGTACATACACCTACACCCACGCCATAGTCAACCTGCAAGCACGAACAGCCCAGTGTGATGCAAGCCTTTTAATTACCTTCTTGGACCCATGATGCTCTGTAGTACATCCTACGTGCTTGGCACCTCATGGAACAATGTTCTGCGTCATTACTGTCCAGCTATATGATGGCGCGATGCAGTACCACTGGAGTATATCCATTAGATGATCTGGCAGTACATCCTGGATAGAATAAATTACGTATGATGCTTATAAGTAATTCTAGCAGTGATGGCCGCGTAAGCACCAATCAGTACCAACACAACCGATCAACCAGATCGGTGGCTATGAAACGCTCTCTTCCACAGGTTCTTACTGAGTTCTATAAAGCCAGATGCGAGAAATCTCACATATTCCATATTACTGATAAGGCTAGCTATTTTTCACAGATCACTGATGATGTATAGAACAGTTACAATTCCAGAGGCGCCTGCTGCAGTGAATGTGTGCAGGTAAACGGCTGCAGTGAATGCATGCAGGTAAACTGCTGGAGTTCATACTGCAGAGCTCTCCAATGATTTTCCAGGTTTTGAGAGGTGAATAGCCAAACAGGATGTGCTGTGTGGTGCCTCTAGTTGTTCGGCTGTTTTCACAAGGCTTATATACAAATATATTCAACCTCAAATTTGTATCGCCCCCTAATCTGACACACCTGGGCGAACCTGTCGAATTGCTGTTGTACCACCACGACCACCGTTTGCCACACCTGAGGTTGGATGCTCTCCGCTTAAGCTCTGCGCTGAGAGGTTGAATCCCAATACCGTGCATTGTTCAGATTGTATTCCATTGATTAATTTGCCAAACAAGGAATATATAAGTGTTACCATTGCCAGCTTCTGATGTCAAAGATAAAACAGAGTTAAACCAGTTCAAAGTGCAAAGTGCAAAGTTCAAAGTTCAAGGTTCAAAGTTCAAAGTATACCACTTAGTGATTTTGAACTCTCCTTAAAGCAGTGATTTCAGTCCACAACCAGCGATTGAACCTTCTTTAACTGAGAAAGCAATTAGAAGAAGTATATGAACTAATTCGATTTCTCAGGAATAGAACATTTGGATAGGCGCAGGAGTGAGCGCGGATAGGAGCAATAGTGAGTGGGAGTGAGCGCGGATAGGCGCGGGAGTGAGCGGGAGTGAGCGCGGATAGACGCGAGAGTGAGCGCAAAAATCGACAAGAGAATGACAAACACCAATAAATTAAACTTTTACTTGATCTCTACAATATTTTCTGTAGATACGATCAATATATTATAAAAATACCTGAACATTTCGGCATTTTTCACTCTCCTGTCGATAGCAGTGCCGTGCCGGTTTCATAAGCGCCGATGTTAAGTTGGTGCTACGCTGCTATTATACTAGTGGTAAAGCTGCCAACAGTAGCTAAGTGGGGACTAAATCCAGCGCAACACCGGTATAGTACTGACTGAACACCGGAACATGAAACCAGCGAGCCTACAGATAGGAGAATAAAAAATGCTAATATTTCAGCCACATGGATAGTCTTCTAACATTTCATACTACTGTAGCTGGTTCTTCTCATTTTTTAGACGTCTCCATGTTCTCATTTTCACCCTGAAGAACTGTCATAAGTTTAGTTAGCTATGAAGTAGTGAAAAATGTGATGTGACATGTAAAAATATTCATGTTTGCCATTCCTGGAGCTATAGTTATAGTGCATGGGAGGGGCAGGAAGGTGAATGAGAGGAGGGGTGGACGGTGGGGAAGGTAGAAGGACGGGAAAACAGTGGATACAGAGTGTGATGATAGAGTAAGAGCGGGAGGGAGGGAAATAGGGGAGAGAGGGAAGAGAGAGGGAGGGGGAGGAGAGGTGAGAAGGTAGAATTTCAGGAGTGATATTGATAGGAGACGTGGGTAGAGATAAGGCAGAAGAGAGGGCAGATTCAGGAATAAATTGGGATGAGGATGAGATAAGAAAAATAGAGGTGGAAAAGTCGGAAGAGAACGGAGACATGGTGGAGAGATACAAAGATATATGGAAATAGAAGGCATGTGTAGGGTATGGAGATCGGGAAAGATAGAAGTGGAAGACATGAGGGGAGAGATATATATAATTAAAGAGAATACTTAGAAGATAATCGAGAAAGCATATAGGGAGGAGACAGACCTGCTGTAGCTCCTCCCGCTGCCGGAGCACGTTCTGCTGGTAGTGTTGGGGGTGGTGCAGTGCGTGGTACGGGTCGTGCGCCGAAAAGTCCATAGCTTGTTGAGAGTGACTAGGCATATAAGGGGGAGGGAAATACGGAGGCTGGAACTCGGCGCCGGCAGCAGCGCCACCTGGTGTGTGAGTCAGTCTTGTCGGGGCGCCGCCTGCCATGAGTGGTGAGGCAGCAGAACTGCTAGCCAGGGCTCCTAATGTGGCTGCACTAAAATCCCTTCTCTCCTACAACAGAACAGATAGTGCGGTGATCACCCATTGGGCAGGGCGCGATCAGCGATCAACATAAAACAGTGTCAGTATCATGGCAGAAGGTATATCAGAATTCTCTTCCCCTCTCCCTTTGTCGTCAGTCTATACAGGTGTCGCTGACCATATGTTTATCAGTCCAAAACAAAAACAATGTTACATCATATCGGATTTTACGTGGTGTAAAAGCCTATTATAGGTTTGAAATTTTCCAAATGAAATAATTCAAACAATGTCAAACGACGCAATACTCGTTCTACTCACAAGGTAGGACCCCACGACAGTAGAAATAGGCATGACCGTCCCAAGGAGCTGCACTCACCGATGTGAGGGTAATTGCTAATGACTACAATGTAGCTACCATAAGACGATGATGGACTGAAGCATTGGGATGGTTAACCATAATTTGAGATATGGCTCGCAGCGAATACAGCCTGTCCAATATAGGGCGATCATAGAAATGAATACAAACAATTGGTCGCAGCTAAAAAACGCCCGCGGCAGTATTAACGGCTACACAATCACCAAAGGCGTTTTATTAACTTAGAAATACGTCTGTATCGAGATCACTGTCTCGTAAATGGGTAATATATGTTCCTATTCACCAGCTTGTTGATCATGCTGTTTCTGTTATTGTCAGAACACAAACACATGGCGCTACAACGACGAGAAATTTCCCTTCCGCTGACATCAGAGAGATCCGCAAAGTTGTAACTCATTCCAAAGCCATGTGACGTTTTCATGTCCATCTCCATCGTAGTGTCACCATTGCAGCGCACCGGCTCGAGCTTCAGCCACCCACTGCTATGCGTTGGACCAATTTGCGAAGTGTCTAATGGACATTCACCAATATACATCGCACTACTCGACTCAAACTAGCAGCACCATCTACGTGTCTCCTTGCGCTAATCGCAATATCTGACATGTAACACTATATTTTTAAAGCCTTAAGTTATGCGACAATTCAATCGTATCAGTCTAGCTCCGCCCATTCAATTAATGACAATGTCATGAATTTGATGGGCGGAGATTTAAGACATGTCATTGGTGAGTTAGACACAGTACATAGTTATGTAAGGAAAGCGTGAAACACTGAGAAACCGAGCCCTTGTTATAAGCAAATATTTCTTCCTTCCTTCAAGAACAAAATCTCGGGTCAATTTTAGGCACTAGGTTTGGCTAGCCAACCAGCTCTGACTTAGCATTCACTGCTCGCTGGGACGGTCTCCAGCGTTAGCCATCAACCAGGGTGTAATTTTCTCAGCGCCTTTTGTTAGACGCCGAGTGAGCATTTAAAGTCATTATTGTCGAAGGGAAGTAGCCAGGGCGGTTGATGTGGTCTTGTTAACAAATTAGAGTAGCTTATAGTAATTAATAGAGATACCACAAGTACTTATCGTCAGAAGTGTGCACTAGACTCACTGTCTATCAGCTACAACAAACCATTGTGAACAGGAGAGGGGCAGGCAACTCCCGTGGGTCAGAAGGGGGGTTATATAGCGATCTGCGTTGCAGCTCTGGGCAGCTTGCGTATGTCAACAGGACAACGTGGTGTCAATATCATATTGAGTTTGTCGGAGGACAGCGAGGACGGATTAATTCAATATAAGACAATCCACCTTATGTCGCGAATCTCTAAAATAAATTAGTGTCACTCTCTCCTGTCACAAACGCCTGATCAAACTACCTCTTCGCTCCTTAATTCCGCCGCTGCTCACGTCTGTTGTGTAAGGTTTCATAATGAAGTGACAGCTCCAGATTTCTGTCAATTAATTTCCACTAGTTTGATTGATTTTTTGTAGTAATTAAATGATCGTGTATTCGGTTCTTAGGCCGTGATCGCCTGAGGCTAGAATCAGCAAGTCATCAGCTTTCTCCGTCTCAATCTACGCGCTGATCAACTAATGTGAAGCACTCTACTGTTTTTATGCTCACATTCTTAATCTACCACTTGTCGGCTTCTCTCCCACTGATGCCGACTTATCCTCAACACAAGGCAGCTGATTCTATCGCTATCATAGCCCGGCACACAAAAGATCTGCATATAATTATGGCCGTATATATTGTGTGCGCACGGGACGCGATAGGTCTATCGACCATGATGCGCCCTACGCCCTCGTTCCAACAATACTATTGCGCATACATAAAAACGCGAGTGCAAATTAGCGCCATTTTTAATTCACATTTCGTAAAAATTTATTTCATTGGTCGGCAGACGCAGATGATATGGCACTGCGCATTGTTTCGAAAAATATATCGTACCATAATTACAGGCGTTTGGAGGAGATTTGGAAGCCCTGCAGGCTCTAAACCAGCGATTAATGAATTTGCTCACTTCAACTACTAATCATTTATTTTTGCCACAAACAAGAAACATCAAGGCTCCGTATCATGCTGGGTAAAACAATAAGACTGGCAGTAGGCCTGGCAATTATGGTTTTATATTACAGAATGAATCGGTTGTGCCAGCACCCTCTGCGCATCTCGGTACAATGTACGCTCCGTCGTGCTGCGGTATTGGATACAATTTGTCCATTTCTCCCATGACTGTCTCTTTCAATAACAGAGAGTAATTTTCGGTTCGAGTGCCACTTTACAAACAATAGCAGTGAAAGACTGACACAATGGCTGAGATTTGTTCCTTTTCTCGCTATGATAATGTCATGAAATTCCACGTCCAGTAACACATCGTCAAGTACCTGCCGACATGAGTGTAAAACGCCTTCAAACCGTGACAGACAGCTCAGTCTCAAATTTTTTTCTGCCGTTCACAAAGACAAACAGGCCTTTATTTCCTTTCAAACTTGGCAGCCATCACTTACAGAGCGAGAAAAGCACCTGAACACAAATAATTTCATGCATGGAACCGGCTTTCTCAAACAAAGCAAAACAAAACCGTTGTCCAATTCTTCGCAGTACCTACTAACAAAGAGAGACAGGTTGCTGCTAGACGGTACAGTTCTCGCAGTGATACATACTCGTTTATCCTCGACTCCGACAGACTCTGCGCTAACAAGAAGAACGGAGGACAACGGCCAGAGCTTCTTGTCGCATGTGTTCGTGATGACCCTATGATGGACTGACACTCGCCGCCTATTCGATGCTAGCAGAACACCTTTTAGCAACGGTAGCGAATAGAAAGGGCACATATGTCCACCTGACAAGTGGTGGCAGAACGTATTTTCGATGTTAACAATGTTTGATGGGGCTATTGTGTCATAGACATAGGCGTTTTATTTGACAGCACCTGAGTACGCCTAAGGGCCCTTAAACAGTGTAAATTAATTGAGTCAGACTTTTGTAAGACGAGTCGAAACGCATCGCCTGTTTACTCTTACCTTGCATTAAGTAGTTACTGACGATAATCCTTTTATACCATTGAAGTTTGTTTGTAAGTTGAAGATTTTCACACTTGTACTGTGATAGGCCGACGGAAAAAAAGGCTGTGAAGACGAAGCGAGCGAGTGGACGGGCGCGAGGCGAATGCCTGGCGGGTAGTAAAGGCACTGATAAAGATATAGCCAGCAGCTATGAACGCTCACCACAAATACGAGATCCGTAACTGCGCTCCTCTCGCTACCGGAAATATGTACAACCTGAGATTGCTAATTTGAATGATAATACACAAAAACACAGGTGGAACAATACCGAACAACGTATGGTTGGATTTGGGCAAAAATTTTCCCTCCAGGCAAATGAGCAGATCATGGGTTTCAATACCACCGGCCATAAAACAACAGTCGCTAATGAGTGAGCAAGGTTACGGCGTTACACAATGCGATTACCTAGAGAAACAAACCTGACCAAAGAACAAGTGGAAGCAGCCTTGGCCAAAAAACCACCAGAGATAAAACTGCTTTTTCACAATAAAACATTTAGATATAACAAACAGCATGCTGACAAGGAGGAACATTTTCTCAAAGGAAAGTTGTTGCTAGTAGTAGTACAACTTTGCGCATCCATACAAGCAGTAAGTAGTTCTGTAACTCTCTGGACTACATTACGTACGTCATGATAACATCACAAGTTACGTATTCGCACTAGCGTAAGTAACTAGTAAACCCAGATGAGTGGAGGTTTTTCAAACAAGAGAAAAAGGGGATTGATTTTTGTGTTTTTCTTTTTTCTGAGTGTGATTCACACTGATCCCAAGTTGTTCCCAGAAGAGTTGCCCTTGGCGAATTGCCTCTCAACTCACCTGCCAAGAGTTAGCCTGGTCCAGCAAGAAGGACGACATGATGAGTAGTGTTATCTGCAGTAGGCTCTGATAAATCTGTAGCAAGTGGCCACAGGTGACTGTAGCGTTCAGGTGGTCACTGCAGTGAGAATATACAAGATCCAGGTGTACCACTATCCGTATGTTCGTCTCCTCAGACGGTACAGACGTCAGATCCTTGCAGACTACAGAAAGGAGCTCCAGACACCTGAGAACGGACATGCATGCATGTTATATGAAGCGCTCGGGTGTCAGTACTAAGACGTTCGGTGGCGAGCAGTTGCCATCGCAGTGTGGCCAGGACAGTCTAGCTGTGCATAGCACCTATGCTCGACACTGATTGGCCGCTGCGCTTCACATAGCCTGGAGCAAATGGAAGACCAGTTTTTTTATCTTATTGCCACGGCATTAACGTTATGCCTGTCGCATCTAGCCACAATGTGAGTGGAGGGCTTTATTAGATTTCGAGATTTTGTGACAGTAATGTGTAATGTTGTTGGATGCGTAGAGAACAGATTGCTGTGGCGTTTAATGCAGTTATGCGACTAACGTTGAGCTGCCTTTCCTTCTACTCATCGCCATGTTTAATCTTTCACTTATGCATGCTCTCTCTAATCTCGTGATCATATTAGTCTTCCTTAGATTACGCTGGCAACCCCTAATGTCAGAAATCATTACTGCCACTGACGTCTATATGGATCGGTCAATAACGGCTCGACAACTCTCTCAGAACTTCGTCTTTTTTCCTTATACTTCCAGGTAAAATCACAAGTCATTGACTTCACATCATGAGCATTTTGAATTACTGTAGAGAAGTTATTTAAGTCCAGGTGGAGTTGAGTCCACCAGTGAAATCATAAGTCTTTGATCGGCAATCATCCCATTGCCTAACAGTGGACAATGACTTGTAACATTGATACAAGTATGTCAGACAATACGATGCCTGATGGGACACCAGTCAGCAGGTGAATAATAAGTGCTCATTATACAAAAAATCGTTCACAGGTTGCGTGAGAAATTAGGCTTTTCTGCCTAATTACATAAAGCAGCATCCAGGACGAAAAATGCTGAGCAGAATCCTGATTTTAGCTACAGGCAATTAACTCTGGCAATTGTTTATGGAATGCGTGAAAAGGAGGGAATTGATCTCGCGATGTGTAAAAAATGTTTAATTGCTTGACTGTTGAGACCTCACTGCTCCGCATTTACCACAAAACGCGGACACCAACAATAGGAACATAAATCATTAGTCACTTAATTGCACAAATTATGTTATTAAGTTGTATATACCTGTCCAGGTTTCACTCTTTCTTTTGTTGAAATGTCATTACGATCCCTGTCTCGATTGTAATTTCCATTCTAATATATTTTATCGATTTCACCGCCTTCATCAAGTGACCGAAAGCGCTAGAGAAATAGAGACGCAGAGGGGCGCCCCGAGCGAAGAAAACAAATTGGAAAAGGTCTTTGTAGAAATTGCACAAAATTACCACTAATAGCTGCGGGCGATGTATTTATTTCTTGATAGCAATTGTAACGCAGTTTCATCTGTCAGCTCGCACCCATCATCACCACCACCTCTCATACCTAGTAAATAGTACTGGCTGCCATATTTGATCCCAGGCCTGTCACTGCAGGTTGGTAGAAACTGGATCGTCAAGATGAATGATTGCATTGATGGCATTGTAAAATAACACAATGTTTTACTACTGATGGCCGTAAAACGCATTATATGTTATCCTTTCACAAAAACAATGAACAACAGTCAGCCGTTAGCAATGTAAAAACCATCCATTCACGATTAATTCTATAATATCGCTGCAGGCTATAATGATGCTAGTCTATTCAGCCGAATATTTTGGCAAGAGCAAACGTAGCAGTTTACTTACTAGCTGAACGTCGACGGGAGAGCACCTGTGTTCACCTGTTCTCGCTCGCGTATCATCTATCACCTCGAGCGTTGTAAATATGATACGCCGATAAAATTTATTTATTTTTCCGCATTTGAATCGCACAATTCAATTTTCTTCCTCGATTTTGACAGTTGAAGAAATTGCTTTAATGATTTAATTGCTCCATATTCTACTCATTTGCATGTCCATGTAGACAATTGCTTCCAACAAATCGCACAAAGAGTAACATGATACATATGTCAAAACTCACTGCGAGAGGCAAGTATACCGAGTACATCCACAGTAGCCTAAAGGCCTTGACACACGCAGGTAAAGCGTCACGCAAATTATTCAAGATGCTACGATTCAATCAGAGTTTGCGTCTCTCCGGGCAAACTGCTCCCAATCGACATTGCGTTTAAATCAAGTCACTCAGAATTTTAAACACTCGCAGAGTCTGTGTATAGGTTGTTTAGACAACTCATGAAATAAAAAAGGTGAAGGCTCGGGGCAGCGCGGGACCATTGACGGTTTGTGTCGAGGATTTAATGCGCGCATTTCATTGTACTTTACACACATGATCAGGCTGTTGTGAATCAACATGAAACTTTTCAAGGCAGAGAATAATTGAATAAGAACTAAAACTTGAAAACTTAGAAAAAACATTTTAAACAAAATTGAAACGTGTAATTTGGGCTAAAAGTGAGTTTGAAGCTTGAGCATTCTCACCCGATGGCCTACATGAGTAGTAATATAAATCCATTACATCGCGACATAATTATTGTTGTATTATAATTTATTCCATTTCATAAGGAGCCAGTTGATTACTCATAGTTTCATTTTATGTTGCAATTCGTAGTTTAAACGGTACTCACAGCAGTAAAGTTGAGTGCCGGTCGAGTGCCCTAATGACGATTCCGAAGCGCCGTTATGATATCCAGACGTCTACCACCGCAGGTCAGATTCAATTGAGTCACGGCTAGCTTTGAGCAAAATCTCTGCCGCGCAAGGCGACCAGTTTGCTGCGTGCCGATGGCGCGCAAGAAAACTATTGGCGTCATCCAATTTTAAAAAACCGTATTGTCTATCGGCCTATTAAAGGCTATTAAACCTGACTAACACAATTGTACACAATATGTTGCTACGTGATTGACATCTCAGGGAAATTAGTGTCTCGTCTTCGGGTCGGGGGAAGCGGGACGGAGAAAATTATCGACGGTGAACGAATATCTAACGCCAGCAGCAATCTTCTCATAGACTTTTGTTGAGAGAGTTTACCATTGTGATCTGGATGCCTGTGTATACACCCGGGGCGTGGCACACACAGCATGTTGATTACCTCCACATTCGCCACCACTTCGCAACAAAGACGTCGCGCCCTCCTCTGTTCTGACTTTTATTTTCAAAAGTGACAGCGGCGCTTTTTATCGCAGTCTTGTTGTTTTTCTGCAGGGAACAGGGCAGCGAGCCTGTTCAGAAGCACCAATAAATCTTGATTACATTAGGAATGAAAAATCTAGAACAATTTCATATGACTTTGATAATAGTGCCGACGAAGAATGACCTGATGTCAAATTGTCAGCTAATTGGATTATGCGATTGAACAATAGATCATTGTCATCGATGGAATAAAAAATAGTGAGACACCAGCAAACATTGATGTAGTTTTAACTTATTGCCAAATCATCCAAGTCGCTGTCAGATAAAAATGATTCAGAATCAATGCCAATTCAAACAATTCCTGTCCTTCAGGGTTACCGGTACTGGTTTTACTACAGAAAGGACCAGTACCTGGGTAATTTTCTACATACTTTCGTTTGTTTGTACGGATGAATTCATTTCTAAATTAAGCTATGAGAAAACGATGGGGAATGAGGCAGTCATGATGATGATCACCATTATCATTGTTATCATTACGTACATACCCATCTATCAGGATGAGTTGAAACATATGATGAGGCATGATTAGCTGTGATTAGCAAAGGATAGTAACAAGTCTTTTAAATCCCTCTTGATAAGTAGATCGATGCCTGCTTACGAGAGGTAAGTGCGAACAGCATCGAGTTCGATAGAGAAGGTAGCACATCGTTACAGAAAGCACCCGTCTGCTGGTGCATGTACGACAACTCCAATGTGAGTGTTGCATTCTGGGAAAACTATCATGGCGACTACCAGGGAGGCATTGAAGATCCTAGCTTCCATGCCCAGAATAGCACTGAACAATATTAAGCCAAGAAAACCACCGGTAAGAAAAGAACATTTATACGTAGCCAAGACGTTTACGAGATCATATAAGTAAAAGCTTGCTCATATGTTCTTTATACGCGTTCAATAATACAACAGGGTCTCACCCACGCCGTATGTACAAGCACACATTGGACGCTTGCGCCCTACTCTACTGTTGTTGACGTAGTTTAGCCAGCTGAACTGCATGTTGATCCCAAACTACAAACTTTTTACCTGCATAGGACTGGCATAAGAGTAAAATATTGAATACTTTGAGTATAAGCAAGATATTTACGCGCTTCCTTCGATACCAGACCATGTTTAATTTTTATTAAGTGTATCGCCGGCAGACGAATCACAAGCAATCACTAACAGAGAGTTGGGATGCATATTTATGGACTGCTGTATTATCTGGTCTATGAAATTGAAGCTATGAGACGAAAGTTATTGCCTTCGCCGGCGCTACCCTCTGAAAGCAATTTCCCGAGGGAATTTTATCATACTTCACAGGTGTTTGCTATAAAGCAATTTATAACAAGCAATCGTGTTGGCAGTAGTAAAATAGTATTTCAGGATGCCTATCCTGCAATGTGCACAAGTCTCAACCTAGGTCTGAAGTACTTCTAGCATGTGAGCATGGGAAAGCCAGCCATGCATGGCATGCAAGTGCCCCAACTGTCGCAGTATCTATCTGCAATGGTCATGATTGAACTGCTATATTTCATCTAGATTCAACACGACCCATGTAAGCCTAAATATTTATTGAAGAACAAAAGCAAGTAGCAACGTATCTGAGAAGTAGAGGTATATTTCAAATTCCAACACTAGAGAAGAGCTGGCCAAAAGTTTTCATCAGCTATGATATATGACTAACAATAAAATTTGGCCAGCTGAGACTGGGAGGCCCTCAATGTCTGTGCAGCACACTCTGCTTTTGCTAGAATGGATAAATGAATATTTGTATGATTTTATCCCACTATTATTTATCCTGCAAAAATGTAGTAAAATGTAGTTGTAACTAATAATAGTATTAATAATAATAATAATAATAGCAATAATAATAATAATAGCAATAATAATAATAATAGCAATAATAATAATAAAAGTAGTTGTAATAGTGCTTTATTCGAAATGAATCTGAACTACAGCTCACTCTGACTTTCACTTTCTCTTTGACACACCTAATGAAAGATTTGAGGTCAGGTCCATTTATTGGTATCTTCATAAAAAATGCTACTATACCTTGTAACCACATAGGTCACATCGTGTAATTATACATTCTGTTTTTAAGACTTGGACCTGCAATATCTGTAGGTACATAAAACCGCAATCTTACCCGAGCGCTGCCAGTTCAGCATGTGGGCCTACATGATGTAAAATAAAAGTTTTCAACAATGATTTTATTTATTACTGCATTGGCGAATTATTCTAACATTATTTCAACTGCTTCTGTGGTTGCTGATTATTTACCAGCGTATGTGTAGCCAATCCATGCCTGCTAGCACCTCAACACAATTATTTTTAGACCGCAATAAATCATTTTCTCGATGCTGCCGACTCACTTTTTCATGTGAGTAGGAGCACAAAGAGATATTATTATCGACTGTTACATGATTGTGAGTCGAGGGTACTTGTCCTGTCTTGTCCAGTATTTGTCAAACAGTGAGGCCGCGAGCGAGGAGACACGAGCGGTGGCTGTGACATTTGGTGTCCGCCAGCGCTGCCCTGTATAAACATCTCTTCAAAATCTGACACAATGGCGCACCACTCCGCTACGACGTTATAACACGACCAATTCTCTGGGAAAATATACAATCCTGGCGCTGAAGTGTAATCAACAGCATCTTCTCTGTGAGAGCGAGAGCGGTGTGAGTGCTTTCGCCCTGTGGGTAGTTAGGTCCCGGTTGTCTGCTAGGTAATTGCCTGTAAAACAAACGCTTGTTCTTACCACAGCCATGTCACACTGAGCGGGTGACCTACCGGGCCTTCTTATATTACACACGTAATTTCTTGCTGCACACCGGTGCTGTCTGAATGGGCTGAGCGCACGCCTAGCAACAAATGGTCATTAGAAATTCTTGCAAAATATTTATTGAAACCTTGCAGAACGCGGTTTTAACTATTCAAAAAAAATTAAGCTGCATTTGTAGCAAGATTTTTGTACAAATGCTAGAAGCAATATGGTCTTGAGGAAATGTTTCTTCCTCTAGGCCAAGAGGCATCCGATAAAGAGGCAGAGAGGATTGGGAGACCGGGGACAAGGTCGTCATGGCACACTGCCCAGGCTGGGTTTTGAAGGCGGTCAAACACCATTTTACATAAAAATTCCCAAAGAGCCATACTACAAAGACCACAGGTGAGATATGTATTCCCGGCGCTTACCGCCCTCCTCCCCCCTCTCTCGTACACCCTATGCTGCCAGCGGCTGTTTACGGCACGATGCAGGAAGTGCTGCCGTGACGTCTGGCGCAATGCAGGCCGGTGCTGAAGGCCCTAGGGTGTGTGTGCACGCGCTCTCTCACTCCATGAGTCAGTCAGTGTGTCTCTGTCTGTCTGCAGACGGCAGCTCATCGCCTGCAGACGCCTTTATCGTCCTGCAGACGTTATCACAGCACCAGCGCTGCCCCACCACCGTAATTTGTGGTTATCAGCTGGAGCGCTAGCACTCCATCTGCGAATAGGACCTCGAGCAGAATGTACTGCAGCCTCTGCCACGCTGCCACCGGGGCCACTGCAGCCTATTTGTAAGGGTCGTCGCTGGGTGCACACCGCCTCTCTGCCCTCTCCCTCTATCACCTAGCTTGTAACCATGCCTGTAACCAAATTCACACTATATAAACTAGAGCCCGCTCCACTGGCCGCCCAGACTAGCGCTTAGTTAATTCCAGTTGAGGCCTCGTGTCTAGCTCGCGCCTCATCATGGTGAGCAGCGATTTTTCCAGCACCATTTCACACGCTGATTTCCAGGTAATTTATCTACCTGTCTATGGCTCTTTTGCATGAATTTTAGCCAACGAAAGGAGTATGTGCCGCTGTCGCTAAGGCAACTGCAGAGGATGATAGAGCTGGGTCGGGTGGACAGCAGTCGTCCCATCACGCTTACCAGCCTCTGTAATAGCCAGCTGATCAAAGTCGACCGTGACCTCAACCAATACGGCATACACATTACCAATGAGGTATAACACACGTTCTGCTCGCTTGCGCTCCTTCCAGCTGCTGCCAAACTCACGTCCGGCTCGGCGGCAGCCAATGAAAACATATTGCAGCAGTAATTTCCTGCATTGTCAAGAGATTTAGCATACTGCTCAGGGGCTCATGTGATCTTTATTGGGTTTGCTCGCTGGCCTCTTGTTATTAGGTGGTCGAACCATTTACCCGAACACTAATTTGGTGAAAATATCCTGAGTTTGCATCATCAGTGTCGCTCACGGCCACGCGAAGGTGCCTGACGTGGCATTAAATTGTTACTACCGCGGATAAACATGCTCCCACATGACCAGTAAAATTATAAAACACTCCCAGCAAAATTTCCTTCGTGATGCCTCTGATTTCCTGCCACCGCCGCGATGCTGGAACTTACTCCTGTAGGTCAATGATTTACCGGCCACACTTCATTTTTTCTCGCCATGTGTACTCTCGGCGACATTAGTATGAACATTGCTCGTAGCCATTAATTGGTGACAATTAGCCTTGCCTCCAATTGTAGGATGTTGACGCGTTTGACGCTCAGGTCTGCCTGGAAGTACAGTGGATCGATGAGCTGGCCGTAGCAGCGATGGAGAGGGCCGGTTCGGTGGTGACCACCCGTTATTATGATCCTCGTGCTCTCCGTGCCATCATTGACCCAAAGACGTGAGTCAAATCGATTGCCGTCAACTACTCCCCCTCCGCCCCTCCTTCCCCCCCCGCGCCAATGTGAATGTGACAGCACTGGAACTGAGGGTTGCGTCTGTTTGTTAGACTCTTGTGTGTAATGCTTATGCGAAAATAGTTGAGATAGATTTATTTAGGAGGTGAGCCTAGATTAACACAATCATTGTGTGAATTGATATTGCACTCGTTTGTCACGCTGTATCTCAGCATATGACAGTTATCGTAGTGCAGAAATCCTTAATTATTTCATTTGTTACGATATTTTGACAGAATTAATTTATGAAAAAGTAATTTCTTGGAAAACCGTGTATTCTTATTTCTTTTAACAGTATGAGTTCACATGGTGTTCAATTTTTTTGGCCCACCTAGATCTGTTTATTGAGTGGTGACAATGATCCATAAGTAGATTCGCATCCTTGATGAGCCTTCTTACATCTAATGCCCAGTATCTTATTCCATTGCGATGATCATCAAAGGGAAATTAGCATAATTTTTCTTTGGACAAATTCTAGAGAAGAAAGCCTAGCATGTGTACGGATAGCCGGCTCAAAAATAAGAATAGTGAATCAACATCAACTCACTGTACTGGAGGGCGACATTGTGTGGCAGTGCACCTGTGGGCACCTGCTGCAATTTTTGCTGCTCATTCAAGCCTTCATCATGACCAATGAGGCAATTATCGCTTTGTTATTCAGGTACTTTTTGACTGGCAAGCCTATACCGTCTTGTAAGACGCCCACTACCGATGTATTGGAGTATTACACAAGTGCTAAGAGCAGGGGGTACCTTGCGCAGCCTGCCGACATTGAGACTCATCGAAAAGAGCTTGCTGAGAAATACGGCTACACCTTACCCGAGCTGTCCCCTAAAGTGGCAGCCTTAGCCTCAGAGGTTAAGTCTCCCCTCCAGATATTCTATGGTCTGCAGCCAGGCTGGATCGTCAACCTCCCTGATAGAAAAATAATCAAGCCAAAAGATCCCCAGCTAGAAAAGCTTTATCAGATGGACAGTATGTTTTGATTAGTTGTTTTTTCCTTTATTAAATACATGTTTCATATAGTACAATAAAACCAATGTACAACAAAATATCTGCCTATCGTAATCATCACACTAATTAATTACATAGCAGCACAAACACAACAAGAGTTTTTGAGATGAGATGGGGATGAGTTTTGTTGAAATGAGGGAAGGGGTAGACAAACTCCTACAAAATATCACTTTCTAATCTGTGCGCACTGAGTTGCCTGACAAGCTGATTCTGCCGCTCGCGGAACGTTAAATACTCCTTTTTAAGCTGTTCGAATCGAGATTGTTCCGACACTGGAGACATGAGCCGTTTCTCGGCGTATAGTGGTGGCCTGTGCATTTCCTGGCTATCAGAGGAGCTGGTGCCGTCTTTGATCATGTCATCGTGGATATGGAAAAAATCTTGAGGTTCTGAATCTATCAGAATCGGGTCAAACTCATAGTTCTCATCCACAGAGTCTGAAGCTGCGCCGGTGATCTTGGTGTCAAGGTCGTGTCGGCTGGATTTGCCGCCATCAGGGCTGGGTATGTAATGCTGAGAGTTGTAGCGCCTCCAGCTGAGCTGCTCGTCCTGACTAGGAGTTGTTGGTCTGGCGTACAAACCAAAGTACCGGTAATACGGAGGTAATGGCGGCTCTTCGCTAATATCATGATGCGGGAGTGTAGAGTTCCACTGCAGCGGTGATTGGTAAGGCTGTCTCGTCTGCGTGCTACTGTCCATCTTAGACTGAGACCATGTAGTTCCCAGGCCACTGGTCAGGCAGCTTGTCGTCTGTCGACTGCTCTCCCGTGTGAGGGGCAGATGGCGGGTTGGAGACTGCCCCCCCTGTTGAGATGTGAGGCTGTGTCGATTGTTGTTGTTGTTGTAGTAGACAGGTGACGTCAGTTCTGGGTACCTCTCAGGCTCTGGCTCGTAGAAAGGCGAGTATTGGTAGCCGGAGCCGTACTGCGGCGCCGGGCTGAACTGACTCGTCAGGCTGTTGGCGCTGGCAAAGCTTCCAGGCCTCTTAGATCTGGATGACGTGCTCCGCACTTTCTCCACCGTACCCAGCAGACGGTCGCGGTTGTAGTGCGATTTCATTTCGGCAATACTTGAGCCCACACTCGACCTTGGCTCCAGATCTTGCTTGTAATGACTGGGCTGGTGTGCTGAAGTGTCGATGACGACATGCATTGGTGACGCTGGGTTCGTTGGCAGAGTACTACCATGGCCAGCCAGATACTGATTGCTTGAGGCTTGAGGACAAGAACTGCCAGCAGTTCTGTTGTTCATGAGCGACGGTGTGTGACGATTCACCCAATTACTCGTTGAAGAAGGGTATCGGCTGGCCTGAGGAAAGTTGTAATATTCTACCTCCTCCGCGACCGTACTCAGACTAGGGTCAAATATGGGCAACTCTTGACTATCGGGAGTATTGCTGTGGGCGGCTTTTGTAGAACTGTGACGGGGTAACGACGGTCTGAGTACGATTTCTTGATTTGGATGGTAAGATATGCTTGTGGGGTTTATGGCCGGATCGACATCGGTGTACATCTCGTTGTGATAGGCATAAGGAGTGAACCAGTTGTCGTCTGTAACAAACTTCTTGCTGGTAATGCCACTGGTGGCAGTATCAGTGGGAGATGACTCCTCAAAAATAGTGTCCGTACCGTAAAGCGGTATTTTCATATCGTCTTTGGCGTAGGGGTAGGGCGAGTAAATGTCATTAAAGTCGCTTTCGAAAACCGGTTCTACATTTTCTGTATTATATGCGGAGTGAGGGAAATGTCTGATACTCGGTGACATTTGAATGCCGGCTCTCGCGTCATAATACCCGTGCATCAGATCGCTGTACATGGCGTAATTCGCAGTTCTAGAGCTAGAGGCGTAAGTATTCTGATACGAGTAAGGGGGGTCAACGTCGCGGTGACGGTCTCGAGGGAAGTGCCAGTGTCGCTCTCTCCTCTCGGAAAGGCCAGCTCTGTCAGACACGGTGTTAATTGTATTTTGCCGGGAGTCACCGACGACGAAAATATCATCTGCCTCGTCATCTAGAGCAAATCTTCCTCCGTGATAAGGGTAGTACGATTGCCACTGACTGAAAATATGAAGAAAACAATATTTCTGTTATCTGTAAAGTCGGCCTACGGAGGAGAGATCGGCAATGATGCTATCGGTGATGCCAGTGAATAGCATTGATACCGCCATTGCTAACAGATTTCAAAGAACGCGTACTGCCAGCCAATGATTGACCAGACACTGATGCTGGAGGCAGGAAAGCTAATTGAAATCACATTTCAGTCTCGTCCGTGTATAGAAATCTGTGAGGTGGCTCATGCTTCGCTGGCAGTGATCCGGCCGTCGGCCATGTTCATTGATCGGCTGGCATGTTGGACCGACAACCGCTGGCGTCGAGATAAGTACGCAGGGCAGGTCAGCGTACAATGAGGAACAACAACCCCAGGGCCAGCATAACATTTGTACCGCCAACAATTGCACTCAAAATATAATTAAACAAATACAACAAAGCACTGGGTGTGTGGATGATGACTTTTGAACTTATGAAGTGAATGTGAGATGAAGTGATATAAGTCAATGAGTAGTGAACGGCTGATGATTGAGAAAAAAATTAGGTACACACAACAAATCGTGATACCGTCATCACCTCGGGCTCGATTGTGTTTAACGATTGCCGGAGAGTTGGCCAGTCTGTAATTTGATTTCATTTTACAACTGACAGCAGCAAAATCACAGTCGAAAGAAAAATATTTTGCAATAATTTTGAGATAATAATTGCAAAGACAAGTACTAACCTAGAAGTGTTCTTCAACGACGCGGCCTTTGAATAAAGTACGTCTGACCCTAAAAATCGAACGATGAATCATTAAAATAATGTGAATTTCTACAGGCTGATTTATGGCAGTGGAGGTTTATGTTTTGGTGTTTCTACCGGAATGTTCTTTATCTTCTTTCTGTTTGTGGGATTTGCAAGGGTTGAGATCCATAGCGACAATAATGGCGATGATAATCATTATGACAAAGACCAGGGCAGCAATGGCAATCCCAATGATTGCTGGCTGGCTTAGCATGGAGGCTGCTGTCTTATCTGAAATAATGTCACAAACTGTAAACAAAAATGAAGAGGGAGGGAGGTGGAAACAGGTGGAAAGAGAAAGTCAGAGGGAAGTGAGAAAGGGAGCGCGCGAGAAAGAGCTGGGACAGAGAAAGGTGAAGGGAGGTGGGAAAGAGAAAGGGAGACCCAGGAAAGAAAATGGAAAATAATATAGAAATGTTGAGAGAAAAGGAGAGGAAATAGGAAAGGAAGCTGAGGAAGGAAGAAGAGGGAGGAGGGGAAGAGGGGGAGGGAGAGAGATAGGGAAGTAGAGGGAAAGAAAAAGCAAGGAGGGGTGGAGAGAGGGAGGGTGAGAGGAGGGGTGGAGAGAGAGAATTTTAGAAGGAGGGTGAGAGGAGGGAGAGAGAGAGAATTGGAGAGAGTAGAAGAGTGGGTGAGAAGAGAGAGAGATTTAAATATGAAGAGAGATAGGATAAGAAGAGAAAAAATAAAAAAATAAT
>ERZ1740065.460-NODE-460-length-21825-cov-14.045200_pt1 | contig 21825 bp, 25 predicted proteins | sample MGYA00581738_ERZ1740065 | MGnify/ENA primary metagenome ERZ1740065 (study PRJEB43018, sample SAMN04849749) | marine metagenome | isolation source: floating plastic debris | place: Pacific Ocean | collected 2008-09-01 | study: EMG produced TPA metagenomics...
CTATGTGGAGCTAATCTAAGTAATGCCGATCTATGTGAAGCTAACCTCAGTGAAGCCAGTTTGTATCAAGCTAACCTCAGTGAAACTGACCTGTATCGAACCCAATTCGTGAAGGCTAGTTGTGTTCAAGCGGTATTCACAGGAGCCTGTTTAGAAGACTGGAATATCAATAGTGCTACATGTTTTGATGGGGCAGTCTGTGAATATTTCTACGAAAAAGCTGAGCACCAAGAACGTCGTCCTAGAGAAGGCCTCTTTAACCCAGGTGAGTTTGCAGCCCTATTTCAGAAAGTCTTAGACACTGTTGATCTCATCTTTTCGGATGGCATCGACTGGCAAGCTTTTTTCCAATCCTTTCAAGAACTCCGCAACCAATACGCTGATCAAGACCTCTCTATCCAAGCCATCGAAAAGAAACGGGGCAGTACCTTTGTTGTTCGTTTAGAAGTTGCTGAAGACGCTGATAAAAAAGCGCTTGAAAGCAGTGCAAAAGAGCTTTACGAGACTCAACTAAAAGCGCTTGAAGCTCAGTATGAAAGGCAGCTGCGCTTACAGGGAGAACAACATTTGTCAGAGATTCAACGCTTGATAGCAGCGGAACGTCAGGAAAAAGCAACGTTAATGGGAGTTCTAACTACCATGGCTAATAACCAAGGTCCAAAATACGACCTCAGCAACGCCCAATTCGCAGGCGGCTTCGCCGAAACCGTCCAAGGCGACCAAGTCGGCGGCACCATCAACAACCAAGCCGCCGAAACCCCATCCCTCACCGAAGCCGCCGCCGAAATCCAAGACCTGCTGAAGCAGCTGGAGGCGTCTAATCCCAGTCCTACGCAGGCACAGCAGACGGCTTACCTCGATGCGATGATTCCGCCGACGCGGCGCGAGCGGTTTATTGGGGCGTTGAGGGCGGCTGGTGGGGCTGCGATTGAGGAGGTGCCGTATGGTGCGGTGCTGAAGGCGTTGGTTGAAGGGTGGCAGAGGCCGAAGGGGGGAATATAGGCATATTAATCAGTTTGTTGATTATTGATTGGGCCTCCGGTTTGTTCACCATTGTTTGTCTCGGAGAATCCACCACCAAATTGAGCTCCTCTCATATCGTATTTGGGTGTAGGCAGCTGTGTACGCTCTCCGTAAAGAATTGAATATTGGTCACAATCGGTGTAATGCTGAGGTTGATAATCAACCCATTCAAAGTTTGGATGATTTTCTCCCTGGCCTCGTAATAACGTGCTCCGTCTGGCATCCTCATGGTCTTGCCCTGTGAAGTAATCAGTGAGTTCTGATACAAAGAGGCCATACTTGCGGTAAAGCACTTCAGGGCAAAAATTGTGATAGTAGTATCGATACTTTTCTGGACCACGGCCTGTCATATGAGGACTTTCTATTAACGCCCGTTGGCTTGAAGTAGACTCCTTGACTGATGAATGTGGTTTATTTTGAGCAGGTTCCAAGAGATCATGCTCTATTAATACATCAATGCTTTGTGAAAACTTAGGACATAATTTTGATGAGTTAAATGGACAACGTGGTTGACCACCTTCAAGCTTGCTTTGAGCTTTGTACCATTGCAGATCTGGTATGACAGATTCCATAGGGAGTCAGAGTTGGGATGACTGTATCAGCATGACCAAAGTAGATTTGCTATCGCAACCCTCATTACAGGACTAACCAGCGGAGCCGCCGCCGTCTCGGGCGATGTTTCCACGTTTACGAGCAACGTCATCGAGCTAACCGAGCAGCTGGGTATCCCCATTGAGCAGGTGCAGTTGCCGTCGTCTGGCACTCCGTAGGTACAGAGGTTGTTCAATAATAGATGGCTTACTATAGTCGCCGCAGACCGTCATCCAGAGACAGAACGAGAGAATCATGGGCATCGCCAACTACACCACCAAAGTGGATGAAATCAAAACTCTAACCGAGATTCAACAGATTCTCGCGAAGCACGGTGCCAAAAGCATCAATATGGATTTCGATGCTGGCCGCCCCTCGTCTCTGAGCTTTCTTGTTAAGCTAGGTTCTACCGCCGTCCCATTCCGTTTGCCCAGTAACTGGAAGGGTGTCCTTCAGGCGATGAAGGATGACAAAGAAGTCCCCAATCGATTCTGCACTGAAGACCAGGCCCGCCGTGTGTCGTGGCGCATCACCCGTGACTGGGTGCGCGCACAGATGGCCATTATCGAAGCGGGCTTAGCGACTTTGCCTGAGGCGTTTCTACCCTATGCCGTCACTAACGATGGCCGCACCATCTATCAATCGTTTTCCGAGAGCGGCTTTGCCCTGCTTCAGGCTGCAGAGGACTAACCCCCTGTAAGTTGCAGCAGCAACTAACTACTAACTATCACTAACCACAAACTTTATAGAGCATTAGCTACTAGGAAAAATCCTAGGCCGATGCTCTTATTTTTTGCTGTTCTACAACTTCAACCCAATCAATCCTGACAGTATCTATCCGAAAGATAGCCTATCCAATTTATCAGTGTACGTAGAGGCGTTTTTCCAGTTCTATGGAATCTTCATTGGAATTCCAGTGGAAGTCCGCAAAATTTTTCCTATAGCGAATCTCATAATATGGCTACTGGATTTAGAAAAAATTTCGATGACCAATTGTAATTCCACCATTGAGCACCAGTTACGCCCCGATGAGCTGATTGCTGAGCTTAGTATTGGAAAGCAGACTTATTACAACTACCTAAAGCATTTAGGAATTAAGGCTGGCAAGGATTCAAAAGGTAAGGCGTATCTATCTCAAGAGCAGGCAAAATTAATTCGTGACCTGCGTACCCATGTCGTTGATGGTGGAAAGATTGAGGAATTTACTATTAGCGACGAGGCAACAGCGTTAGCAGTTACTGATAGTGCTGAGCTGGATGCGGCTGGTGATTCGATGCCTCAGTCTGATCCGCAAGAAGGATTAGATCTGAAGATGCTGCACCGTGAAGCGTCGAAGATTGCGGCGAAGCGGATGACGGCAGGACATCATCTAGTATTGGCGATGGCGGAGCAGATGACCTATGAGGACTTGCACCCAGAGGCCCAGGCTGAGGTGGACGAGGTGAGGACTGCTGGCCTCCCAAAGTTCAATCCCCAGGAGCTGGCCACCGACCTATTAAGCCAGTTCAGGCAGCAGATGCAGACGGCGTAAACAACGGCGACTTTCAAAAGGTATGCGCTGCTATCGAGTCGGGTAGCAGCGTTTTGGTGGTGGCTGAGCTAGGGATGGTCGGGGAGATGCCCCGGCAGCTGGTGAAACAGTATGCGGATGAGTTTGCGATCGCAACCGCCGTTTACAAAGGCAGCGGCAAACGCTTCTTCGTGCGCCTGGCCGAGCAGTTGGATATCTCCACTGAGGAAACGAAGTACGACCGGAACGGCGAGCCCTGCGGTGAACGGGCGCTGACGATGGATCAGCTGAAGGATGAGATTGCCGAGAACGTAGGGCCGCAAACGCTGCTGATATTGCCTGAGGCAAAACGGCTCTCTACGGGTATTCGTTACTGGCTGGAAGACTTGATTAATGCCGGTGTGCGAGTGGTTTGCTTTGCGGCGGCGAACCCTGGGAAGGACATCTTTTTAGAGATGTTGGAAATTGAGCTGGAGCTACCCACCGATCAGATTATCCGTGAGACGATGCAGGCGGAGGCGGAGCGGCTGGGGCTGCAGCTGAGTAAGTCGCGGTTAGCGGAGTTGCAACCGTTGGCGGGACGTAATCCGATGCTGGCGCGGAAGGTGGTGCGCAATGAGCGGCTGGGGCTGAATCAGTCAGCGAGTCCGCAGCATACGCAATACGTTGTGGTGATGCCGATTGTGGTTGCCTGTCTGATGGCGTTTGGCATCGTGCGATTTATTGGGATGGGAACGCGGAATAAGAGTCTATATATTTTTGGTGGTACAGCTCTGGTTGCTGGGATGACAATGAAGCAGTTGGGGCAGGTGCGCGGGGCTCGGAAACGATTGGGGCAGTGAGGATAAGCCTTGGGATTATTCTTCATCGTCGTTAGCTTGGAATAGGTCGGTGGCTTTGCTGCCCAGGAGTCCAAAGATTGCGCCTACGCCCATTTGCCAGGTGGTGGTAAAACTTTCAAAGATACGTTCTTGGTGAGGAGATAAGTCCTTTTGAGCTGCGAGGGTGAGGGAGGTGCCGCCCGATAACAGGGTGAGAAAGACGACGGTGAAGAATACTTGCTGGAAAGTGGATGTAATTTTCAGGTTTCTCATGAGTTTTACCTTGGGGTTGTGTGGTCTGTATCTACTGTCCCAAGGTGAGTTTGGCGATTACGCCCAAACATGGCCTGACATAGGCTGACATGGCCTGATTTCTCTCTAAAGCTTTCTGAAGAGTTGATTTTGGTAGGTTACGCTAGCGTTGACGCCCTCCTTACTTCCGTTGTTCTGATGAGTTCCTTATCCCCTAACTTTTTGATGACGATCGCCCGTGAGTATGGGCTTTCCCAAGAGCAGGAGGAAGCTTTCATTGAACTCTACAGTGGTGATGGAAATGAGCGTCAGGTTGCCGATAAACTCCATATTTCCCATGGAGCGCTTCGCAATCGGATGACGGGAATCTACAGGAAGTTCAGTATCGGTGGTAAAGGTCCTGGTAAGTTTCGTCAGCTTCAGATTTGGTTACTTGAGAAGCAGCAACGATTTGGGAGGGGGCCTAAGGCATCTGCTGACGTTGATATTGAGACATTGGTTGAGCTGTGCCGGGAGAATATTAAGCCTATTGTTCAAGGGCGTTGTAGTACCATGCGTGTGCTGGATATGGAACAGCCGATTGGTATTGGAGACATCTACATTAGTGTCAATATTTTAGAGAAGCTAACCGGACGGCGACGATTAGATATGGCCGACCTGTTGGAGAACTTTGATCCGGAGAACTTTGATCGGTTTGGTTTGGGTCAAGTTGCGCAGAAGCGAGTGCCCGGGCTAGAGGCTGTGCAGCGGCATAACAAACTGATGGTTTTGGGAAAACCTGGAGCTGGAAAAACTACCTTCCTGAAATATATAGCAAATCAGTGTATTGGAGGTGCGTTTCAGGCGACTTGCGTCCCTATTCCCATTACGCTTAAAAACTTTGCTGAGACCCGAGAGCAGCCAGACTTACTGACATTCATTCTCGGAATGTTGACCGATGTTAGTCGTGCTGATTTTTTGGCCGTTCTTCAAGCGGGCAGAGCCTTACTATTGTTGGATGGCCTGGATGAGGTACGAAAATCAGATAGTAGCCGGGTTTTACAGGACATTCAAACGGTTGCGGCGCGATATCCAGGAAATCAATTTGTGATGACCTGCCGCATTGCGGCTCAAGACTATACGTTCCAGCAATTTACTGAAGTCGAAGTAGCTGACTTTGATGAGCAGCAAATTGCTGTATTTGCTACTAAATGGTTTTGTCCTAGACATCCTTCTAAATCTGAGAGATTCATCGCCAAAATCAAGGAAAATAAACGAATTCAAGAACTCAGTACCAATCCCCTGTTGTTGACGCTGCTGTGTCTCATTTTTGGGGAAAAAGGAAAATTCACAGATAGTCGAGCTGAACTCTATAAAGAAGGAATTGAACTCTTGCTCGAGAAATGGGACGACAGTCGAGATATTGAGCGAGACTTGATCTATAAAAAGCTATCCTCTAAACGAAAAGAGGATCTGCTTAGCCAGATTGCCTTCACCACCTTTGTCAGGAGCGAATATTTATTTAAACAAAAAAAACTAGAGAAGCCGGTTTCTGACTACATTCAAAATTTACCGGGTATCCAGACAGACTCAGAGGCTTTGCTGGTTAGTAGTCGTAAAGTACTGCGATCGATTGAAGCCCAGCATGGTTTGCTAGTAGCCAGGGCACAAGGAATTTACTCGTTTTCTCACTTAACCTTTCAAGAATATTTCACCGCTAGGAACGTTATTTTCGCTGCTAGTCGTAACCCCCAAAATCTTGAGCTGGTATTACGTGAGTTGGTAGTTCATATCACAGAGAAGAGGTGGCGAGAGGTTTTGCTTCTCACAGCAGAGATGTTGCAATCAGCAGATTACTTGTTAGAACTCATGAAAATCCAGGTCGATACACTATTGGCCGAAGATAAACAGCTACAAAGAATTCTCATCTGGGGAAGCGAGAAATCTGACTCTGTTGATATTCCTTATCAGCTTTCTGCTGTTCGCGCGTTCTATTTAGATCTATCCCTTGCCTTATCCCTTGCTCTTGACCTCGATCGTGCCCGTGCTCTCGATCGTGCCCTTGCCCTTGCTCTTGACCTCGACCTATCTCTTGCCCGAACCCTCGACCTATCTCTTGCCCGTGCTCTCGTCCGTGCCCTATCTCTCGACCGTGCCCTCGATCATGATCTATCCCGCGCCCTCTCTTTAGACCTCTCTCTAGATCTATCTCTATCTCTATCTTTATCGCTATCCCTATCGCTATCGCTCGATCATACCCGCACTCTTACCCTCTCTTTGGATCTCTCTCCAGCCTTATCCTTATCCTTTGATCTCGCTCTTGCCCTCGATCTTAACCGTGCTCTTGACCGCACCGTTGCGCTCACTAGTGATCCTGAATTAAAGCAAGCAGTATATAACCTAAAAGAGCAATTATCTAACCCAGAAGATAATGTTGAAGTATTCAAACAGTGGTGGCAGTCAAACGGTAGTACATGGGTTACAGAATTAAGAGCCGTCATGATCGAGCATCGTAATATTGGTCATGACTGGAAGCTCAGTATGGAGCAGCTAAAGGTGCTCGGGCAGTATTACGAAGCCAATCAGCTACTTTTGGACTGTTTAAATAGCGACTGCTATGTTACTCGTTCGGTGCGGGAAAAGCTCGAAAGTACTCTTTTGCTGCCAATCCCAACCTAACCACCATCCCTGGGCAACTTAGACCTGTCCCACACCGACAGCGACGATGGAGCAGCCCACGACGACTAAGCTTGACTATCCCCAGTGGATGAGCGATGCAGACAAGCAGGCTATGGACGATAAGCTCAACGCTCTGTTTGAGCATCGTCGGTTTACCAGTGAAGCTGAAATGAAACAGGCGATTCAGGAAGCGGTGCAAGAACATCTGGGTATGGAGCTGCATTTCGCACCGTCTCCAGCGCAGCTGTGGCTAGAGCGGCTACCGTTGATACTCAGTGCGGTGATTTTAGTGGTGGGTCTTTACTGGCGGTATGGTCTGGGTCGCTAGGGCTGTCGATAACGGCCTATACATGAGCATCCTGTAGTGGGTGCTTGTATGAATTTGAGAGGGGACTGTGGCACTAGATTATTTACAAGTGAAATTCCCGGAGGGTATGAGTGATAGGGATAGAGGCATTATCCGCGAAGGGATTAATCAGTATTTGAGTTCTGACAAGCTGAATCAAAAGGACCCGGTTAGGGACCTGAAACGGTATGTTTTTCGGGAGTACAAAACTCAGGTTGATTGTTGGTTTAAGTATCCGCCCACAGGGAACATCCAGGGGTTAAGTGAGGCTGAAGGGAAGGCATTTCAGGCGGCGGTTAATCGGCACTTTCAAAAGCAGCCTGCGATCAGTCAGGAGGATGCTCAGGGCAGAATGCAAGCGTTGGTTGATGGTTACTTGGCAGCAAGACGGTTCTCTCAATGATGGCGATTACCCACGCCGCGATCGCAACCGCTGGCGCATCCCTCCTACTCGGCACCGCCCAACCGTTACCGTTAGCGCTTGCCGTCCTGGGCTCGCAGCTGCCCGATATCGACACCACCACCAGCATTATCGGCCAGGTCCTTTATCCAGTTAGCTCGTGGATAGAGGATCGCTACCCTCACCGCAGCGTCACCCATTCCTTAGCCGCGACCGTTGCTATTGCAACCGTGGCCGTGGCCGTAGGCGCAGCGTTGGGCGATATTAAGCCTTGGTTGGCGTTGCCGTTGGGTCATATGCTGAGCTGCTTCAGCGACTGTTTTACGCGCCAAGGCGTTCAGCTATTCTGGCCCGATCCGGCCTGGTCTATCAGTGTGAGCAACCCCAAGCGACGACTACGCACGGGGGGACCGGGTGAGTATTGGGTGTTAGCGGTGGCCGTGGGTTTGCTACTGCTGGGTATCTGGCTAGCTGGTGCGGGTGGTGTTACCGGGCAGGTTAACCAGGGCTTGGGGCTTCGTGATGGAGCCATGGCGACGTATAACGCTAATGCGGCCAGAGCTGAGGTCTACGCGGAGATAACCGGCGTCTGGGCCGATGACCGCACCGATGCCAGTGGCCGCTATCTGATATTGGATGCGGTGGGTAATGAGTTCATCGTCACCGATGGCCAGGGCGTTTACCAGACAGGTAAGCAGCTGCTCGTAGACAAGCTGACGACGGCGACCGGTGCGGCGATGACGCGGACGACGCAGACACTTACGTTGAGTGATGAGGATGTAGTATCGCGGCTGCAGGTGTTGCGGATGATGCAGCCGTCAGCACGAATCTATCTATCGGGTTCCATCACTGTGGACTTTCCCGAGGATGTGCGGCCTACGGTGCTACCTCGGCAACTGCCTGCGGTGACGGTGGTGGGTGAGTCGGTGGAGTTGCAGTATTGCGAGCTGGAGGTTGCGATCGCAATGTTGGGAGATCAGTGGGCAACGGGGGTGGTGACTGCACTTTACTTGGAGCTATGAATAGTACCTTGCCTTTCACAGATAGCTAGATTTTTGACGTTTTTTCGGCTGTTATTTTTGAATGATTTGATCGTGTATTTCACGATTCCTCTAATGCCAAACATGGACTGCTCTTCAACCATGTCTATCTCGATTGGTGCATAATCTTCGTTATCTTTCTCAGCAAGATTTGCTGAGAAAAGAGTCACTTGGTCTCTTCGGGTTCGATAGAATATTTTGACCATTCTTTGGTCTTTATACGTAGCTGATACAATGCTTCCATCAGCTACGTCTGTCCAGTTTCCTGAAAGCTTTTCAACGACTATCACATCATTGTTTTCAATTCCTACGTCAACCATAGAATCACCTGTTACCTGGGTGATGTAATCTGTCTCAGGATCTAAAGAAAGGATCTCCTCTAGTCTTTTTTCAACAGGCTTTAAATCTTCAATGCTTGTTCTTTCTGAACCTGCTGAAACGGGAGATTCTATATAGTCGTATTGCTGACTTTCAATGATTTGACTTTGTATCCATGTCCAACAATCCTTGGTTGGGAAGTCAATTTCTTGATCATCGATATCGGATAAATATTTAAATGAATATATTTTTTTTAATTCACTAATTTTATTTTTATAAATGTCTAATAACTCCTTGATGCCAGTTTTTACACTTACAGGTATTTGCCATGTAGGCCTGGAAGTCAATTCAGCATAAATGGGCGGAGCACCGGCATTTTTGCTCTTTGAATTTTTTTTATCTGATTTTAATGGTTTTTTTGATGGCTTTCTCTTCTGTGTATTAGCCATGTAACTAATGAATATATTGAATTTATGATCATATTCAATATATTCACCGAGATCATCTATTTCAAAGAGTTCAAGTGTTCTATTTCAATTATTTTTTTAACTTGATTGTTTCCGTTGATTGTTAGTAGTTGTTTTTTATAACGGTTTCTTGTCGAGTGAGGTATGGCAGAAACCTTAGCGAATAAGAACTTTAGGCTCCATGCTGTACTTCAGCAGATTTAAGACCGCTATACACAGGTGGCTCGTTTGCGCGTGAGCTACCTGTGTAACATGGCCAACCCAGTATTAGCAGTATGGTTGCTTGGTCGTTACGCGCTTTTTCTTGCGTGAGCAACGCGTTTGCCAAAGCTTTTTGGTCACTTGCCATGCAATGCATCCCGCAATTGCTTTAATGACGTGGAATAACAACTCCAAAAATCTATCAGTCATGTTTTGGTTCCTCTTACATTACATTTGCCGTCAAAAAGTAGAACAAATGAACTACTTGTATTTAAACAATAGTTCATTTGTTCTACTTTTTGCGAGTGTTAAAGTCTAGAACCCTTGGTATTTAATTGTTGTACGCTAATTCAAAAAAATGATCACAAATTACTAATTTGTGATCATTTTTTGTTTGAAATCATGGCAGTTTATCTTGTAACGTCTGTGCATCAGTTGTTTTGAATTTATGATCACTAATTGTTGTTTAATGAGTACAAATCTACTAGCATTAATGGGCAGCTCTAAAAGTTAAATACTAAGTTGTGTAAATTTTGAGCTTACATTTGCCGTCAAACAAATGTGATCATCATGAGTTTGAGATAACTACTGTTATCTCAAACTTTTTTTATGTTCATTATCGGGCTGGTGAGTTGAGTCGCTTGGGTATTCTGCGGATGATGATGACGTTGTCTTTAGTTTGTGCGTCCTTTACTTCCTTATGTGTTGGCTCTGTTAGCCTTTGGCGGTGTCGCAATTGCCCAACAGCCCAGCTTCACCACGCCCACCTCTCTCCCAGAACAACCCACCCAACCTAACGAGGCCCCCCGCCGCCTCACCATCAACGTCTCCGTCACCGACCCCGACGACCTCAAAGTCACCGAAGGCGACCGCATCGCTGTGGGCCAACTCATCGCAGACCGTACCCGCGATCGCAACCGCCTAGAAGTCCAGGCCAAGCAATTAGACCTCACGCTGCAACGCCTGGAGCAAGCGACAATTACCCCACCGCTACCACCGGCCACACCGCCACCCATTGCAACCCCAACGTATCTAGAACAAAATGCCGCCATCGCCCGTGCCAAAGCCGACGTAGACCAGGCCGAAGCGTTGATAACGGCGAAGCATCAGGAACTAGACTACCTGGGCCAGTTGCCTAACCTCGATCCGCTGGTGATGGAGCATGAAACCGCCAAGCTAGCGGAGCGGCAGCGTGACCACACTGCCGCTGTGCGTGAGTACCAATTAGCCCTGGGTAAACGGTCCACCGCTGAGTATGACCATTCAGTTACCCTGGCCGCTGACGTTAGTAGCCGCAGTCATGCTGTGCTTAGTTACCAACAGCAGTGGGCTAACTATGAACAGCGTTTACGGGACCGTGATTTTCAATTGGCCCAAACGCAGCTTAGGGTTGATGAGGTGGAAAATGCGATCGCAAATTTGGCAGTGGTCAGAAGCCCTTACGCGGGAAGGATTCGGCGTATCAAGTGGCTGGGGCAAGATAGCAGCGGGATGCTTAGTGCTGAAATCACTCTTATGGTGCGGTCCAGCGCTGGCGCTGCCGTGTCTGGAGAGTTCGATGGAATGCCTGGAGATGCTGATGCAACAAGCGATCGCGCAATCGTCGGAGATTGAGGCGATTAACCAACAACTAACCCTTACGGCTGAACGACAGGATTATGCAGAGGCGAGGCAGTGGACGAACTATTTGACGTTGGACCCGGTGCGGTTGGTGCAAAACGTACTTGGCGGTGGCGATGTGCAGCGGGATCGGATTGCGATCGCAACGCTTGAGCTAGAAACAGCGAATCTCGTTCGTCGTCGTGAAGAAGTCGCCGAAGCGTTGACCCGTGACGTAATTGACTTGGTACTGGCCCATGACAAGATCCTGCTACAAGGTCGGTTAATCGGCTCGCAGATAGGAACCCAGGAGCTTCGTCAGGCAATCCAAGAAGCGGAGTATCGTACTGGGCAAAGCAATACGGATGCCATGCTACAGATATGGCAGCGTACCGAGACATTACAGGCTCAGTGTGAGGCCAATCAGGCTGAGAGCTTGCGGGTAATTCGAGAGTTAGAAGTATTAACGGGCGATAGCCGCGAGTTTCAGGGCGTAACGACGAATGCTGGTTCCTGTGTGGCGTGGAAGTTTTACACCCCTGGTCCCGCCGTGACGACTGAGGCAGATAGATAAGATAACGAGCACGGATTGACCGAAAATAGAGCAAGTTGACTTGATGTTATGTAGGTAAAACATTTGCTAATGGAGTTTGCCTACCAAGGTTCAATATGAATCTGAATCTTCGTACTTTCGTGTCGAACGTTGCGCGGTGGTTCTTACCGACTGATCAGACTGAGACGACGCGTAAGATTGCAAACCGCGTGCATCGAAACCGAGCGGTAATATATCGTGATGGTGATGATAAGAGTGACTGGATCGAAGCTGAACGCATTCGTGAGAATGCAGGACATCGATTTTTGTTTTGGCTGCATTGTATAGTCATCTCGATTCAGGTTCGAGGACCTATGCTGGAAGCGATTGGAGCAGTCGTTGGGGCTATTGCAATTCCAGTTATTTTGTTTTGCATATCTCAAAATTATCAAGAGAAATTACAACAACGTGAGTTAGAGAAACTTCAGCAGGCGGCAGTTATGAGTTACCTACAGCAGCTATCCATGATTGTGTTGGATGTGAAAGGTGATTTGCGTGACCCACAGAATGAACAGTTACGTACTCTGACCACTGCAACAACCCTGACGTCGTTGCTTGATACTACTTTAGAAGGTAAAGAAAGAAGTCAGATCATGGGCTTTCTAATACAGATGGGGCTTATTGATCGGGATCTGACTGCCTATGGTCCAACGTTGCCAGACGAGATGATGACAACCTTGAATTTTAGAGGTGTTCATTTGCCGGGAGCTGATCTGAGCTTTACTCAGTTGAGTTTTACTTCTTTGAGTAGAGCTTTTATGTGGGATGCTAATTTACGTGGAGCTGTCCTATGGCACGCCAACTTAAGTGGAGCTAACTTGAGTGATGCCAACTTAAGTGGAGCTAACTTGAGTGATGCCAATTTGAGTGGGGCCAACTTAAGTAATGCCAACTTAAGAAATACCAGATTGAGTGGGGCCAACTTGAGTGGGGCCAACTTGAGTGGGGCCAACTTGAGTGCAGCTGACTTGAGTGGAGCTAATCTAGAAAATGCCAATCTAGAAGATGCTTACCTATGCAATACTCAATTACCCAATGGGAGTCAGTTAGATCGCAATCGAGATTGTGAAACTTTGAAACAGCCATATCCAGACCAGTTTTACACTCCGTCATTGGGCAAGCTCAGGACAGACAAGAACTGGAGAGGCTAATTGGCAATGAAGATGTGGCAACGACGGGGCGTAATGCCAATAGTCGCGGTGCTAGGCTTTTGCGGTCTGGGCGTCCTAGCTCAGCATCTACCAGGAGCAACCGTCAAAGCCGTTGATTCAGCCGTTACTAACCTGATGCCAGGGGGCAAGGAGACGAGTCAATACCTTTGGCTAGTTCCCGGCAGCATCTACGACGGCGATACGCTACGTGTCACCGACGGTACGAAAGAAACTAAACTGCGCCTCTGCGGCATTGATGCGCCTGAAATCGACCAGCCTATGGGCGTTGCAGCGCGTGACCACTTACGCGGGCTAGTGGATAAAAGCGAAGGTGGGCAGATCATTGTGGTGCCGGTGGAGAAAGACCGCTACGGGCGAACCGTGGCGGATTTGTTTGTTGCTGTTGGTGAGGAAGAAGAGATTCACCTAAACTCTCAAATGGTGATGGATGGGATGGCTTATCACTATGAGAAGTATTCGAGCAGCTGCCCACAGCCGGAAGTGCTAGCAGTGGCTGAAGAGATTGCTAAGGAGAAAGTGATGGGGGTGTGGGCAAACTCCAACACAGAAAAGCCCTGGGACTATCGCAAACGCAAGCGTGACTGACATGCCTAAAATCTCTGACTGCGATCGCTGCTCTTTCTATGCCCATTCTCCCTACATGGTCTGCGGTGTAAACCCATGCGGCCCAAACGGCAACGAGTGCCCAGACTTTGACGCGACAGCGCCCCGTGAGCCGCTAGAAGGTGGTTACTACGCTGGCGATTGGATACCGCAGCCGTCTACGCAGCAGATCACCGCTGAGCAACGGTTGGCGCTGTTAGACTGGCATCCGTTGTTTACGGGTCGTTGCCCCAACTGCGAAATGCCCATACGTCAGACTACGCCGCCCCGTGTGCATTGGGATTGTGGCGAGTGTGGGTGGGTTGATGATTCTGTTTAGGGGTTGCCATGAAAGTCGTACTAGCGGTGTTGACTACGTTTCAGGTTTTTATGGGGGTTGCGATCGCACAGTCCCCGCAGGAGCAGCCTGAACCCGCTGAATGCGATCCGCATTATTCAGGCGTCTGTTTGCCTGTTTATAGGACGGAGGCTGACGACGTTGATTGTGGTGAAATCAACGATAGGAACTTTACGGTTGTGACGATTGGCGAAGACCCGCATCGGTTAGACGGCGATGAGGATGGGATTGCGTGTGAGTCGCGACGTTGATAGCAATATAGTTAAACGGGTAAATTCTGATGAGGATGATGTCAGTCAGGCTTTATTGGGTTCCGGTAGATGCTTTGCTTAGAACCTTGACTATTGGTAGTCCTTTGCCGAAACCTCCGCCAGAGTCTTATATTATTTGACAGCTGCTTGATTACTCTGAGAATAAAGGTTAGATTTGCGTTTGGCTGGAGGAAATACACACTTCAGGCAAAACCTTGAAAACTGCATGATTTGGTTATGAAGTGTGTAGGTCTTGGTCTGTAAAGCTTGCACACGCCTTAAGATTAATTTTGTACAGTTTTCAGATGGTGTTTGGATTGGCTAAAAGTTCAACTGTGTATTCGTCATCTGAAAGCTTTATGGGGTAAGGTGTCTGAGAAGGTGCCTTTCATCCCTAAAACCCCGCAAGGGGACGGAAACCATTGAGTTCAGCAATGGCGATTGCCTTTACTTCTCCAATGCTTTCATCCCTAAAACCCCGCAAGGGGACGGAATCAGAGAGTGTCATGATAGTGGAAAAGTTAAGAGCATTTTTACTTTCATCCCTAAAACCCCGCAAGGGGACGGAAACCAAGATTTTCTGAACCAGAACCGAGGTTTTCTGCTTCTTCTAACTTTCATCCCTAAAACCCCGCAAGGGGACGGAAACTCTCACCAAAGAAATCTACCGCCTCTGGTTTTAGCTTCAAACTTTCATCCCTAAAACCCCGCAAGGGGACGGAAACACTTATCGTACTCAGACTTCACAACGTTTGCCACTTCCCTTTCATCCCTAAAACCCCGCAAGGGGACGGAAACAAACGAGAGAGCTGCGAACATGCCGATCATCAAAGGATGACTTTCATCCCTAAAACCCCGCAAGGGGACGGAAACGCATGCTCCTGATCGCTTCCCTCCTCTACTGAGGGAATCACTTTCATTCCTAAAACCCCGCAAGGGGACGGAAACTTACCTGCGTAGTAGTAGTAAATCAATACCACTGCTCCGTCAGACTTTCATCCCTAAAACCCCGCAAGGGGACGGAAACCGCAACAGTAGTGCACTTGTTCTCAAGAGCAACACTTTTTACTTTCATCCCTAAAACCCCGCAAGGGGACGGAAACGTATCTTGGCGGCCTTTTTACGCCTGTCTAGTTCTCCACCCTTTCATCCCTAAAACCCCGCAAGGGGACGGAAACTTGGTAACATTGCGTCCCCAGTAGTCATATTGCATCTTTCATCCCTAAAACCCCGCAAGGGGACGGAAACACTGGTCGTCTGCCATTAAAGCAGCCCAAACTATTAGACTTTCATCCCTAAAACCCCGCAAGGGGACGGAAACTCGGCAAACGTGAGCAATCCACAAACACCGCAAATAATAGCCCTTTCATCCCTAAAACCCCGCAAGGGGATGGAAACTCATCAAGGCCAGTTTGCAGAATATGTACTGTATACCGTTCTTTCATCCCTAAAACCCCGCAAGGGGACGGAAACAACTCAGCCTGAGCGTAGATGAAAACGGCGTAGCTACCAGCTTTCATCCCTAAACCCCGCAAGGGGACGGAAACCCCGTATCGATGTAGGTCAAAACTAGTCACGGGGCTTAAAGCCGTAGGTTGTAGAGAAGTGCTTAGGTGCTGACTTCTTCAAATGCTTGGGCATTCAGAAATGACAGCGTTCGAGATGGAAACAGGTGTAACTCATCCTGAGCCCTGGTCATGGCTACATATAGCTGCCGCTGGGCTAACGAGGCTTTATCACTATCACTACTCTGGCAGTCCCAGAACTGCTCAGGCCACAGCAGAAGGACAATCTTAAACTCTAACCCCAACGATGAGAGTGTGGTGATAATCCTGATGCCAGGACGCTGAACATCGTAGTTTCGTTTGGTTGTTTGATTCTCGGTAACCCAGTAGTAATCTACGTCTATCCCCTGCAATTGACTCAAAAGAGAGTTGAATGTATTCTCTTCTTTCTTGGATTTCCAACGATATAGAATCCCTATATCTGACGGGGAATAGCCTGAGTTTAAGAGAGTTGTTATTTGTTCAATAGCGGCTTTGCCAGCGGCTGCTTTGGAGCGAGTAAGGCGAATGGTTGGCTTAGGGCCGCTACGTAGTGCTGCACTGGGTTCTACAGCTGGGAACGTTGCATCTGTATCGGTCTTATCAGTGTGCTGCAAAACATCCCATGCCGCTGCCAGAATCTCTTGAGTATTGCGATAGTTTTGAGCTAATCGCTTCGAACGTGCCCCAACTGCATTAATCCCAACGGCTTTCCATGTAAACTTGCGGCGTTTATACAGACTCTGACTACCATCGCTGACGATTAGTAAATCCCCGTCTACCGGATTTCTCAGCGCTCCTACGCAGCATGGAAACCAGCTTTGTGAGAATGTGTGGGCCTCATCCACTAAAACTGAATCCCAGCGATGCTCAGGGGGAAGCGATCTCAGCTTAGCCAAGACCTTCTCACCCAAGACCTGGTTATAGTCTTCATCGTTTGCAAACTGACGTGGATTCGGCAAGCTACCTAATAGCGTTTTAGCCCAGCCATGGAAGTGTAAAACCTCGATCCGGTCTTTGTACTGCGGGTTGCGGGTGTCGCAGCTCAGTTGCGATCGCAACTGAGCTGCCAACGTAATGTTGAAACACAGAATCAAGATACGATGCTGTGTCAGGCGGTTTGCCAGAGCCTTAGCGCGAGCCGTCAGAATCAACGTTTTTCCCGACCCAGCAACGCCGGAAATAAGCCGATGGCCGCCCTTCATCTCTCGGGCCATACGTTCTTGTTCAGCATCGAGGCTCAACAATATGGTGGCTGTTGATGGTAACGGTTGCTCGGGCTCAAACGATAGGCTGGTCTGCTTGGCTGGGACTTCTTTAATCGCGACCTCAGGATGCAGGATTCCTTTGATAGTACTGACCTGATCATCGGTGAGAGCGGCAAAGGAGAAGTCGGCCTTCGTAAACATGGCCTTGAGCCGTTGGATTAGGACAGCGCTCGATAGATTAGCCCAGCTCAGCAACTCGTCCCGATAGGCAACAGCTGGTTGCTCTAGCAGAACATATAAGTTCTCATCACGGGCCTGAGCTTCCGTCATATTGCTCATGACCGCCCCAACGGCTACGGGAAAGCACAAACGCCCCTGGTAGTTACCCTCTGGTTCGCATAGGATTGGATAGCCCTTAAGCTTGTCGGCCACTGACCCAAAGTAACCATGGCCTTGTTTTAGTGGATGTTGGCACGTTTCAATCTTGACGATGTCGCCGCGCTGCCAGCGAATATCGAAAAAGTTGTTATTGCCTCGTACCACTTGAGCGGCATACCAACCTTTGACCTCTAAAACGAGTAGCCCAAACTCAGGGCCGAGAATGATGAAATCCGGATAGAGGTCGTTAACCCGTGGTTCATACCAAACGATGAAATCATCTGGTAGTTGTGTACTCAAAATTTTGAATAGCAGTTTCTCGCCCTGACTGGCTTTCGATGGGATTGTGTCAGGAACCATTAAGGCCATCGTTAAACCAACTGCACCAACTTTTTGACCTGCCTTTCTAAGGTCCCAAGTCGTCGTGCCATCGATGCTACACCGTTCGGATCGGTTTTTTCCAAATACAATCCAATGGCTTCCTTAACCACATCGCTGGGAGTTCGACCGGTTTCAGTTGCGATCGCACTTATCTGATCATTCCAACCATGGGGAATGCGGGCTGAGACGACGGGCTTGCTCATGATGTAGACGGTGTAGACAGTGTTGACGGTTATCAGCGGTGACGTTGACTACTTCCGTTGTCCTGAAAACGGTAGACGATGTAAACCGTGTAAACGCTTACGAACATTGAGCTAAGCCCTATGTGACAGTTGATTTTTACCTATGACTATTCTCAATAAGAAAGCCTAGTTTTTCGTTGGAATGCCTGAATGCATTGAAAATTGGTTAAAATTGAGATCGTGTTTCTACAAAAGACGAACTCGTGCCGAAGGTCAATCGAGAGGGCAAAGCACTTGTCCTTTCTTTAGAACAACTAGGGGCCGTATTCGCTCAGCTGCGATATCCCCATAATGCGATCGCAAATCTCTGTTACTGGACCGCATCGAGGGCCGGTGAAATTGTTGCGTTACCCACCAAGGCGATTACGGCTGAGGCCGTCCTGATTAAGCAGACCAAGACCAAGGTTAATAAGGAAATCGATATTTACCCCAAGCTGGCTGCAGCGTTGGAGCTGGTCAGCCCCGGTCAGGTTTACTGTTTTCCTGGTCGCAAGCCTGATACCCACCTCACCTTACGAGCATTCCAAAAGGAGCTGGATTCTGTTTGTGAGTCGTTGGATATTCGGGGTGCATCGTCCCACAGCTTTAGGCGATCTATGGCTACTCATCTTTACCTGGCCCAGGTGGATTTAGAGAGCATTCGCCAGACCACTGGGCACAAGTCGTTGACGTCGTTGACTGAATACATTGACATATCGAGGCTACAGGCTCAGAAGAAGGTGGCCGCAGCGTTAGAGAAGATATGGGCCTAAATACCTAAATATTTAATGCTTGTGGAAGGGTTTGCGATCGCAAAGATTTAGGAATGTATTCAGCTAATCAAAACATATGGGTGCTCCACTAGTTGACACGAGGGGCGGACATCTAAGGAGGCATATGGGATGATCCGTGCTTCAGAGTCTAAGACTGATTGATGGTGCGATCTCCAACGGTAAAGTGGAGCTATAAATGAATATCTGAATATTCAAATATCTAACTATCTAGTTGTCTAAGTATGTAAATAACTAAATACTTGAATATTCAAAAAGTTGAAAATCTAAATATCTGTTGCTACACTCTGGGCAATTCATGAGTGCTCCCCCATGAGAATTACCATTGCCTCCCTCAAAGGAGGGGTTAGCAAATCCACGCTATCTGTGAACATTGGCGCAGCGCTGTCTAAGCTGGGTCGCTCCGTCGTTGTCATCGATGCTGACCCCCAAGGGTCGATTAATGACTGGGCTGCTATTCGAGATGAAGAATCCGCGCCACCATTTACGGTGCTGGCCGCTGCCAGGAAAACGATTAACCGAGATATCGACTCGTTGCAGGGCAATCACGAGGATTGCGTTATCGATACGCCAGGTCGGGCAGAGGCGATTACGTTATCTGCGATCGCAGCCGCTGACTTAGTCCTTATCCCCATTAGCCCATCGTCCTATGACCTATGGGCAGCGGAGCAAACGTTAGAACGAATAGACCCTATCCGAGCGGTTTACTCAGATATCAGAATTGCCTTCGTAGTCAGTAAAGCGGTGGTGGGCTCATCCCTAGACCGAGAGGTGGCCGCAGTTATCAAGGATATGGAAGGCGACTTACTCAAAACAATCGTGCATCAGCGGGTTGCTTTCCAGCGCTGCGCCGATGGGCAAACGATCTATGAGCTGAAGGATGAGAAAGCTCAGCGGGAGATAACGAATCTGACTAAGGAAATTGTGAAGCTGCTAGAGGTTGTGTAATGCCCCAAAAGAGACCGACAAAAACGAAGCGTGACCCGGATGCGATCGCGCATGTTATCGATACCGTTTCTGACGATGCAACGGATTTAAAGCAAGCTGCCCCACCACCGGCAGCGCCCAAACCAGTCGCTAAGAATAAGCGGACGGATTATAAAAAGCTATTGGTGTACATCCCTGAGCATTTGCACAAAGCCTTGAAGCGTGAGGCGTTTGAAAGTGATGGGGAATTGGATATGAGTGATATTATCGCCCAGGTTTTAGCTAAGCGATATGGATTAAATAGCTAAATATTTAAATATTTAGCTATTTAGATAATCAATAACTATGTTCGTCTCCTAAAAACCAAGAGGCATCGATATCTGGAGAGTTGTCATCCAAATCTATAGTGATGTCAGTTCCAGTTCCAGTTCCAGTTCCAGTTCCAGTTCCAGTTCCAGTTCCAGTTCCAGTTTTTATTGGTATTACGTCGACATCAACTTTGTCGTTGCTTATGGGTAAGACCCAAAAGGGGGGTATGGTGTCGCTGTTGTCTGCGGGCACTGGATCTGCAGGAATGGCAATATTAACGAGGTGATTCACAAACTCTTCTGGAGTTAAGCTGGCTTCTATTTCAGCCCCAATGTCTCCTAATTGATCAAGCTCCTTCCGAATGTTGACTAAAAATTCGTCAACTATATCTCTTTCCTCTGCATCAGGTACTTGCAAGAAATCAAGTAATCCGTGCTGCTTAATGATTCTGTATAAATCAAGGGCAAGGGCTGCTTTGCTGCCATCTTCTATCTCATCAGTGAGTTTTTTAGACTCTTCAATAAGAATATTTTTGCGTAATTCATCTCTTTCATCTCTTTCCTCCTGATTTCCTTTCTCGGGTTCGCCTCCATTCCATAAGGCTTTTGCCAGACTTGTCAGCCAACCACCGAGTTCACCAGATGCAATCCCAGTCGTCCAACTAAAAATAGATCCAACGACACCTGCTGCCGGAACTGCGACTCCAGCCAAGGGAAGGAGTACTGGAGCAAACCCAGTAACTGCTATCGTGCCCAAAAGCGACACAGCCGTCAGTTTTTTCCCAGCGTTCAATGTGTCACATGCTAACTGACGCCAAGTCTGAGCGCTATCTTCTTCGACACCGGCCTTAACTTCAGCCGTAACCAGATCAACAGCTGTATGTAAAACTGACGGCGAAGTATCTAATAAGCAATTGAACTCACATGGGTGTGCTGACATTATTTTTTTGCAAATAAGTAGATGCACAACTCATATCAAATGAATTTGGTTCTATTTCTGATGACCGTAATTCTTCTTTACAAAGCCAGTTGTAGACATTATTGCCCTACTAATAGCTAAATATTCAAATATTTGAATATTTAGTAAACGTTAAAGCTTTTCTATTTTCCAAGCTGTCTGGGTCCCATTCTTTCCAGCTTTAGAAAACCGAAACCCATAACGCTCAAAACTATCCCCACTGGGTAACGCCTTCAACTCCAAGGTTTGCGCTATCTGGTCAGAGCTTAATCGCCAGTCATTATCAGCCAGTTCTTGTAACGCCCTCAGCATGTGTAAGGTGTCGTCGATGCTGAAGGGCTTCTCTGGCTCAGGCGTTGTAATTGCAATCGCTGACGTATCAACCTGTCTAATGTCGGCAGGACTGTCGGCGGGACGATTGGACAGTTGACCCAATACTTGATTAGCCGCTTCTTCAGTGGTTGACCCCTGCTGAATCAACGCAGCCATACCGTCTAACAGGCCCAGCAGCTCAGCGCTGACATAGGACTTTCTACCTCGACGATGGGGGACCAAATCATCCCTACGCTTCTTAATTGCTTCCAAACGGTTGTAAACCTGGGACCGATGCACCCCATACCTAGTGTCAAGGGAGGCGACGGGCATTTCATCAATTTGAGCGTCCATTGAGACCGGGAACGTAGAACGATATCAACTTTAGTACGACAGCGCCTTAGCGTACTGTCTTACGACTTTGTCGAATCGTACTGTCTAGGCCTTTAAGGATTGATATCAAAACGACTTGTTGACCTGTCGAATGTATTGTCTTATTGTATTGTCGTGTGTACGGCAGTACATCTGAACGCACTAGCACCGCACATCAGATGTACATAGACCGTACAAACTAAAACCCTTGTACTAAAAGGATTCCATCTATGAATAGCACACA
>ERZ1740065.461-NODE-461-length-21814-cov-5.339538_pt1 | contig 21814 bp, 12 predicted proteins | sample MGYA00581738_ERZ1740065 | MGnify/ENA primary metagenome ERZ1740065 (study PRJEB43018, sample SAMN04849749) | marine metagenome | isolation source: floating plastic debris | place: Pacific Ocean | collected 2008-09-01 | study: EMG produced TPA metagenomics assembly...
CCACTTGGCATTTTTCCCAGCTTGGTAGGCCACGTTGAGCTTGCCTTCTTTGAGTAGTCGATCGGGATACAGTTCGGCGGCTTGGGTAGCACTGAGCTGGATCGTCACCAGGTCTTTGCGTTTGGGGATGTTGAGAACATCCCCTTCCTTGAGGATAAAATTGAAACGGGAATCGGGGTTTTCGCGCACCTTGTCCAACTCGACGATGATGTAACCCACGTCATCTTGATTGCGGTACAGGCTCACCCCCGCCAGAAAGGCCTCGTCGGTGAGTCCGCCGGCGCGTTTGATGACGCTCCAAATTCGCTCGTTGCGATTGACCAGGGCGTACTGCCCCGGAAAGCTGACCTCCCCCAATACGGAGATGTTGCGTTGCAATTCAAAGTTGGGGACCGAGCGGACGACGATCTGATCGTAGGGTTGTAGTTCGAAGGCCGTTCCGCTCACGGGTTGTAGGTTTTCATCCACCTCGATGGTGGCAACGGTGGTTTCGGTTGCTTGGTCGGCATTGAGTACGATGCGGGAGATGTCGATCCGATTGCGAGCGGCTTCCAGGCGGAGGCCGCCAGCCAGGGTGAGGATGTCGGTGAGGGTGAGGGTGGCATCGTAGCGGTATTCGCCGGGTTCGCGGACGGCACCGCTGATTTTGACAAAAGATTCGTTGACGAAGCGGTATTGGGACAGGACTTCCACCCGATCCTGGGCTTGGAGCGCCAGGTTGGCGGTGGATTGAGGATTGGCGATGGCCTCGCGGAGATTGATGCGGATGTACTGGGGTTCTCCCCGGGCGCCACCGGCGGGAGTTCGGTAGACGTAGGCAAAGTCGGTCGCATCGGCCCGGAGTCCACCGGCCAAGATGATAGCCGCATCCAGCCGCAGTTCCTTACCCTGATCCAGATCGAGCTTGGTGGGCTGGCGGACGGCCCCCTCAATATTGATGGTACCCTGATCCACGTAACCCTTTTGCGAGAGAATCCGCAACTGATCCTTGGCGCGGAGAATGATATTGGCGGGCCCTGTGGCATCCTGCAGGACCGCGGCCAGATCGATCTTTTCGTAGGTGGTGGTACTGTCCGCTTGTTGGCGGAGTAGGAAGGCAATGTCCCGGCGGGCGCCTTCCCGCAATACGCCCTTGGCCAGCAAGTCCGCGACCTTCATCTCGGCCATCAACTCAAATTGCCCCGCCAATTCTACGGCCCCAACAATCTCCACAAAATTATCGTAGCCGCCCGGAATGATGGGTACGACGACCCGGTCACCACGGAGCAACGGAAAATCTGCGTTTTGTTTTTCCAAATCGCGAAAGTTAACGTCTAGAATGCGCTCGCGATCGTCGACGTAGCGTTTTACCTGTAGGTTGCCACGGTAGGCATTGTCCGCCAAGCCTCCTGCGTAGCGGAGGAGTTGTCGCAGCTCTTCGCCCTCTTCCAATTCAAAGACAAAGGGGCGGCGCACCGCACCACTGATGTCTACCGTCCGACCGACGGTTCCGACGTGGATCACGTCATTGTCCTGGAGGTAAAATTCGTCCTGCACCGCGGGGTCATTCATGAATTCGTATACGTCGATCTCTCGGGTGGGTTCTCCCGCGCGAATCAGACGGATGTTGCGCACGCTACCGATATCGGAGGGGCCACCGGCGGCGACCAGGGCGTTGAAGGCAGTATTGGTAGCGGGCAGGGTGTAGCTACCCGGGTTAAAGACTTCTCCCAGGATGTTGACGGTGATGGTACGAGCGTAGGTAATCGTGACTTCGAACTCTTCGGGGCGAAAGTTGTAGTACTGGGCGTAGCGACTCCGGAGCAATTCCCGGGCCTGCTGGTAGGTTTTGCCCTTCAGGCTAATGCGGGGCAAGCGGCTGGGTTTGATGTAACCTTCGGTGTTGACTTCCAGGGTGATTTCTTCTTGGGAATAGCCCCAGATCGCGATGTTGACCCGATCACCGGGGCCCATGACGTAGTTGGCGGAGGGCCGAACATCTTCGGCACTGGTGAAGACACTGATGGTCTTGTCGCGGAAAATTTGCTGGCCGTACACCCGGGCGGGCGGGCGTTGGATTTGTTCCGTTTGGGTATCGATGATTTCTTCGGCAATGGCTTCGTCGAGTGGTTGTCCCTCCTCCACGGCCTCCTGAATGTTGTCCGCAGCCCCACTGGCGACTTCCTCGATGGCTTGCTCTTGGGTAGTGGTAGCCTCCGCTTCCAGCTCGAGCAAAACTTGTTCCAGTACTTGTTCGGCTTCGGCGACTTCCGCAGCGTTGGTGGGATCAATATTGTCGACGTCGATCCCGCGCTCCAGCATCCGCTTTTTGACTTCGTCCTCCGGAATTCCCCGACTCTGCAATTCTCGGCGGGCCGCTTCGGGGCTGAGTACCTGGCTGAGGGCGGGGGTAAGGATCAACAACAGGCAACAGAGGATGCCAAGTAATCTCTTCATGGTGATGTGCTGTGTTTCTAAGATTTTGTCTCTTTTTACCAAAATTCGGACAAATGTACTTAGATTCTGAAGATTTGCAGCAAATCCACAGCTTAATTCACCAACAGATTCCCTTTTTTGGAATATTTGATAAAAATGTGCGTCAAAGTGCTTGGCGGGCGCCTCATGCGTCGTAATTCAGGACCGGAGCCAACCAGCGTTCGGCCTCTTCTAGCGACCAAGCCTTGCGCTTGGCGTAGTCCGCTACTTGGTCTTTGCCAATTTGGCCCAAGCCAAAGTAACGCGCTTCGGGGTGCGAGAAATACCAACCACTCACCGCCGCCGCCGGATACATGGCGTAGCTTTCCGTGAGTCGAATACCAATCTCTTCCTCCACCCGAAGCAGGTCGAACAGGGTGGCTTTTTCGCTGTGCTCGGGGCAGGCTGGATAGCCGGGTGCCGGGCGAATGCCGCGGTATTGCTCCGCGATCAGGGCTTCGTTATCCAGGCTTTCCTGGGGAGCGTAGGCCCAGAATTCCTGCCGTACCCGCTGGTGCATCCGTTCGGCGAGGGCCTCGGCGAGGCGATCGGCGAGGGCCTTGAGCAGGATGGCATTGTAATCGTCGTGGGCCGCTTCAAAATGAGCAACCCATTTTTCGATTCCGATCCCGGTGGTGACGGCAAAGCCACCGATGTAGTCGGCGGTTCCCGTCTCGCGGGGTGCGATAAAGTCGGCTAGGGAAAAGTTCGCTTGCCCCGGGGCCTTCTGCCGTTGCTGGCGGAGGTGATTCAACTCGGCCCGCGGGGTGTCGCGCTCCTCATCTGGGTAGATAGCGGTGCGGTCGCCCTCCAGGGCATTGGCGGGAAAAAAGCCGATGATGGCTTTGGCCTTGAGCCATTTTTCGTCGATGATCCGCCGGAGCATGCTCCGGGCGTCGTTGTACAATTTTTGGCACTCCTCCCCCACTATCTCGTCCTTCAGGATTTGGGGAAATTTGCCCCGCAATTGCCAACTGGCGAAAAAGGGTGTCCAGTCGATAAACTCGGTCAACTCCTCAATGCAGTAGTTGTCGAAGACTTTGGTGCCGGTAAATTGGGGCACCGGCGGTTGGTAATTTTCCCAATCCAGCTGGATGGGATTGGCGCGAATCTGTGCCAGACTTCGGTATTTTTTATTGGAGCTGCGATTGCTTCGGGCGGCACGCAGCTGGTCGTATTCCGTTTTGTTCCGCTCGACGTTGAGGGTGCGGTTATCGCGTTCTTTGCTGAGTAGGGCGCTCGCCACGGCCACGGCCCGGGAGGCATCCAGTACGTGGACGGCGGGGCCGCTGTACTGCGGCGCTACCTTTACGGCGGTGTGTACCCGGGAGGTGGTCGCCCCACCAATCATCAGGGGAAGCTCAAATCCCAGCCGCTCCATTTCTTTGGCTACGTATACCATCTCATCGAGCGAAGGCGTAATCAGTCCGCTCAGGCCGATGATATCGACGTTTTCTTCCCGGGCCCTTTTGAGGATCTGTTCGCAGGGCACCATGACCCCCATATCTACGATTTCGTAGTTGTTGCAACCCAGTACCACCCCGACGATGTTTTTGCCGATGTCGTGTACATCGCCCTTGACCGTAGCCAGGAGGATTTTCCCCTTGGCGGAGCTCGCGTTGCCCGTTCTGCGTTTCTCCTCTTCGATGTAGGGCGTAAGGTAAGCCACGGCGCGCTTCATCACCCGGGCACTTTTTACCACCTGGGGCAAAAACATTTTGCCCGCTCCGAACAGGTCTCCCACCACATTCATCCCATCCATCAGCGGTCCTTCGATGACTTGGAGGGGAATGGGATACTGCTGGCGAGCTTCTTCGGTATCGGCCTCGATAAATTCGGTAATGCCCCGAACGAGGGAATGGGTCAGTCGCTCCTGGATCGTGCCTTCCCGCCAACTCAGGTCCTTTTGTACGACCCGACCACCACCTTTGACACGTTCGGCGTAATTGGTTAGGGCTTCGGTAGCGTCATTGGTCCGGTTGAACAGCACGTCTTCGACCAGGGTCAACAGCTCACGGGGAATCTCTTCGTACACTTCGATCAAACCGGCATTGACGATTCCCATGTCCATACCCGCCTGAATGGCGTGGAACAGAAAGGCCGAGTGCATGGCCTCCCGAACCGTGTTGTTGCCGCGAAAGGAGAAGGAGATGTTGCTCACCCCACCGCTTATCTTCGCACCGGGGCAAAGGGCTTTGATTTGGCGGGTGGCCTCGATAAAATAAATGGCGTATTCGTTGTGCTCTTCGATCCCGGTGGCGACGGCAAAAATATTGGGATCGAAGATGATGTCACTGGGATTGAATCCCACCTGCTTGGTGAGGATATTATAGGCTCGAACGCAGATCTCGACTTTCCGTTCGACCGTATCGGCTTGGCCGTCTTCGTCAAAAGCCATGACCACTGCCGCGGCGCCGTAGCGTCGAACGATTTTGGCCTGGCGGATAAATTCGGCTTCGCCCTCCTTGAGCGAGATGGAATTGACGACGCACTTGCCCTGGACGCACTTCAGCCCCGCCTCGATCACTTCAAACTTGGAGGAATCGATCATGATGGGCAGCTTGGCAATCTCGGGCTCGGCCATCACCAGGTGGAGAAAGTCGATCATGGCCTGTTTGGAATCCAGCAGGCCCTCATCCATGTTGATGTCGATGATTTGGGCGCCCCCCTCTACCTGGTGGAGGGCCACGGAGAGAGCTTCGTCGTAATTGCCCGATTTGATCAGGCGCGCAAATTTGCGCGAGCCCGTTACGTTGGTTCGTTCGCCGATGTTTACAAAATTGGTTTCGGGGCGAATGACTAGGGGTTCCAGACCGCTCAACTGGGTATATTCTGGTACCGATTGGATGGAACGGGGGGACAATCCCTCCACCGCCTGGGCCATGGCGCGGATGTGGGCAGGAGTGGTCCCGCAGCAGCCACCGATGATGTTGACGAAGCCACTGGCGGCAAAGTCGTGGAGGTAGCGTTGCATTTCGTCGGCATCCTGATCGTATTCACCAAATTCGTTGGGCAGGCCCGCATTCGGATAGGCGCTGACGTGGGTATTGGCAATTTTGGACAGGGTTTCGACGTGGGGACGCATCTCCTGGGCCCCCAGTGCACAATTGAGCCCGATGCTGAGCAATTCGATGTGGCGCACCGAGATCCAGAAGGCCTCTACCGTTTGTCCCGAGAGGGTCCGGCCACTAGCGTCAGTGATCGTTCCGGAGAGCATGATGGGCAATTTGGCCTCCTTTTCCTCAAACAAGCGGTCGATGGCAAAAAGGGCGGCTTTGCAATTGAGGGTATCAAAGATGGTCTCGACGAGGAAGATATCGGCGCCCCCATCGAAGAGTCCGGCGGCTTGTTCGTAATAGGCTTCGGCCAATTCGTCAAAGGTGACGGCGCGGAAACCCGGGTTATTGACATCTGGGGAAAGGGAGGCGGTCCGGTTGGTGGGTCCCATAGCGCCCGCCACGAAACGGGGCCGGTCGGGCTGCTCCTGGTTGAAGGCATCGACGACCCGGCGGGCGATTTTGGCCGATTCGTAGTTGAGTTCGTAGGCCAGGTCTTCCATGTCGTAGTCGGCCATGGCAATCCGGGTGGCGCTGAAGGTATTGGTTTCCAGAATGTCGGCACCGGCATCGAGGTAGGCCCGGTGGATCGCTTCGATGATTTGGGGTTGGGTCAGGGATAGCAGATCGTTGTTGCCCTTGACGTCGAGGTGGTGATCGGCAAAGCGTTCGCTGCGGAAATCCGCCTCTCCCAATTCGTACTGCTGAATCATCGTCCCCATGGCACCGTCGATCACCAGGATACGTTCTTTTAACAATTGTCTAATATCTTTCATGCGCACGTTTGTTGATTGATGGAGCTTGCGATCGGGCCACGGCTTTTGGGGACGTAGAAAATGGGGGAAACTTCGGGCGTTGGGCGGCCACCTTTGTTGGCCACATCGATCGCAAGTCGGATTTGTTGATCTAGGACTGCAAAATTAGCAAATACAACCATCAAATTCCACTGTTTGTTCCAACTGGAAAGTCATCCGAATGTTGGTATTTAAAAACTTTTAAATATTTAATTTTTGAAAACCGAAGATTAAGTAACATTTTTGCTGCCCGAAACGCACGACACCCTTATGAAAGAATCAAGACTGAGGAGTATCCTCAAAGCGGTTACCTGGCGATTGATCGCCACCGGTACTACTTTTACCCTGGCCTATCTGGTATTCAGCAATTCCGATTGCGAGGACGTCATGGAAAAATCCACCATCGTGGCGGGTCTCGAATTGATGATCAAGTTGGTCATCTACTACCTACACGAAAGAGCCTGGCAAATGGCCCCTACCGGCAGTATCCGCCGCTTTTTCGGTATAAAACAGGAAAGTCAGTAAACGGTAAAACTTTCGATACTTTGGCAGATAACATACATCCCATCTTCGATCGCCTGCTCCAGCGCAGCGATCGCGAACAACGGCTTCAGCAACGCAGCAAGGTACTTTGGCTGACCGGATTGTCTGGCTCGGGCAAGAGTACCATCGCCCAGGGTTTGGAGCGACAGCTTTACAACGAGGGCTTTTTTGCCCAGGTTCTGGACGGAGACAACATCCGCAGCGGCATCAACAACAATCTCGGTTTTGGTTTGGACGATCGACGCGAAAACATCCGCCGCATTGCTGAAATCGCCAAATTGTACCTCCACAGTGGGGTCATTACCCTCAACTCCTTCATCAGCCCCACCCGCGAGATTCGCGATTTTGCTCGGACCATCGTCGGTCCCGAGGATTTTATCGAAATCTACGTCAACGCTCCCCTCGAAGTCTGCGAGCAGCGCGACGTTAAGGGCCTGTACCAAAAGGCACGTCGGGGCGAAATCAAAGGCTTTACGGGCATTGATTCGCCCTACGAAGCACCGGAGCAGCCGGCCCTTGAAATCCGTACCGATCAACTGAGTTTGGAAGAATCGGTGGCACGCATCTACGCCTACCTCCAGCCCATCATCCGCCGCTAGCCCTCAGAAGTCCAGCCGCCGCTGATTGATGTTCATCCGAATGCCCCCCTCAATAAAGGCATCGGTTCGGTCGCGGACGGACTCCTGTGAGGTCTTATTGCGGTAAAAGTAAGACAAGTCAATAAAAACATTGTGGAAGAGTTGGTAGGACAGATCAATTCCCGCAATGACAATATCGGAACGGACGCCTTGTAGCGTCTCGTTACCAAAGTTGTCGCGGCGATTGCCGTAGTCCAAAATCAAATCTCCCCCGTAGTTAAAACTACCATCATCCTCCCCTTGCTGGGCGAGGATCAGCCGGGTATTGAGCACCAGGCGATCCAGTATGGGATAGCGCAATTGAACCAGAAATTCCCGAAAATTGGCTCCCAAGGGGTGGGCCAGCGACTGGACGGTATGGGTGTAATTGGAGGCGCTGTCCCGATGCTGATAGGTGTAGGGACGGACCACGTTGATCTCAGCCTGCAGGTCCAGGTGGTCAATTCCGAGGGCATCAAAATACTTGATCCCCAGCTGGAACCCATACTTATTGGCCCACCAACCCCGGCGTTCCACCAGCAACTCGTTGAAGACGAACTCATCGAGCATCAGCTGGCCGTACAGCTGTCCCGTCTTGAAGAAATCGTAGGCAAAATCGAGGCCAATCAGGATATTATCGGGGCTGTCCAGGCCCTGTTCGATCGTACGATAGAGGATACCCGGAGTGATGTATTGGAGCTCTTACTGGCCTTCGAGGTGGTAGATAACCGTTTCGAAAATGCCGAGTCGCAGCTGGGGAATGGGCCGGTAGGTCAGGTAGTGGGCCACCATGTATTTTCGGTCCAGTACGTTGTTACCCGGGTTGTCGCGTAGGCTCTCGGCGTTGAGCTCGGCAAAGATATTTTGGTAGTGAAATTTCCAAACGCGGGTATTGAGTTTGAGGTAGAAGTAGTTGTTGGCGTAGTCGGACAAAAAGAGAGATCGGTAGCCGTTGCCAATAAAATTGCGACCGTGCCCAAACTGTACCCCGACGTGGGGGCTCAGATGGAAGCCCAGATAGCCTTGCGACAGTAGAAAATCCTGCCCTTGATCGATGTTGAAGACCGAACTTTGGTAGTTTTTGTAAAAACCAGCCCCCGGAACGGCACTTTCCAGCCCAATGCGTTCGCGAACGTACTCCGGGAACCGCGCCTGGGTTTCCAAGATATTGGTGTAAAAATAGATGCGATCGTCTATCCCACCCCGCAATTCAACACCACGGCGGTTGTAGAAAATGGGATCGTCCACGTTGCCATCGCGACCGTAGCGGATATTGAGAATGGGATTGAGCCGGAGGTGAAAAAACTTTTCGTCGATTTCAAAAAAATTGGCGGGGCTGCGGTAGAAGTATTTGAGGAGGGGTTTGCTGCTCCGTTGGTAGTACGGGCTTTCGGTGGAAGCCGCCGACGGGCGCGCCTCCAGGGTGTAAAAGGTCTGGCTACTATCGACGTAAACCCGGCGATAGACCCGTTGTCCCGATTGGGCGATGGTGGTGGGCAGGGCACCCTGGACCAGCCACTCGTTGTTGTCGAGTAGTAGGTGTTGAAGGTCGAAACGATCCCGGGGTGTCCAGGCGAGGTCTTGGGTATCCAATTGGATGGCCAAGGTGGCCAGGTCACCCCGGAGGTAGGGGCGCAGGGAGTTGAAGTGGCGGGTAGCGAGGCCAGATTTGACGCTGAGGCGATCGACGAGGTGGTCGGCGTAGCCTCCGATGGGGCTGGCGGAGCCTTGAGCATCGAGCAATTGGGGAAGCAGCAGGAGCATCAGCAGGGGGAGGGCCCGAGCAATAGTCATAGGGATAGAGCTAGGTGATGAATGAACAAAACGAATGACAATTTACGGAAATCCGTACTTCCGCAAATCCGTATTTACTTTTTTAATTCTTTTTCCAGCAGTTGGAGGATGTAATCCCGCATGCTGATGCCCTTTTCGATGGCCCGAATCTTGAGCCGTTTGTGCATCCGCTCGGGGGTGTCGATGGGCAGCCGGACGAGTTTTTCTTTCTCCGGAGCTACGGGCTTGGACCGGGAACGGTTTTTACTGGCTTGGGGAGCTTTGGAGGATTTGGCAGTGGGTTCGACAGTGGGTTCGACAGTGGGTTGGTGGATTTGCTCCACTTGGGCCTTGATCACCTCGGTATCCTTGCTGGTTTTTTTGAGGGGCACCTTGTCGGGGAGTTGGGGGCTCTTGTTTTTATTGAGGGTGCCACTGATGTCGAAGGTTTTTTTTGCCATGACTGCTGATTTTGGTAAAACGTGAAACAATTAGAGGGCTTTGAGGAGGTCGAGTACCTCGTTGGTCAGTTGGGTCACCTCCCGCTTGGCCTTGGTGTCGCGGTATTCGTAGACCCCCAGTCCCATCACGCAGGCCTCCTCGTAGGCGATGCGGTGGCGGAGGGTCGCTTGTAGGGTTCCGATTTCCAATTCGTCGAGTGCCTTTTGGATATCCCGGTTGAGGTTCACCTTGGGGTTGAACTCGTTGAGCAGAAAGCGGGCCTGAATGTGCTCCTTGAGGCTGCGGGCCTGATCGAAGTGTTCCATAAACTTTTCGGTGGCCCAAATATCGAGACCGCTGGGCCGGATGGGGATGAGGACCAGATCGCCGAGGATGAGGATGGTGCTAACCAGCTTGGAAATGGCGGGCGTACCGTCGATGAGGACCATGTCGTAGTTTTCTTCGACTTGACGGATGTTTTTTCGGAGGGCGTTGCTGTCGGTAATACCCATGACGGTGATGGGGGGATGGTCTTCGGAGCGGATCCCCGACCAGTGGACCGAGCTGGCGTTGGTATCGGTATCGATGATGGCGACGCGGTATCCCATGTGGGCAAAGCAAACGGCGAGGTTCTGGGAGATGGTGGACTTCCCTACCCCACCCTTCAGACTGGTAATGGCGATGATCATAGTGTTTCGATTGTCACTTTTGGTTAAACTGATTTCCGTATATCCGTACTTCTGTGAATCCGTATATCAGTTTTTACGGTAATCCACGGATACTGATTTGCGAAGATACGCATTTCCGTGAATCAGGCAAACCTTATTTACGATTCTCCGCAAATCATTGTTTCCGTTTTTCTGGTTTTCTGTACCTACGGAAAACCGTGTTTAATGATTTACGCTTTCCCGTATGGCTGTAAATCTTTAAATCCGTATATACGGATTTCTGTAAAAGCGTAAAAGCGTAAAAGCGTAATCTACTCAAGGTGGTAAAAGTAGTGGTCCGTAAACACGGATTTCCGTATTTCAGCAGATCAGCAAAATAATGACAAAACACATTTTTATTCGCGTAGAGCGTCTAAAAAAAATCAACTGGGGAAACCTGTGGGAATCTACTTTTAAACGGTCAGAACGGCTTAAAATGGCTCTGAGCCCGCTTTGAGCCACTGGCCTCAACTTTCTTTTTCTTTTGGCGCAACTTTTCTTTTTCTTAGCCTTAGAAACTAAACCTAGGAATGTTTTTTTAAAACCCCTAACCTTTCTTTCGTTTAAAGTACAATTTACTTTAAGTTTTAATTTTTACCTGATTTAATCTTTTAAGGTCTCATAACTTATTGTAAACCAGCCATTAGTATTTTATAAAGCGTAGAGTTACATCACAAAAGCGTAGGGCTACATCACAAAAGCGTAGGGTCGCATCATAAAAAGCGTAGAGTTACATCACAAAAGCGTAGGATTGCATCTCGATAAGCGTAGGGTTACATCACAAAGGCGTAGAACTACATCAAAACCGTAGAATTGCATCAAAAAGCGTAGAATTACATCAAAAAACGAGAAAGACTTTTCCACAAAAGCGTAGCAATACATCGTTTCCCTAGGTTTTCGTCTACAAAAAGCGTAGAACTGCATCACAAAAACGTAGGGCTACATCAAAAAGCGTAGAATTGCATCAATATAACAATTCAATTTCATGGTTTTGTGCCCGACCCCTTGGTTCCTTACCAAATCCTAGAAAAGCGTAGGCTTACATCAGTGCTATCGTAAAAGCGTAAAAAAAGCAGAGAAAAGCGTAAATATTCCGGCTCAGATAACGCTTTTGTGCTATATTTGCCCCACATCAAGTCTTTTCTCCTCACCTAATGCTGCACAACCCTAAGGCGTATGGCCATCATCAAGCACAATAAACTCATCGAAACCAGCTATAAGCTGAACAGTCGAGAACAATTCTTCGTGCTCTATCTGATCTCCCAAATCTCTCAAAACGATCTTGGATTTAAGGAGCACCGCATGCACTATTCCGAAATTGAACGGATCATCAACTTCGATGGGAAACGTCGATTGGCCAACAAATCGGAAGTATTTGCGCTCATGGACAAGCTCAATAGCGTCCCCATTTTGTACGAAAAGGGAAGCATTGTGGGAAAGAGTGTGTGGCTACAGCACATGGAACACAACACCGATACTGACGAATTTACCTTTAGTATTTCGGAAAAACTCCGTGAATATCTGCTCCAGTTAAAGGAACATTTTACGCGTTACAGCTTGAGCAATATCATCTACCTCAACGGCAACGCGGTCCGGCTTTACGAGGTATTGAAGCGGCACCAGTACAAGGGAGAGTGCGAGCTGACCATCGAAAAGCTCAAATTTTACCTGGGCATCGAAAACCGTTATCCCAAGTTTTACGAGTTCAAACGTTGGGTACTGATCCCCGCGCAAAAGGAGATCGAGCAGTACACCGATATCCGTTTTGAGTTTCGCCCCGGCAAAAAAGAAAAAAAGCGCATCCTCAGTTTGAAGTTCTACATCTTTGAGAACGAACCCCAGTACACCCCCGAAATGCTACAACTGCTCAGCGGCCTGGAGGAGGGTAGGGTAGGGGAAGAGGTCTCCAAAGATCAACCCGTGGTCGACGCGGTTCCGGCGGCTCCGGAGCAGCTTTCCCCCACCCAGCAAAAGGCCTACCGCTACCTGCTCGAAAAGGGTGTCAACAAACGCTTCATTACGGACCAAATCCTAAGCCACCCCAAAGTCAACTACGCTCCCCTCCGCGGCTACGAGGACCTGTACTTCCGCCTACTGTGGAAATTCTTCGCCAGCAAAACCAAAGCCGAGCGCAAAGCCGGGGCCTTCGTCAACTGGTGGAAGAAGGGGCGACTCACCGAACCCGGGCTACACGCCCGAATGGTCGAAACCGTCCTCGAACGCAGCAAGATCATGACCCAAAAAGAGCGTGACGAACGCGAAAGTGCGGCCCGACAGGAGCCCCGCGACGAGCCCTTCGAAGACCTCAGCCGCCGGACCACCGCCCGCCGCAATTTTGATCCCGCCCAATTTCGTCGGGATCACGAGGCTATTTACCAACATTTTCTGGATGAGGTCAAACAAAGCTACGCCGCCACCCTGCTAGTCGCCCCCCAGGACCTGGATTGGAACAAATACCGCAAATCCATCGAAAATCAGGTGCATTACAAGTGCAAAGCCTGGTTACTGCAGGAGCTGGCCTGAGCCAAATTCAATTGCCCCGGGGCAACTTGCCGGCCCTCCTTGCGTTCATTCTTTCGTCGGGACGAATACAAGTGCGATATTTGAAAAACAGCGACCGCCTTTTTAGGTGCAATTTTTGATATTTTAGCTTCCGAGTAGCACCCCAACTAAGGCTATCATCAAAAGCGGGTTTTATCTACCAATTTTATCGGGTGGCAACCATTGCCAACTTGAATCAATCTATCGCTTTATGAAAAAGCTCCTTCCCCTTCTCTTATTGCTCGCCATCAGCTTCGGGGGGTACGGTCAAATCTGGAACGGCCAAGATTCCCTCTACGGCAACGAGTGGATCAATTACGATCAGGATTATTACAAAATTATGGTCGCCGAAGACGGTCTGTTCCGCCTCTCGACCCAGGTCCTCAACGAGGCGGGGATTCCAACCAGCAGCATCAATGCCTCTCGGTTTCGATTGTTCCACCTGGGAGAGGAAGTCCCCATTCATACCTCGACCAATCAGCCCCTTTCCGGTAGTGACTACATCGAGTTTTACGGCCGTAAAAACCGCAGCGAAATGGACCGGCACCTCTATACCAGTGCCGAAAACGAAATGCTCAACCCAGCGTACAGCCTCTTTACCGATACCTCCGCCTATTTTTTGACCTGGGACAACGGGGGCAATCACCGACGCGTGCAGCAAGTCAGTAATGACCTGAGCAATCTACCGGCTCCGGAGCCCTTTTACTGGCACGAAGAAGTGGTGGTGCTGTCCGAAGAGATGATTCAGGAAAGCAAAAGCCAGGGAGTGTCCTATTCGAGTTTTGAGATCCTGGAGGGTTTTGCCGCCCGTCTGCGGCGCACGAATAATACCCGGATACCCACCTCCGCGATCTACCCCGCCGAGCCAGAGAGTCGACTGTCCGTACGCCTGGCCACCAATACGACCCAGCACCAACTGGAAATCCGAATCGATGACGAGACGATGCTGACCGATGAGTTTTTCGGAACGCGACTTCGGCAGTACGACCTGGTTGTTCCCACCGACAAATTGGGCTCTAACTCTAAATTTACCTGCTACGGCGCTTCGGGGGGGCAGGATCGCAACGCCCCGGCGGTGTACGTACTGACCTATCCGCGCAACTTTGACTTTAGCGGACGCTCGGCTTTTCACTTCTCGATCGGGGGAGCGAACGGTCGCAAGTTGCTGGAGATCGCCAATTTTGATGGGGGGGGGACCAATCCCATTCTCTACGACATCACCAACCACCGGCGAATGTTGGTCGACTTTGATGCCGGCAGCGATCTGACGCGAGCCGTGCTGCCCGTGGTGGGAGAAGATCGGGATTTTATTTTGGTCAACCCCAATAGCGGTGTAAAAACGGTGATGGAACTGGAGCGGATGAATTTCCGTGATCTCTCTACCTCGACGGCGGAATACATCATCCTGACCAATCCGCAGTTGTATTCGGACGGCAATGGCAATAACCATGTACAGGAATATGCCGACTACCGCGCCAGTATGGCGGGGGGGGGGTACGAAACCACCATCGTCGATATTCAGCAGTTGTACGACCAGTTTGGCTACGGTCTTCACCGGCATCCCCTATCGGTGCGAAATTTTGCCAATTTTCTCAAGAAAAATTGGGAACGACCGCGTTATTTCTTCATCATTGGCAAAGCCCGCGAATACGCGTTCACCCGTACCCAAGCCGACCTGGAGGATCCCATCAATCGGGCCTTCTACGTTCCTACCTTCGGAGTGCCGGGGGCGGATAATTTGTTGATTTCCTCCGGGAATACCTCCAGCGTTCCCGTACTGCCTTTGGGAAGATTGGCAGCGAGCTCCCCGGATGAAATCCGCATTTACCTGGATAAGGTTAAACTCTTGGAGAGCAACGAAAACCTTCCGCAGACTTTCGAGGACCGCGCCTGGCAAAAACGCATTCTTCACCTCAGTGGGGGGGACCCCACCATCCAGGAATCCATCGCAAATTTTTTGGCGGGAATGGAAAATACCATTGAAGACAATGGCTTTGGTGCGGACGTGACCACCTTTTACAAGACGAGTACCGACCCGGTACAGATTTCGGAATCGGAAGAAATTTTCCGTCTGATCAACGATGGGGTCTCCATCATCACCTTTTTTGGCCACTCTGGTGTGGGAACCTTCGATTTCAATATCGACAACCCGGAGAACTACTTCAACTACGGCAAGTACCCCACGATGTTTTCCCTGGGTTGCTTTTCGGGAAATATCCATACCTCGGCCCAGGGAATCAGTGAGCGCTTTCTTTTTTACGAGGAAAAGGGAGCGGGATCCTTTATCGCCTCTACGGGGCAGGGCTTTATCTCGGTACTTCGCAATTTTGCCAATACCTACTACGACCTCATTGGGGGGAGTATGTACGGACAGGGCCTGGGGGATGTACTTCGCGCCACCATTCAGGAATACGATAGCAATCAGGGGCTCACGGTGAAGACGCTCCACCAGCAATTTACCCTACACGGCGACCCCGCCCTGCGGATGAACCCCCGGCCCGGCCCCGACTTCATCGTCGATGCCAGTACGGTATCCTTCGAACCCGCCGTGGTCAGCTCCCGGCTCGATAGCTTCTCCATCAATTTTGCGATCAACAACCTCGGTCGCAAGGTTACCGACTCCTTCTTCGTACAGGTCGAACAAGAGCTGCCGGGAGGGGATCGCGTGAGCCTGATTCGGCAATGGGTGGCTGCCCCGGGCTTTGGCGATCGCTATTCTTTCCGCGTACCCTGTTTTGGTGCCATCGCTGCGGGCCTCAACCGCATCTACATCGAGGTAGATACCGAAGGGACCGTGGAAGAGCTGCCCGGCCCAGCGGCGGAGATGAACAACCGCCTCCAAAGTGGCGGACGGGATGGCGTTTCGCTGTTCATCATCGACAACAGCGCCCAACCCGTTTACCCGCCCGACTTTGGCATCGTCAACCAAGCCCAGGTGACCCTCAAATCCTCGACCCGCAATAGCTTGATGGGCCAGCAGCGTTACCTCTACCAAATCGATACCACCGATACGTTCAACAGCCCCGCCCTGCGCACCACCAGCACGGACCAAACGGGGGGGGTCGTGGCTTGGCAGCCGGACTTTGCCTTTGAACCGGGGCGGACCTACTACTGGCGCATCAGCCCCGACTCCCTTTCGCCGGATCAGGGTTACGTCTGGGAAGATCAGTCCTTTACTTACCTGCCCGGTACGACCAACGGTTGGAACCAATCCCATCGCGATCAATTTAAGGAAAATCAGGTACAGGGTCTGGCCGTCAACGATGGGGGAGATTTTGACTTTCTGACCAATGGTTTTTTCATTACCATTCGCAATAAAGTGTCGCAACCCAACGACGAGCCCCAGTACATTTACAATTTTGAAAATCCCGCGGGTTCGGTTCGCCCTTGGAAGTTTCTCGATGCGGGAATTGCCGTAGCCGTTGGTGATGCGGTGACGGGAGGAGCCTGGGAAAATCCACCGGGCGGATTGTACGGCAGTACCAATCCCAATTCCTTTACCCGGGTCTTTGCCTTTCCCACCGGTAGCCCGGAGGAGCGCAAAGTCCTGCTGGACTTTCTCACCGATGTGGTACCGACCAAAAATTACGTTTGGCTCTTCTCCGTCCAAGCCGATGCGGGTGCCGATTTTCGGCCGGAGGAATGGGCGGCGGATTCCCTCACCTACGGTCAAAACCTCTTCCAGGTCTTGGAAGGGCAGGGGGCACAATTGGTACGCAACCTCTCGACCACCGGGGCGGTGCCTTACAATCTGGTGTACCGCAAGGACGAAGGCCGTATTGGGGAAGATGTGGCCAGCACTCCGGAGGAGATCATCCTGACCGAGGTTTTTATCCCCATCAACGCCACCGAAGGCAGTCTGGAAACGGTACGGATCGGACCGGCCGCCTCCTGGCAATCCCTCCAGTGGGACCGCAGCAACGTCGACGTCCTGACCGACACCACCTACCTCAGTGTGATTGGCATCGACGCCGACGAAAATCAAATGGTGCTGATCGATCGGCTCCAGGGGCTGGATACGAGCCTGACCTTTATCGACGCCGAGCGTTTTCCCTACCTCCAATTGCGTTATTACAACAAGGACCAGGTCAATCGAACGGCGGTGGACGTGGACTACTTTCGGGTACTTTACGAAGGTCTCCCCGACGTAGGCCTCAACCCAGCCGAAACCCTGATTATCTACAACGATACGCTCCAGCAGGGGGAAATTTTTTCCTTTAAAACCGCCGTAGAAAACCTCAGCGATTATCCGATGGATAGTCTTTTGGTGCACTACGTGATTTCGGATCAAAGCAATCGTACTACCGTCGAAACCCAGCGCGTTGCTCCCCTGCCGGCGGGAGACACCCTGCATCTCAATTACCAAACCAACACCCGCAACCTCTCCGGCCCCATCGACTTTATCGTCGAGGTCAATCCCGATCGGGACCAACCGGAATTGTTGCGTTTTAACAACTTGGCCAATTACCGCTTCAAGATCGAAGAAGACGAGCGCAATCCCCTGTTGGACGTGACCTTCGACGGGGTACACATCATGAATGGGGACATCGTCTCCTCCCGACCGGAAATTTTGATTTCCCTCAAGGACGATAACCCCTTCTTGTTGCTGGAAGATACCAGCCTGGTCAAGGTCTACCTCACCAATCCAGCCGGGCAGCAACGGCAAATCTACTTTGCCAGTGACACCGCCCGTTTCTATCCCCCCTCCAATAGCAAAAACCGGGCGCTGGTCGAGGTGCGTCCCGAATTTCGGGGCGATGGGAGCTACGAACTACTCGTCCAAGCTCAAGACATCACCGGCAACCAGTCGGGAGAATTGGATTATAAGGTGCGTTTTGAGATCATCAACAAGAAGTCGATTTCCAACGTACTCAATTATCCCAATCCTTTTTCGACCTCCACCCAATTTGTGTATACCCTCACCGGTGACGAACCCCCCGCCCACTTCAAAATCCAGATTTTCACCGTCTCCGGCCGGATCGTCAAGGAAATTACCGAGCAGGAGATTGGGCCCCTAAAGGTGGGTACCCACCGGACGGATTATACCTGGGATGGTACCGATACCTACGGGCAGCGACTGGCCAATGGGGTGTACCTCTACCGGGTGGTGGCAAAAAATGCAAATGGCGAGGACTACGAGCGTTACGACACCAGCGTGGACGGTTTTTTCCGGGAGAACTTTGGAAAATTGGTCATCTTGCGCTAGCGAAGCTCCGGAGTCGCTCGTCGCGGGGCCGTTTAGATTTCGCCCGGGCCATTTTGTTTATCGCGGATGATGCCCTAGCTTTGTAAGATGGTGGCATTTAACGTACCCTTCCTCACCGGAACCGAACCAGCCTGTATGGAACAAGCAATCCAGCGCAGAAACCTTTCCGGTGAAGGCCATTACACCAAACGCTGTCAGACGCAGCTTACCGAACTGACCAACAGTCCCAGCGCGTTGCTCACCCCCAGCTGTACGCACGCCCTCGAACTCGTCGCCCTGCTTCTGGACCTCGAACCGGGTGACGAAGTCATCATGCCTTCCTTTACCTTCGTTTCCACCGCCAATGCCTTTGTCCTCCGGGGTGCCGTTCCCGTCTTTGTCGATATTCGCCCCGATACCATGAACATCGACGAACAACTCATCGAGGCCGCCATCACCAAGCGGACCCGGGCCATCGTGGTCATGCACTACGCCGGGGTAGCCTGCGAAATGGACGCCATCATGGCTACGGCTCGGCGTCACCAGCTGATCGTGGTGGAGGATGCCGCCCAGTGTATCGGCGCCCACTACCGTGGCCGTCATCTGGGGAGTATCGGTCACTTTGGTACCTTTAGTTTTCACTCGACCAAGAACATTCACTGTGGAGAAGGTGGCGCGCTGCTGATCAACGAACCGGATTTTGTAAAGCGGGCGGAGATCATCCGCGAAAAGGGCACCAACCGCAAACAGTTTTTGCGGGGAGAGGTAGATCGCTATTCCTGGGTCCACTTGGGATCGAGTATTTTACCGGGGGAATTGAACGCGGCTTTTCTCTGGGCACAGTTGACCCAACTGGACGCCATAACGGCCCAGCGGCGGCGCTTGTGGCAGGATTATTACGAGGGCTTTGCAACCTCGGAAGGGGAATGGGAACTACCTACCGTACCGGAGACCGCCCGGCACAACGGCCACCTTTTCTACCTCAAGTGCCGCGATGGGGTAGAGCGCCAAGCCCTGATCCAACACCTCAAACGAGCCGGCATCCAATCGACTTTCCACTACGTTCCCCTACATACTGCTCCGGCCGGCCAACGCTACGGGCGCTTTGTGGGTCCCGATCGCTACACCACCCACGAGAGCGCGCGCTTGCTCCGCTTGCCACTTTATCCCGAACTGACCGCCGTCCCCCAGATTATCCAACAGGTTCAACAGTTTACTCGTCATTATGAAGGTGCGCAACGCTGATCGCAAGACTTGGCGGCACTTTGTCGAACATTGTCCCGGTGCTACCTTCTTCCATACCCCCGAATGGTACGAGCTGTGGGCGACTTATCTGCGTCAAAAGGTAGCATTGCGTTTGCTGGAGTGGCGAGAACGGCCTCCGGTCTTACTGCCCCTGCTCGTGGGACGGGCCCTCAAGGGGCTCGCCCGGGCCTACGTATCCGCTCCGGTGGGGACCTACGGGGGCTGTCTCTGTACCGAGCCTCTGGTCGACCAACAAGGCGAAGCGGTGGCCCGCTACCTCGCCGGTTTTCCGATGCTCAGTCTGTGTGACAATCCTTACGATTCCTCCTGGTCCGGTGCCCTCGACTGGACGGGGGAGGACGCCACCCAGGTCATCGATCTGGACGTACCACCGGAGCAGCAGCTCGTCCGCTGGTCCTCTCACCACCGTCGTGCCTTGCGCAAGGCTCAGGGCTTTGCTTGGGAGCTTTCCCAGGCCCATACCGAGGCCGAATGGCGGGCCTACTTCGAGCTCTATCGCCAGTCAGTGCGCCGTTGGGGGACCCGGGCCAGCAACAGCTACCGCTGGCCTTTGTTTGTGGAGCTGCGGGCCTTGCCACCGGAGCGTTGCCGACTCTGGCTGGCGGGGGAAGGCGGGCAAATCCGGGCCGGTGCCCTGTGTTTCTACCTGCACGATCGGCTCATCTACTGGCACGGTGCGACGGCGGCGGAAGCCCTGCCCAAAAATCCGGGGCAGTGGTTACATTACCAAATCATCCGCCACGCGTGGACCGCGGGCTACCGCTGCTACGATCTGGGTCCCAGTGCCGGCCTTCCGGGAGTGGAGGCTTTTAAAAAAGGTTTTGGAGCCCGCCGTTTATCTTTTGGAAGATTGGAAAAACAATCTCCCACCATCCGGTTCCTTTCCCAAATATCCAATACCTTCCGTTCGTCATGATTCGCATCTATCACTTCGCCAATCTGGGCTACGGTCGGCCCTTCCTGGAGCGCTACGCCCAGCTGCCGGAGGCCCTACTGCGTCAGGTGCGGGTGGAGGTGATTTTTTCGGCTTGGTCTCCGCCCGTCTCCGCATCGGGGAGGCGCCGGTTGCGAGTCCGCCTCCATCGTTGGCGCCAGTGGATGGACTACCGTTGGCAGTTTCGGGAAATGCCCTTTGGGGTTCAGCTGGTACCGGACGTCAATGCCGAGGCCTTTCGCCGAGGGATTGCGCCGGGGAGTTTTGGCATTTGCAGTGGTTTTAACCAGATTTTTTCCGCCGCCACCCTCGAATGCTTCCGGGGAGTGGTCAATTTCCATCCCTCCTTGTTGCCCTATTACCGAGGCCCCGTACCCAATTATTGGTGTCTGCAAAATGGAGAGACTCAAACGGGCTACACCCTCCACCGCATGAGCGCCCGTATTGACGCCGGAGCCATCCTCCACCAGGAATGTCTTCCCATCGGAGCGGGAGATACCGAGCGGTCGCTGGACGAAAAGCTCGCTCAGCGGGCCAGTCGCTTACTGGGTCCCTGGCTACACCACCTCGTCGAGGACCGATCCTGGCCCGTCGTGGAGGTCGAAGCCCATAAAGTCTATCGTCAGCTGGTAGATTATCGTTCATTTGCCCCATCTTCGCCCCAATGACGATTCGGCAACGGGCATATACGGGTCTGCGTTGGAACGGACTGAGCAAGGGATTGGTGGCGCTGGGTGGCCTGATTCAGCTTTACCTGCTGATTCGCTACCTCGATCCGGCAGATTTTGGACTAATGGCGATGGTCAATGTTTCACTGGCTTTTACGTACAATTTTCTCGACTTTGGGGTCAATAATGCCATCGTCCACAAGACGGACGTGAGCCCTCGGCAATTGTCGTCCCTATACTGGTTTACGATTTTACTGGGCCTCGTTTTGGGTGGAATATTTTACGTTCTGGCGCCACTCGTAGCTCGTTTTTACGAAACCCCCCCACTGACCGACTTGCTGCGCGTACTGTCCTTAGTCTTTGTAATCAATGCCTTTGGCAACCAGTTTAAGGTGCTCTTGATCAAGGAGCTCCGTTTCAATCGGGTGGCACTGATCGATCTGTTGGGTTTTGCGGTGGGTTTTGTGGTGACGGTTGGTCTGGCCTTGCGGGGTAGGGGAGTGTACGCCCTGGTGTACGGCACCCTGGCCCGCACCGTCGTAGAAGCCCTGGCTTCCGTTGGGCTGGGGGGCGACCGCTACCGACCCAGTTGGCATTTTCGTTTGGGGGAGGCGCGTTTTTTTATTCAGTTTGGACTGTACCAGATGGGGGAACGTTTGCTCAATTTTTTCAACAAACAGGCGGACCTCATTTTGGTGGGTAAATTTTTGGGTCCCGATTTATTGGGAGTTTACGACGTGATCAAGCGGTTCTTGCTGCGCCCCATGGAAATGAATCGTCACGTGTTGACTGGGGTCTCCGTACATCTGAGGGCCAAAATGCAATTTCAACGCTC
>ERZ1740065.462-NODE-462-length-21814-cov-4.798107_pt1 | contig 21814 bp, 28 predicted proteins | sample MGYA00581738_ERZ1740065 | MGnify/ENA primary metagenome ERZ1740065 (study PRJEB43018, sample SAMN04849749) | marine metagenome | isolation source: floating plastic debris | place: Pacific Ocean | collected 2008-09-01 | study: EMG produced TPA metagenomics assembly...
ACCACCCATTAGCGCTTTGGCGCTGTTGTAGGGTAGCAGTCATGGTTGAATAATTACTTTGTCAATGAACGTAACGGATTGCTCCGTTGAAAACATATTAGTCTTCTTATTGAGTTTTGTAAAGCTATTACAACTTTCTTGGGGGGGTAAACTCACCTTGTTGTGTCTGTATTCAGGGTTTTATAAGCGTATTTTGGGCAATTATGAGAAAAACGTTACGGGACGAAGGGCGCGGCTATTGGGTTTAGGGGGTTGGGATGGGGGTGGTGACTTATAGTGCTGCGTTTACGGTGGTGCCCACTTACGAGTGCTTTAACCGGTGTGATTACTGCAATTTTCGCCAGAACCTTGGTCAGGGCTGGAATGTGGATGAGAAGGGCGTTAGGGAGTCCCTTCGATCATTGGTAAATACGGATGTGTGCGAGGTGTTAATTCTGAGTGGAGAGGTCCATCCGCGCAGCGGCGATCGCCCCCAATGGTTTACAAAGATCTACCAAGCCTGCCAAATCGCCCTAGAGCTTGGCTTCCTGCCCCACACCAATGTGGGCCCCCTTAGCTGGGTGGAGATGATGGCGCTGGCTCAGGTGAATGTGTCCATGGGATTGATGGTGGAGCAGGTGACGCCCCGGTGGCGAAAGACGGTGCACCGGTATGCTCCCAGTAAAGAGCCAGAGTTGCGGTTGGATCAGTTACGGCAAGCGGGTGCGCTGCGGATTCCGTTTACCACGGGGATCTTGGTGGGGTTGGGGGAGTCGGTGGGCGATCGCGAAGACAGCCTACGGGCGATCGCCAAAATCCACCGCCAGTACGCCCATATCCAAGAGGTAATTATCCAGCCCTATCAACCGGGATCAGGGCAGATCAGCTCCTGGCCGGGCTGTTCCATGGGGGAGCTGGTGGAGGCGATCGCCATGGCGCGATCCCTGCTACCAACAGATATCGCTATCCAGGTGCCGCCGAATTTACTCACCCGACCGGCAGATTTACAGGCAGCATTGCAGGCGGGGGCACGGGATTTAGGGGGAATTGGTCCGGTAGATGAGGTGAACCCGGATTATGGGCATATGACTCTGGCGCAGATGAAATCGTCCCTGGTGCGGGAAAAGTTCAAGCTACAAAAACGGTTGCCCGTCTATCCCCAATATGAGAGTTGGGTGCCATTACCGTTGCAGCGAGCGATCACCCAGTGGAAACAAAGGGTCTAGGGGCTGTCATCAATTAAATCTCAAGTTCAATAGCTGCGAGGGTTTCAGCACCTAGTATTTGTTATTTAAAAAGGCGTGTACTTCCCACTGTGCAAGGCTTCTGAAGTTTAATTGATGGCACGCCCTAGGAAATATAACCGGATAGTTAAAAACTCTTTTTAGTCTTCTTCTTCCACCACTTCACCGCTGCCCAGCACATCTTTCAGGGCGGTGCGGGCGGCCAGGTGGCTACGGGTAGACTCTAATAGTTCTTCTTCAAAACGCAGGCGATCACCCGTGTCTTGACATTCCAAAAGGGCCTGCTGTTCACCGGCAGCACCATACAGCTTGCTGGCAATCCAATAAGACAACTCCAGAGGCGTTGGGGGAATTTCCTCAGGAATATCAATCACCTGATCCGTCAGCTTGGCCGACAGGCGCACCACGTCCTTTAACAACACCGTCAAATCTTTTGCTAGCGGTCGCAGGTTTTCTTTCGTGGGCTCGTCCTGAATCCACTCCACCAAACCCACGCGATAGGGCTTGCGGCGCACATATTCCAAGACCCGGAAGCGCTGTTGCCCCAGGGTCATAATTTTCATACGGTCATCTTCCAGACGCTGACATCGTAGAATTTCTGCACAGCAGCCTACGTCAGAAATTTCTCCCGTTTTCGGATCGATAAATAGCACCCCAAAGCGGCGATCGCTTTGCAAAATGGTGTTCATTAAAATCCGATAGCGAAACTCAAAAATATGGAGTGGTAGGGGCTGCCCCGGAAAGAGCACAACTTCCGGCAAGGGAAACAGTGGCAGCTCGCGAACGGCAATTGAAGATGATGATTCCATTAGGGAAACGCTAGGGCAAAACTTGGAGCACGGTTAGCGAGGCAACTACCCGGTGCAAACAATCACAAAGGCAGGTAGCTGCTGGCATCAGATGCCTACAATTATCCCAGTGTTACACATTCGGGGGCTCCATGTGGGCAGGCGATGACCTATGGGCCATGAGGGGATTAAGGGGGGTCTGAAGGTGAAGCGGATTGACTCCTCCTCGGTGGGCGCACAGGAGCCCAAGAGCCTCCAAATACGATCGCGCAGGGCACACCGAAAGGTTTAGCATTTTGGGAAAGGCATTCATTTGAGTAGTGTTATCGGCGACGGTGATAATCTTTGCCCCAGTCCTGCTCCAGTGCAGTACCGCCGCACCACCGCAGGCGGATTCTGGAATAATTACCACGTCCACATCCCCAGCCCCAATATCCCCAGGGCGGAGTTGTTGCCCATTGCTCTCTATATCTACAAACTGGGGCGCACGGCTTAGCCCAGCCAGAACGCAATTTAAAAAGGTGTAGCCTAATTCTTCGGCGGCGGCACGGGGATGCACATTAGCGATTAAATCCCACGGGGCAAGGGCTGGAGCATGGGCGCAGGGGATTTGAAACTGGCGCACCACCGCGTGGCTTAGGATGGCTTCGGCTCCGGCAATGGGATCCACGCCGTTGCCACTGCGATAAGCCTGGTCCGCTTCCGTATCCTCGTCGGGAAAGCGGGCTACCACAGCGATCGCCTCGGTCTCCAGCTCTGAGATAGCGGTATCGGCCGCCCGCAGCAAGCTATCCAAATTTTCCACGGTGCCCCAGGACGCTCCCGAGGGCGATCGCCACAGGCTCACCCCCAACGGCTGGTCGGTGACCACATAGGGCGTTAAATCAAGTCCCAACGTGCCCCGAGCCGCATCGGCGGCTTGTAATTGACGCAACCGCAAATCCGGTTCTATAGACGCATCCAAAATCAGCGTAATCCGATTTTGATGCACCGGTCGCAGCCCCCAGCGTCCCGCAGCCAGTTGGTCCAGTCCGTATCCTTCCACATACAACGTGGAATCCATGGGCCAATACAGCTGCGCCCCGTTCAGCACGTTGGGATGGGTAATGGTGCAATCGGCGATCGCGGAAACAGCTCGGGCGATCGGCAACGCGTCGCCAGCATAGCCTCCGATGGCAGCTCCGATCCCCGTGGGCACAATTAGCGCCACCGTATAGGGGCGCCCCAAGGAACATCGCCCCAGCTCAGTATTGGGAAACACCAAAGTTTGTCGCTATTTTCAAAGATTACCGCTATTTTTTGCCCCTATTTCACAGCACTCTCTGGGGCAGACTTATCGCTGGAGAGCTGACTTTGAGCGTCTGACGTAACCACAGCCTCCACCGTAGCGGTTTGGGTCTCAGGATCGGTTTTGGTAATCGCCCACCGTAGGGGATCGCCACGCTTCGCCAATTCAGTTTCTACGGCGCGGGGCAAGTCAGCGGGGGATTCTGTTAAATCAATTTCAGCTTCAATAAAGTGCAAGGTCATGATTTTACAAGGCTTGTGTCAGAGGTCTCGAGAGGGGTCGGATCCAGGGCGTGTCATCAATGAAACTCCAGGAGCCTTAGGCAGTGGGAAGTACGCGCCCTTTGAAATGAAAATGGAATAGAAATATCAAAGACTAAAGCGCTTGCAGCTATTGAGTTTTATATTTCTGATGTTGATATTTCTGGTACTGACTTGATGACAGCTCCTAATATATCGGTCGGGCGATCGCCCGCGTCAAAACCACAAAAATATCAACAATTCACGACTCCGCTCCAGGGTTTGAGTCACAAGATTCAAAGTACAGCGTAAATAGATGAATGACGTAGCCTTTGTGTTCAGTCAGCTGGACGCCGCTGAGGTTGGTGTACGTCCATTTCAAAGCCTCAGCATCAAGTTTTCCATAGCCAGACGACGTAATGAGTTTTGGCGATTCGTCAGGCACAAATGTACCGTCAGGTCCGCCTAACATTGCCACCCGCACTGGAGCTGGCTGTGGCGACCGACATCGCAACAGTGCGGGAAATTCCACAACCAGCGGCTTCTCAAATTCTTGCTCTAGCCAATAGGATCCTTTTACCTCCTCTGGCACCTTTCCTTCCTCATTTTTAAGCTGGTTTCCTTCCACAGAAATCAAAGCTCGCCAAGGATCAAACTCACTGCTTTGTAAAACTGCGGTGTAGCGATCGCCGCGCTCCGAATCGGAGAGCCCATCGTGTTCCCAGGAACGATTCTCTAGCTCGGCAATCCGATTCCTTAGGGCTTCAGGCATAACCAGTTCCACATCAGAGTCAGCGCCTCCCTGGTTGCCTTCCTCATTAGGGCGATCGCCATTCTCTTGCTCCTCACCCCTATCATCGCCATTGTCCCCATCCCCTGACGTTGAATTATTGTCCTCGGTGTTGTCCTTTTCCTGGCCGCCGTCAGACTCTTGATTGGTTTCGTCGTCGTTGTTTTGTGATCGCCCTCCTTCAATATCCAACCGTTGCTGGGCACGATTTAACTGCTGTCGCCACCGCGCCAGAAACTGATCTTGAGATTCCCCTGATCTGGCTCCCCCGTAACGCCAGCCCCCCCGCGATCGCCTCGACGATCCGCCGGAACGCCGAGAAAAACTCCTCTCCGAGCTCGCCGCCGGAGGCACCGCATCAGAACTCGGAGGAGCAACCGCCTCACCTCGCGACGTAAACCAATCCCATCCAGAGCCCTCGTCCGAGTTCTCGGAGCCCCCAGTCAAAGCCTCATTACGCATCGGCTCTGGCAGCCGCGCCAAATCCGCTTCATTTAAAGTCACCACATCCACCGACTCCGGCGTTCTAGGTGCTTCTGTTTGCACCCAGCTAATCACCGACGGCATCGCCAATCCGTGGAGACCAAGGGACACCACCGTCCCTACCCCGAACGGAATTTGCTGAAATGCTCCCACAATGGCAGCAGCGCCTCCTTTCCCCAAACTTTTAAGGCGGCGCAAAACTGATTTGTTATTTTTCGGTTTCATATGGGTTTTATCGTGCCCTTTTTACCGGGCCCCTCATTGGCGTCGAGGACAACTGAATGTGATCTGTCTCTAACACTTCCGTCCTTAATATTCTAGAAAGGGACAGCGCTTATAAATCCGGACGGCGTCAAAAAAACATTTGCCCCTCCCCTAAGGCGAACCCTCAATCCTCTCCAGAAGCCAAGTATCATCAAGGCGATCGCGCCCCGCCCTAGAAATAAACGAAAGGCGATAAGCGGCACAGCACCAGACTTGGGAATTTAATTGATAACAGACCCTAGACGAACATCAGGCTTCGATCCTATGATGTGCTTCTGTGGTTTTTCCAAGTGTCATGAACGCCCAAGCAATCATTCGCTCTATTGAAGAAGAGCATTTCAAGAGCGATCTTCCCACAATCTATGTGGGCGACACCATTCGTGTCGGCATAGTCATCCAAGAAGGTGGCAAAGAGCGGGTCCAGCCTTACGAAGGCACCGTTATCGCTATGCGCAATGGTGGAATCAACGAAACCATCACCGTCCGTCGCATTTTCCAAGGCGTCGGCGTTGAGCGGGTTTTCTTGCTTCACTCCCCTCGCGTTGCCAATATCAAGATTATGCGCCGGGGTAAGGTGCGCCGAGCCAAGTTGTATTACCTGCGCGATCGCGTTGGTAAAGCAACCCGTATCAAAGAGCGCTTTGACCGGAGTAAGTAAGCTAGAGCAAGTCAACAACAGACCTCGCAATCCCCCCAGGTTGGTGATAGTCTAATTCTGTTGAAAGCTGCGCCGTGCGTCCTTAGTTCAGTTGGTAGAACGTCGGTCTCCAAAACCGAATGTCGGGGGTTCGAGTCCTCTAGGGCGCGCTCAGCTCATCAACAAAGATTTTCCAAAGTTTTGAACAAATTATCTGGATTATCCGTCCAGAAAACCGCTTAAAATTATCGGAAAGTCGAGAATTAGGTTAAAAGCTTGGCCCAAAAAGCTACCGCAGGAAGTTTATTTTCTCGCGATAAGTTTTTGGGTCAGTTTTATTGTGTGACCAGCCCTTCGGTAGGATAGAGCGAGGGGAATCGCTAGTCAGACTTTCCTTGATAGATGCAAAGTCCCATTTATCAATCAGCAAAGGATCCATAGCAAGCCTTGTGGCTGGTGCCGCTTTTGCATCAGCTTGACTGGCAAAGATCGTCCCACATATCGGTTTCTGGCACCCAGCGCATCAAAATGCGATCAACCTTAAGGTTGATGGCTAAGTGATTTCAACTTTTGCAGCCTGCCGAACCAACGTCGTTCCACACCTTACGAGGTTATTACTGTGGCAAAGAAAGCAAACGCCTCTGCCCAGGCGAAAAATAGCCCGCCCCCCATTGCATTTTTGCAGGGCACAAAAGAAGAGCTGGGTAAAGTGGTTTGGCCCAGTCGCCAGCAGCTAATCAGCGAGTCCGTTGCTGTGATTCTGATGGTGACCTTATCCGCCACCACGATTTATCTCTTAGACAATCTCTTCGGCTGGGTAGCTAGGCAGGTATTTGGATGAACGATTCCGAAACTAATGTGGCGCCCGAACAGCAAGATGTCACGGTGGCAACGCCGGGCAGCACCCGTCCCCGCTGGTACGCGGTGCAGGTGGCGTCGGGCTGTGAAAAGCGCGTCAAGCTAAATCTGCAGCAGCGTCTAAGCACTTTGGACGTGGCAGACCGGATTCTTCAGGTGGAAATTCCTCAGGAGCCGGTTGTCTAATTGCGCAAAGATGGCAGCCGACAAAACATAGACGAGAAGGTTTTTCCCGGCTATGTGCTGCTGCGGATGATTCTGGATGATGAAACCTGGCTGGTTGTAAAAAATACCCCCAACGTGATTAACTTTGTGGGTGCTGAAGAGCGCCGCCGCTACGGGCGAGGTCGGGGGCACGTTAAGCCGTTGCCTTTGAGCCGCAGTGAGGTGGAGCGCATCTTCCGCCAGAGAGCGGCTGAAGAGCCCGTTGTCAAGATCGATATGGCGGCAGGTGATAAGATTGTTGTTCTGTCTGGACCGTTTAAAGATTTCGAGGGTGAGGTTATCGAGGTTAGTCCCGAACGCAGCAAGCTTAAGGCGTTGCTGTCGATTTTTGGGCGCGATACACCCGTGGAATTGGAATTTAATCAAGTTGAGAAGCAGGGGTAGTTAACCTCCCATGGCAAAAAAAGTTGTCGCAATTATTAAGCTGGCGATCAATGCTGGAAAGGCGACGCCAGCTCCCCCGATTGGTCCTGCCCTAGGGCAGCACGGGGTGAATATCATGATGTTCTGCAAGGAATACAACGCAAAGACTGCTGACAAGGCGGGCTTTGTGATTCCTGTGGAAATTTCGGTTTATGAGGATCGAAGTTTTACCTTTATCCTCAAAACTCCGCCCGCATCGGTGTTGATTCGCAAAGCGGCTGGCATTGAGAAGGGATCCGGTGAGCCTAATAAGGTGAAAGTTGGATCCATTACTATTGCTCAGCTTAAGGAAATTGCTGAGACTAAGATGCCGGACTTGAATGCGAACGACATTGACGCAGCGATGAAAATTGTGGGTGGTACCGCTCGCAATATGGGCGTGACCATCGCCGATTAGGGCGGTTCACGGTCTTTGCATAGCCATTGGCTAGGTAAAGGTTCGATGTACGTTTTTGTTTTTTTCAATAATTAGGGGAAGAAGAGACCCTTCGCTATCACCCCAGGAGACAAGCATGACTAAGAAATTATCTCGCCGTATGCGCGAGCTGACGGGCAAAGTTGAAGAGCGGGCTTACGATCCTCTGGATGCGGTGGCGCTAGCAAAAGAGACCGCGACTGCAAAATTCCCTGAGACTGTGGAAGCTCATATCCGTTTGGGAATTGATCCGAAGTACACGGACCAGCAGTTACGGACTACGGTAGCTTTGCCGAAGGGAACGGGTCAGACGGTAAGGGTGGCTGTTATTGCTCGCGGTGAAAAGGTGGCTGAGGCTACTGATGCTGGAGCTGATTTGTCGGGCTCTGAAGAGCTTATTGAAGAAATCCAGAAGGGTATGATGGATTTTGATGTGCTGGTGGCAACGCCGGACATGATGCCTAAGGTGGCTCGGTTGGGTCGGCTTTTGGGTCCCCGTGGCTTGATGCCGTCTCCAAAGGGTGGTACTGTAACGTTCGATGTGGGTCCAGCAATTAACGAATTTAAAGCCGGTAAGCTTGAATTCCGTGCTGACAAAGCGGGTATTGTTCATGTGGGCATCGGTAAAGCGACTTTTGAACCGGCAGATTTGCTGGAGAATTTGAAGGCGCTTCAGGATGTGATTGATCGTAATCGTCCTTCGGGTGCGAAGGGGCGTTACTGGCGATCGCTCTACGTATCGGCCACCATGGGTCCGTCCATTGAAGTGGATATCAACGCCCTGCGTGATCTGAAGCCAGAAGAGCAAAACTAAGGTTTTAGGCATTGGTTCTAGTAACCTGAAAACTGTAGAAACTTCGAGAGGTTTCAACGAAAGAATTAACTCCCAGGCAAGCTTATTCGCTGCCACAAATTGAATAAAGCTTGCCGGAGATAGCGGGTGCCATGATTGGCTTAATGTCCTGCGGAGGTGAAGGCTTAAACGATCCAGTTTTACTTTGATCTGCTGATTTTCAGTTAGAAACCAGTAAACTGCGACGCTTTAAGACTGATTTATCAACCCCGGCTTTTGCTGGGGTTTTGTTTTGGTAAATCGGTTATTTAAATCGACCAAGGAGGTGAATTCATGGGTCGAACTTTAGAAGACAAGAGATCCATTGTTGATTCGCTAAAAGCACAACTTAGCGAAACGGATATGGCAGTGGTCATCGACTACAAAGGGCTTTCGGTGGCAGAGATTACCGAGCTGCGCCAGAAGCTTTCTGAGTCCGGCGGCGTGTGCAAGGTAACTAAAAACACCCTGATGCGCATTGCTGTTGATGGCGACGACAACTGGCAGCCAATGACCGAGTTTCTAAAGGATTCTTCGGCGTTTTTGCTCCTACAGGGAGATATTGGTGCCGGGATTAAGGCCTATCAGGAATTTCAGAAGGCAGCGAAGAAAAGCGATCTTCGTGGGGGCGTTTTGGAAGGTCGGGCGTTAAGTGCTGACGAGGTGAAGGCCATTGGTGATTTGCCATCGAAAGAGCAGCTTATTGCTCAAATTGCTGGCGGAATCAATGCTGTTACCACCAAGGTTGCGGTGGGTATCAAGGAAGTTCCCAATTCTTTGGCTCGCGCAATTCAGGCGATCGCCGATAAGGATCAAGACTCTGCCGACGCCGCTTAGGGTCTCAAGAAAACCGTCTTCAAGGTTTACAAAATTGGAATCACTTGCAATTGCCATTTGATTCCTTAACTGCAATTAACGCAGTTCAAACTTATTAGCAATTATCAAACTCATCTCGTAAGTAATCAACGAACAAGGAGAGACTTATGTCTGATACAACTGACAAAATTCTAGAGCAGTTAAAGTCTTTGACTTTGCTAGAAGCTGCTGATTTGGTCAAGCAAATTGAAGAGGAGTTCGGCGTTAGCGCAGCGGCTCCCGTAGGCGGCATGATGATGGCTGCTCCTGCTGCTGGCGGCGGTGGCGAAGAAGCTGAAGAGAAGACCGAATTCGACGTGGAGTTGACTGAAGTTGATTCTGCCAAGAAGATCGCCATTCTTAAGGTGGTTCGTAACATCACGGGCTTGGGTCTGAAGGAAGCAAAGAGTGTGGTGGAATCTACGCCCAAGGTTATTAAGGAAGCCACTTCTAAGGATGATGCCGAGGATATTAAGAAGCAGCTTGAAGAGGCTGGCGCTAAGGTCGCCATCAAGTAATTTTTGCTGAAAATTCTTGTTATTTTGGTATCTCCAAATAGTTGACAACCTATTAGGATCCCAGAAAAACAGATCAGATTTTTTGGCGAAAACGAACTTCAAAGTTTTAAGTTGCCTCAATTGCCACGGCAGTTGAGGCACTTTTTATGGTTCACTTTACTTTTAGATTAGATATTGTTAAGGCTACTTTTGCGCGATTAATGTGTGCCGTTAGTTTGAATTCTCCATCTATGATCGTTCCCATTTTAGAGGTCCAAGATGTTTATGCGGGCTACGTGCCCGGGCTCAATATTCTCCAAGGGGTGAACCTATCGGTAGCTCCGGGGGAATTGGTGGCAATTATTGGTCCCAACGGCGCCGGCAAGTCGACCCTGGCAAAGGCGATCGCCGGATTGCTCACCCCCAACCAGGGAGCCATTATTTTCCAGGGAGAAAATATCGGGCATTTGGCAGCCAATGAGGTGGTGCGTCAGGGCATTTGCTATGTGCCGCAAATTTCCAACGTGTTTCGCACATTGACGGTGGAAGAAAATTTGGAAATGGCGGCGTTTATTTCGGACGCGCCTTTGAAGCCCCTAAAGCAAAAGATTTTTACGATGTTTCCCCGGCTGGCGGAGCGGCGATCGCAACAGGCAGGCACCCTGTCCGGCGGCGAGCGGCAAATGCTGGCCATGGGGAAGGCGCTGATGTTGGAGCCAAAATTACTGGTACTGGACGAACCGTCGGCGGCCCTGTCGCCATTGTTGGTGATGGGAGTGTTTGAGCAAATTCGGGCGGTGGTGAATTCGGGGACGGCGGTGGTGCTGGTGGAGCAAAATGCTAAGCGGGCCCTGGAGATGGCAGATCGAGGATGCGTTATGGAGGCGGGGTGCGATCGCTTCACGGGGGCGGGGGTGGACCTGTTGAATAATCCCAAAGTGGCTGAGCTGTACTTGGGCGCTAGCGCGGCGTCCTAGGGGAACTCAATGCTGGCTATCACTAACCGCACGGCGATTCCCCTGTCTGAAATCGAATTGACGGCGGTGCGATCGCAGGGAGCCGGCGGGCAAAACGTTAATAAAGTGGCCACCGCCATTCACTTGCGCTTCAATATTCACACCTCGTCTTTGCCGGCGTTCTATCAAGAGCGCCTGTTGAAACTTCGGGATAATCGCATTACCAAAGACGGCATTATTGTCATTAAATCCCAGCAACATCGCACCCAGGAACAGAATAAACAAGCGGCTCTCCAGCGCTTACAGAGCCTGCTGCAAAGCGTGATCACCACCCCGAAAAAACGTAAGCCCACCAAACCGTCCCGCCGTGCCAATCGCATACGCCTGGACCGCAAAGCAAAACATTCCCAGCGCAAAGCTCAGCGAGGCAATCTTAGGGATATTTGAATGTAAACGATAGGGAGCGATTCAGGCGCTGGGGCAATAGGCTACAGTGAGCTGAAGTGGGATTTAGGCGCAGCAGGATATGGGCGATGGCAGCAGCATCGAAGTCAGCACTGGGAGCGTGGACTCAACGGGCGATCGCGGCGGGGCTGCTGGGGGGGCAAACCCTGGTGCATATTGCGCGCGGCAAAATTAATCGCCGCAATACCCTAGAGCAAATGCAAATTGTGGGTCCCGATTCCCTGGGCATCATTTTGCTGGCGGGCGTTTCCATTGGTTCCGTATTTACCATCCAGGTGGCGCGGGAGTTTATTCGCTACGGAGCTACCACGGCGATCGGTGGGGTGATGGCGGTTGCCATGGCGCGGGAGTTAGCACCGGTATTTGCGGCGGTGGTATTGGCAGGGCGGGTGGGATCGGCCTTTGCGGCGGAAATTGGCACCATGCGGGTGACGGAGCAAATTGACGCGTTGTATATGCTGCGTACGGACCCGGTGGATTATTTGGTGGTACCTCGGGCGATCGCCTGCTGCGTCATGTTGCCCCTGTTGACCCTGCTGGGATTTCTCGCCAGTATTTTGGCCGGTTTAATCATTGCCTGGCAAGGGTTTGATATTTCCTATTTTTCATTTCTAAATTCCGTCAAAACCTTTTTGGGACCGATGGACCTGGTTTACGCGTCCATCAAAGGCATTTTCTTTGGGGTGCTGATTGCGGTGATTGGCTGTAGCTGGGGATTGACCACCAGCGGCGGCGCAAAAGGGGTGGGACAATCCACAACCACGGCGGTGGTAACGGCGTTGCTAGCGATTCTAATTGCCAATTTTTTCCTGTCCTGGCTAATGTTCCGCAATAGCGCGGCTCTGGGCTAATGATTTCTGGTCTTGAAATTCTGAGGGGATCGCCCAGTACCAAACGGGGAATCAGGAGTTGCGTTAACCATGGTTTTTGTGTGGATCTTACTTTTCCTGATAAGCCTGGTTGCGTCACTTACGGTTTGGGAAGGGGGGCTACGCACTTCTCTTAGACATAAGTATCCGCTTCCTGGGCAACTTATTTCGGCTGGCGCCCACCGATTGCATTTGCATTGTCAAGGGGAAGGAAAAGTTACGGTAATTCTCGAGGATGGAATGGGTCACGCGGGCTCTCTATCTTGGTTTAAAGTGCAGCCGGCGATCGCCACCTTTACCCGAGTTTGTTCCTACGACCGTGCGGGGCTGATGTGGAGTGAACCCAGCGGAAAAGCGCCCACGGTTGAGCAACAGGTTCATGATTTACACACAGCCTTAACCAATGCCCAGATTGAGCCCCCGTATGTTTTGGTTGGCACTTCAATGGGGGGAATTTATGTGCGAGCCTTTACCCATTACTATCCCGATGAAGTGGTCGGCTTGGTCTTGGTTGAATCTGCCCACCCAGAGCAAGAGGATCGCTTCCCCCCTATGCCTAAGGGGCGATCGCCTGCCTTTGGACAGGATTTGTCGGATCGTCTGTCCGCCGCATGTGAAATTTTACGGTTGCGGCATCGCTTATTGCCCCATCCCAATAGCCGTCGCCTTCCGGTAGCTATACTGCCTCTACTAGAAGCTTTTGCCCCCCAAAGCCTAGCAGCAACAAAGGCTGAGGAGCGGCTCTTCTTGGCTAACCTTCAGTGGAGTCAACGGTTGAGATCTTTGGAAAATCGTCCGCTTATTGTGCTCACTGCTGCGTCCACCTTGCAGGGCAATAACGGCTCTGATGCAGCCCAAACTGCAGCCAAAATCTGGGGTGAACTGCAAGCTGAGTTGGCAGGTTTATCGACCCAGAGCCAGCATCAGATCATCCCCGACAGTGGTCATCTATTACATTTTGATCAACCAGATGCGATCATCGTCGCCGTTCGCCGCATTGTGGACCAAGTTCAATTACCAAAAGACATGGGACTTTAGTCGCTGATTTCGTGGGGGAATGCCCCTAAACGTCAGCGATTATCTGTGCGATTATTGTCTGTGACCTAGGGGCTGTCATCAATTGAATCCCTAAGTCAAGAGCTGTAAGGGTTTCAGCCCCTAGCCTTGTTTGTTTTTAAAGGGCGCGTACTCCCCACGGCATAAGGCTTCTGGAGATTAATTGATGACACGCCCTAGCTTCAAAAATTGGCAAGCCCGCTAATTCCAGCCGTCGTTGTTGTCCACATCGGATTGCGATCGCCCACTTTCCGGCAGCGGCCAATCCAAATCCTCGCCGCCAATGCTAAGCCGTTGGATCGCAACAAATTCTTTGCTGAGCCGTTGCAATGAATTGATAAGTACATCCAGGGCGACCGCATCGCTAGTGCCCATATCGAACCACACCCGCGCTCGCGTCCCTTCAAATTCGATATCGCCCATATTGTGCATCAGCGCAGGCAACGCTTCACCATCCAGGGATTCGCTGTAGGACATATAGCTAATTTCCAGCCCCACCTCCTGAGCTTGCAGATTTTCCGCATTAAAGCCCCCCAGCTTGCCCAAATAAAACCAGGAGTCAAACACTTCTTCTATATATTGCGTTTCCAACGGAGCCAGTACCGTTTCAAATTCCAACCAAAACCACACGTTAAAGGGATTAAACTCACGAAATTCCACCTGCACGGTTGGCTCCTGGTTTAGCTAACTGCGTTTGTAATGCCCCCGCGATGATACTGACAATTTGCGTTGTAATCCAGCTTAGGTTAACCAAAGTAGCAATATCCTCACCGGGGCAAATAATCAAGGTGTCATCCTTGCCCCCTTGATTATTTGCCCTGCCGCCCTGAAGATTTGAGGGCTGAGGCATATCGATTCAATTCGAATTTCAACGGGAGTGTCAACTCAGAAGACGATAACCATTCGGTCTTCCGGCTCTGGTTAAATTCTCACAGGGGACTACTATGTAAGCGGTTCGCTTTTCTGGCGCACTATTTTGCATCTTCCCCTCTCGGTTTCCCTGGGCTTTTCTGCTCCTGCCGCGCATTTCTCCCACTAAATTTTTGCCAAGATAGCACCGTGCTTAATACTTTAAAAGCAGACTTCGCCAATATTTTTGATCGTGATCCCGCTGCTCGAAACTGGCTCGAGGTGCTGCTGTGCTATCCCGGGCTCCAGGCGATCGCCTTCCACCGTATCGCCCACAGCCTGTACCGTATGGGTTTGCCCTTTATCCCTCGCTTTATTTCCCACCTGGCCCGCTTTTTTACCGGCATTGAGATCCACCCCGGCGCAACCATTGGATCCGGGCTATTTATTGACCACGGCATGGGGGTGGTCATTGGGGAAACGGCGGTTTTAGGGGATGACTGCCTGATTTATCAGGGGGTGACCCTGGGGGGAACGGGCAAGGAAACGGGGAAGCGCCATCCCACCCTGGGCAACAGCGTGGTGGTGGGAGCCGGGGCCAAGGTGCTGGGAAATATTGAAATTGGCGGCGATGTGCGCAGTGGGGCAGGCTCGGTGGTGTTGAAAAGTGTGCCGTCCCATTGCACGGTGGTGGGGGTACCAGGGCGCGTGGTCTACCAGTCGGGTGCTCGGGTCAATCCCCTGGATCACAATAAGCTGCCCGATTCAGAGGCGCGGGTGATTCGGGCCCTGGTGGAGCGCATTGAGGCGTTGGAAAATAAGCTGACCACCTTGGAAGAGAATCGCCAGTCGGAGCGGGAATTATTGTCCCAGGCGGCCCAACGATTGGAGCTGTGTGACGAAAAAGCAGCGGCGTTCGAAGCCCTATTAAATTCGGCGGAGGAGGTACCCGAACGGGCGATCGCCACGGCCGTTGCAGAAATTGCCGACCATTTGGATTTGCCGGAAAAATCGTCGCCTGTGTGTGAAATTCGCGATCGCGCCATCACCGAATATCTAGACGGCGCAGGCATTTAAAGTTTGAAACGAGCTTGAAACTGGCTTCAAACTCATCTGAAGTCTCAGCTTTAATCCCCTAACTTGGGCCAAGTGCTGGGATCTTTTGACCAAGTATCCAAAGGGGGTACGTTAGCAAGGGCATTTTGAAGGGGCTTATGCAAAGCGCCGTTTGTGGCGAGCAATCGCCCAGAGCTAACGTCCACCGCGCCGCCGTCGTAAGCGGTAACCTGACCGCCCGCCTCCTGCACCAGCACAATACCCGCCGCAATATCCCACACCGATAAGCCCCGCTCCCAATAACCATCCAAGCGACCGCAGGCGACGTAGGCTAAATCCATCGACGCTGAGCCTCCCCGACGCACGCCCTGGGTCATATGGGTCAGATAGCAGAATTCTGCGTAATTATTGTCGGTGGTTTCCCGGCGATCGTACGCAAAACCAGTCACCAAGAGGCTTTTCGCCAAACTCGCCGTTGAGGAAACCTGAATCGGCTGACGATTGCGCGTTGCTCCCAGCCCCTTAGCAGCGCGAAAAAGATCTTTGTGGAACGGGTCGTACACCACCCCCAGCACCGGCTCATCTCGATATAGCAAGCCGATGGACACCGCTGAAAAAGGATACTGATGGGCAAAATTTGTGGTGCCGTCCAGGGGATCGATCGCCCACACAAAATCCCCGTCCTGGTTTCCCAACAGCCCCGATTCTTCCGCCACAATGCCAATATCCGACCGATGACGCTCCAGCGCTTGAATTACCGCCGCCTCCGCATTGCGATCAGCCACGGTGACCAAATCCCCTGATCGCCCCTTTTCCTCCACCTGTCCCGCCAGCTTGCCCCAGTAGGACGACAGCACCGTACCGCCATCCAGAGCGGCTTCAGAGGCAATATCCAGCAACAGTTGCAGCTGCTCGGGGGACGTAGGAGAAGTCATAAATGTGGGTAGAAGAGGTAAGGAACTCGGGCTTATGGGGCACTATTCTGGCGAAACTGGGCGGGGGCGGTGCGCATGGGCTGGGCTGGATTCCAAATGCCGCGCTGCAATGTTCGCGCCTCTCCCTGGGCGTGGCGCAATTTTTGCTCGTAAGGCGACCCGTTAGCCTGCTCACTCACCACCGCCAAACCGTCCTGAACCAGGGCTTCATTAATCAGCCGGTCCCCTTGCCACACATAGGCTAACAAACGGTTATAGCGATCGCGGGGAGGATTTGAAAATTCCAGGCGCACCTCCTGTCCCCCGAGCCACTGCCCCAGAACGCTGTGGGATTCGGGTCCCCAAGGATCTTGATCCAGCTTCGGTGCATCAATCCCTAACAGTCGCACCTTTTCCGGGATAGCTCCGGGACGGTCCAGACGCTGCACTTCTAAGGTGTTGCCGTCGATAACTTGGGTCACCTGCCCCTGGGGCGATCGCCCTTCCGGGGAAGAGTCACAGGCAGCTAGGCAAGCGGTCAGAACCATTGCCGCTGAAATTATCCCCGGAGCGATCGCCCCAAAATCACGCCCGCGCACCATAGTCATTTCCCCTTTCTGCCCCCGACCCAACTCCAGTGTTGCCCCCAGGTCGTAGAGACGTTCAGCGCACTGGTACGGCTCACCTTCTACTGCCCATCCTCAATCTATTACTCATCCTCAATGGGAATTCCAAAGGAAACCTTCCCGCGACCAAAATATCGCCCAAACTGAAGCTCGTACACTTCATCCTCGTCCTGGGTTTCCACCTCCAGATCCGAGCACGCGTGGCTTACGCACAACAGGGCATAGCCTCGCGCCCGCAAGTCCGGCGACAATCCCATCGCCTCCGGCTGCTCTAAATCTCCCGATAACACCCGCACGGCACAGCTAGTGCAAGCCCCATTACGACAAGCAAAGGGTAACTTCGCCCCTTGATTTTCCGCCGTGTGCAAAATGTAGCGATCTTCCGGCACAGAAACCGTATACGTTTCTTCCGCTTGGCGATGCTTGATTTTGACCGTATGGAAACGGTTCGGGTCAAAATTAAACTGGCTTTTATCCATCGATGAAACCCGTCGCTTGGGAACTTGAGTGTTTTTAAGATGAAATTTGAAATGACTTGAAGTTAAAAAGCCCTGGATAGAGCCAAAAAGGCTAGCGGGTAATGCGCGGTCAGCAACGGCAATCTGCGCTTCCTAAGAAGAACTTGATGTGTTGCAATTGTTGCGAATCGTTGAGATTTCCACGTTAAGAGATCTTAGCGCTCTGGCGGCTTCGTTCTTAAAGAAGCGCCATAAAGCAACACTCAGAAATATTTTGACGGCAAATCTTTGACGGCAAATCTTTGACGGCAAATCACGGTGCTAAAGGCTCTGAAAAATTGAGTTGAAGAGCCATTGGGAGCGATCGCCCAAAAATCGGCTCAGAAGGTCTCAGAAAATCCCCCGACCCCCTTTCCATGCCGACCAGCCCCTGCTATCATCATTGTCCGAGCAGAGCTTTAGAAGAAACCCGTTAAAAAAAATTGACCGGTTAGCTTCCATAGTTCTCCCTCCAGGAGAGGTGGCCGAGTGGTTGAAGGCGCAGCACTGGAAATGCTGTTCAGGGGCAACTTTGACGAGGGTTCGAATCCCTCTCTCTCCGTTTAAAAATGGCTGGTATATCTAGCTAGCAGCACAAGGTCTGTGGGGCTTCTGGCGCGGCGATCGCGTTGGTTCTTGCAGGAATGTTCATCCACAAGTTTTACAACGTTTCATCACCGCGCCTTGCGAATCGTGGTGGTAAAAATTCTCAGTTGCTAGGCTGCGGCTAACGACGTTTTTACGGGGATGAACCTTATGTCTACGCCGCTGTCACCGCCGCCCCCACCGGCGATCGCCCCGCGCCAAATGACCCTCCTTCGCATTGCCGCCGCCATGGCTTGGGCTGATGGCAACCTGGCAAAAGAGGAAGTGGAGGTCATGTTGGAAAAGTTCAGTGCGGTCTTTGCTAAAAATGATGCCCACCGGCTAATCCTGCAAAAGGATTTGCGAGAGTATTTGGTGCAGAATATTCCCCTGGAAGAGCTGGTGCCCCAGGTAAAAGATCCAGCGGAACAGGAACTGGTGCTGCGCCTTGGGTACGAAGTGATTGCTTCCAGTTCCCTGTCCCCAAGCGAATCCATGGTGAATGAGGATGAGTCTAGGGCCTATTCCAAGTTAGTGGCCCTGTTGGGGTTGCCCGAGGGAGAGGTTAAGCGTATTGAAGCTGAGGTGCGCGACCAAAGTAAATCGGAAGAGGATATTGTGGGGGCGATCGTCACGGCCCTATCTAGATTCGCCAATGACGGTTCTGCGCCTCAGTAATGCCGAGGAAAATTTCTAGGCATTCTTAATGGGTTCTCGAAACCGGCTAGATTGAAACCAGCTTAAAATTAAGCCTTATGGTGCGTCGAAAAGTGTCGCTACATTTTTTGGTGCCCTTGCGTTTTTATTTACTTTTGAGAGTTTGCCGTGACCCAGTTGCCCCAGTCGCCGGTTTTACAGCGCCGTACCTTGCCCAACGGTTTAACGGTTATTGCCATTGAAAATCCAGCGGCAGAAATTGTGGCGGCGCGGATGTTTGTGCGAGCGGGCGGGTTGCGAGAAGCCCAGGAACAAGCGGGGGTCGCCCACTTGTGTGCGGCCACGTTGACGAAGGGCACCACGCGCCTGTCGTCGTTGGAAATTGCCGAGCAGGTTGAGTCGGTGGGGGCGTCCTTAGGGGCTGATGCCAGTTCGGATTATTTTTTGGTGAGCTTAAAAACGGTACGCCAGGATTTTGACGGCATCTTAGCTCTGGCGGGGGAGGTGTTGCGATCGCCCTCCTTCCCAGCGGAGCAAATTGACCTGGAGCGCAAGTCCACCATCCAAGCGATTCGCTCCCAGCGGGAACAGCCCTTTTCCCTCGCATTTCAGAAGCTACAGGAAATTACCTACGGCGATCGCCATCCCTACGGCCGCTCCACGCTGGGTACGGAGGACAGTTTGGCGTCCCTTACCTCAGAGGATTTACACGCCTTCCATCGCGCCTTTTTTCGTCCCGATAATACGGTGGTGTCGGTGTCCGGATGTTTACCCGCGGAGGATGCGATCGCCCGCATTGAATCTGTATTGGGCGACTGGACCGCGCCCCAGGGGGAGATCAGCAGCCCGGTTTTGCCGGCGATCGCCACAACGCCTCACCCCACGATGGTGTCCCAGGAAACCCAACAGTCCATCATTATTTTGGGCTACCTAACCGCAGCATTGGAAGCCGACAACAAAGACAGCAAACACTTGCGAGATTACGGAGCCCTTAAGCTGGCCAGCACCTATTTAGGCAATGGACTCTCCAGTCGCCTTTTTGTGGAGCTGCGCGAAAAGCGAGGGTTAGCCTACGACGTATCTGCGTTTTATCCCACCCGGCTAGAGCGATCCATGTTTGGGGCATACATTGGCACCGCGCCGGACAACACCGCGATCGCCCTGGACGGGCTGCGAGCAGAAGTGGATCGGCTGACGGCAGAGCCCCTAGCGGAAGAGTCCTTGCAAGTGTCTAAAAACAAGCTGCTCGGGCAGTACGCCCTGGGCAAGCAAACCAATTCCCAACTAGCCCAACTCTACGGCTGGTATGACGTGCTGGGTTTAGGGGTTGGCTTTGACCAAGAATTTCAGCAGCTAATCAGCGAAATCACCATTGACGACGTGCAGCGCGTTGCCCAAACCTATCTAGCGGCTCCCTATGTATCCCTAGTGGGGCCAGCGGAAGCGGTGGAGCCTGTAATGTGGCCCAGGCGGCGTAGCGGTTAACGGGGGCGTTAGCAGATGCCGCAGATGCATTGGCAGGAACCAAGAGAAAGCAATGACCTCAGCATTTCAAACCAATACGGACAGCGTCTGGAATTTTGACCAATGGTTTGGGCTGATTGAAGAGCTGGTCATGTGCCACTCTCCCAGTGGATTGGAAGGGGAAATTGATGCGGTGTTGCGTGATCGCCTGGCAGCTTTGGGACACCAGGTGGAACAGGATTGGGCGGGTAATATTTACGTAAAGATTCCAGCGTCTACGGAGCACCGTCGCCCCGAGGCACCGCCCGTTGCCATTACGGCCCATAAGGATGAAATTGGGGCGATCGTCAAGCGAGTAGAAGAGGTCGGGTGTCCCTGCGCAAGTTGGGGGGCAGCTTTCCGTGGGTGTACGGGGAAGGGGTGATGGATTTATTGGGGGACCACGAGACGGTGCCAGGGATTTTAAGTTTTGGTTCCCGCCATGTGTCTCCTGAGTCTCCCCAAAAGGTGTTTCAGGAAACAACGGCGGTCACTTGGGAGGTGGCATGGGTAGAAACGAAGCGATCGCCCGAAGCCCTCGCTGCCGCTGGGATACGACCGGGCACCCGCGCCGTGGTGAGCAAACACCGTAAAGCTCCGTTTCGCCTCAGCCCAAATCATATTGCCAGCTACGCCCTGGACGATAAGGCGGCGTTGGCAATTTTGCTAGCCCTAGCGGAAACCGTGATCGAACCCTGGACCGATGTGTATTTGGTGGCGTCGGCGAAGGAAGAGGTGGGGGCGCTGGGGGCGATGTATTTTGCCAATCAGCATCGGCTGGGGGCATTGCTGGCGTTGGAAATTTGTCCCCTGTCGCCGGAATATCCCGTAGAAGACGGTCCCAAGCCAGTAATTTTGTCCCAGGACGGCTACGGCATTTACGACGAGGAAATTAACGGCGAATTACAGGCGGCGGCGACGGTAGCTAATGTGCCCGTACAAATGGCGACCTTGAGCGGCTTTGGCAGCGATGGATCGATCGCCATGAAGTTTGGCGCGGTGCCTCGGGCTGCGTGTTTGAGCTTTCCCACCCAAAACACCCACGGCTACGAGGTGGCGCACCTGGGGGCGATCGCCAACTGCGCCAAACTCCTCGCCGCCTATTTAACAATCACTAATTTTTAACAGCCCCTAATTAACGGGCACTCATAGCGGCCTTACCCCACTGCCAACTTAGCCCCTTCCCAACGTCCTACCGCTTTCCCCAAAGGCGCAAGGTCGGCCATCAAAGCGTCAAACTGATCGGGGGTTAGGGATTGGGGACCATCGGACATAGCTTTTGCTGGATTGTCGTGCACTTCGATCTTTTGGGAATCGGTGCCCACGGCGATCGCCCCTTTTGCCAGGGTAGGGACATATTGGGACCAGCCGGTACCGTGGCTCGGGTCCACCATAATCGGCAAGTGGGTCAAGGTTCGCAATACCGGCACCGCGCTCAGATCCAGCAAATTGCGAGTGTATTGACGGTCAAAGGTACGCAGCCCGCGCTCGCATAAAATCACGTTAGCGTTACCCGCCGCCAAAATATATTCCGCCGCCATCAGCCACTCGTCGATGGTGGCCGACATACCTCGCTTGAGCAGCACCGGTTTATCTTGAGCGCCCACCTTTTTCAACAGGGCAAAATTTTGCATATTGCGCGCGCCCACCTGAAGCACGTCTGCCACAGCGCCGATTTTTTCCACGTCCGCCGTATCCATCACCTCGGTGATAATGCCCAGCCCAGTGGCTTCCCGCGCCGCTGCCAGCAGATCTAAACCACTTTCCCCATGCCCTTGGAACGCATAGGGGGAGGTGCGCGGTTTATAGGCACCGCCTCGCAGGAATTTTGCCCCTGCTGCTTTTACCCGCTGGGCTATTTCTACAATCATCGCTTCGTTTTCTACGGAGCAGGGACCAGCCACCACGGCAATGGGATGGTTTTCACCCACAGTGACAACGCCATTGCCCGTGGGAATTTGTAC
>ERZ1740065.463-NODE-463-length-21796-cov-4.610138_pt1 | contig 21796 bp, 19 predicted proteins | sample MGYA00581738_ERZ1740065 | MGnify/ENA primary metagenome ERZ1740065 (study PRJEB43018, sample SAMN04849749) | marine metagenome | isolation source: floating plastic debris | place: Pacific Ocean | collected 2008-09-01 | study: EMG produced TPA metagenomics assembly...
TATACGTTCTTGTGATTTTTCTTTTTTCTTTGAGTTTCAATTCCGCAAGGTGCAATTCAAAGGATTTTTATTTGATGTTACGAGTTAATAAGATTCTTGTTTCAATTCCGCAAGGTGCAATTCAAAGCTCCATATTTCTTGTTCTTTATCAAAAACAATGCTGTTTCAATTCCGCAAGGTGCAATTCAAAGCCCGAAGACAAAAATACATAACCCCCTGATTAGCAATCCATTCCCCCCAACCAATATACCCCTTTTCCCCCACAAAAGTCGTCGACCCCCGGTAGCGCCATTTGGCCCGGGGATCGACGACCTACTTAAACCACTGATTATCAATTACTTCCCCAATTTAACGACCACCCCCACCCGCCACAACACCCCGCCCCAACCGGGGTCGACGACTCAGAGGAACTGATCCGTGGGCATTCTTTCACAACCAATCACCTCCTTTTCCAACCAATGACGGTGCCGGTTTTTAAACACGATAAAGCTATCGCCCTCCTCGGGGATCAAGATGGCCTCGGCCGCCAGCTTTAGCTCGCGGTAGCCCACCTCACTCAGCTCGCCCTCGAAGACCGAGTTCTGAATCCAGTGCAGATAGCGGCGGCAGAGCTTGAGCATCTTGCCCGTCCGTTCGCTGGCTACGTCGTAAACGGCAATCACGTACATGATAGATTGGATTTTTGGGTGAGGGGAATTACCACCAGGCGCGAAAAGCGGTGTACTCCGGTTCCATTCCCAGTAAATATTTGGCCAGTTTGTAGCACTCCAGGCGCACGAGGTGCCGGTAGCTGACCGGTCGTTTCAACTGGCGGTGGGCAATGGTCTGCTGTAAGCGCGTCTCCCAATTTTGGACGAAGACCTTGCGGCCCGCCTCCGATAAAAAACAAGCCCCATCCACCCAGTCAAAATGCTGCGGACGCAGTTCCCGCCGGTTGCACAAACGGAACAGGAGTCGGTCCACCAGGATGGGTTTAAACACTTCGGCCATATCCAAGGCCAAGCTGTAGCGTCGTACCCCGGGTTCGTGCAAATAGCTGATTGTCGGGTTGAGTTGCGAATTGTAAATCGCGTCCAGACAGAGGGTGTAACACAGGGCATTGCCAAAACTCATCAAGGCGTTGAGTTCGTTGCCCGGTGGTCGCTTGCGCCGGCCTTCCCAAGCGTAGCCTTCCACGATGTGTCCAAAACAGTCGTAATACAATTGGCGGCAGTTGCCCTCCAAACCCATCAACTCGGGAATGTTTCGGGGTGCCTCCAAGCCAGCGCGCAACTGCTCCAACTGGCCCACCTGCTCCACCAGTGGCTTGCCACGGGAGTGGTAATAACGCAAATTTTTAAGCAGGTTAAAACTGGCGCCCTCGACGATGGCTCGCGCAATCCGCAGTCGCTGAGGTGCAGCATCGTAAGCCCGGGCCTGCTTGATGAGTAGGTCGCCCGCCAGCAGGTATTCGCGCGGACTAAACGAACCGGTGTAGTGGTGGTAGTAGTCAAAAAAGTGCACCGGGATGCGTTGTTGGCCCAAAAAATTAAACAGGGCACTGTTCGCATCCACGCTGCCTAAGAGGTAAAGCGCGCTGATCCCCGCCACGGGAACGTAACGGGGCCGGGGCGGCTCCACTCCTTCCGGCTGGGCTTCAAACAGCAGGGTGTGGTCCTTGCGTCGTAGCCGACCGGGATTGAATAGGTAGTAGGCTCTTTTCATCGGGAAGTAGATCGTTTAAACGTAGCAAAAATCGTAAAAGGCGCAGGCCTTACAGTAGGCTTTTTTGCGGAGGGCCGGACAGACCGGAGACGCCACAATCCGCTCGATGTCCCGTTCCCAATCTTCGATCGCGGGGCCGTCTTCCGCAGTCAGACGGACTTCCACCCGACGGCGCTGGCGGGGATATTCAAGCTCGCCCCGCAGGTCCTTCACCCCGGCTCGCGCCAATACGAAGAGGTAGTACTTCAACTGTGCAACGTGCGCGTGCTCCAGCTTGGGACTCTTCTTTACCTCCCGGACCACCCGCGCCACCGGATCAAAGTGATCGATCCGCAAGTTGCCCACCAGTAGCTGTCGCCAGCGCTGGGCCCGACGGGTGTAGCTGCTGTCTTCAATCAACTTCCCCTCCGCCACGTGGACATTGCCACTGGCGTTTTCCATTCGAATTTGGTGATGAAACAACCATAACTTGCGGTGACAAAGGTGGTAGTAGGCCACGTGAATGCTAGTGATCCGTTCGGCAAACACTAGCCCTGATTTTCGTAATCAAAATTTTGCATCCGCTGGATCAAGTGCGCCTCCGTTGCTTCCAGCGCGCTCGCCGTTCCCACCGCTCCAGCGATGATGGCCGAACAGGAGGGGGTGACGAAGAGGTCCGCCCGGGCGCTTTCGTCCAAACGGGGGACGGCGCTAGGGCGCTCCAAGTCTTCGCGCAGTTCGCCACGGATGGCGTAGGCCAGTTGGTTGGCATTGTCGCTGATGGCGAGGGCCAAAATTTCCATGGGGCTAAAGGTCCGCGACTGGTTGGTGGTGATGCGCCAGTGGACCAAGGCGTGGGCCAGGGCGGGAATGACCCGTTCGCGTTCGGCCCGAGGGAGGATGAGGCAGTGACCAAAGACGTTGCGCCCCGCTACCCAGCCCGCTTCGCGCAGCTTGGTTTCGATTGCGGGAAACAACTCGGGTTCCAGCCGGTTGGTCGATACGCAAAAGAGGGTCCGCAGGTCGATGGCGATGTCGTAAACGAAGAGGCCGGTGGCGCGGGTAAGGCTGTCTTGTCGGTAAAATTTGGGGCCCAAGCTCCGGTCGTGTTCCAGCAGCCAGTCGTCCAATTTATCCTGGGGGATTTCCACCCGTTTGTTGTTCTCCTGGGTAAATACTTTGACGATGTGTTCCTCCGGTCGGTTGGAGCGATCGAAGACGACGGCCTCTTTACTACTTTCCAAACCACCCAGCAGGGGATGCAGCGGTCGCATCGCCGAGATGGACAAGGGGCTGCGGCGTTTGACCGTCATGCTGTCTTTTTGAGCCTTCATGTAGCCGCCCAACAACTGATCGGTAAAGGAGGGATCACAGGGCGAATGGGGTTCTTTCATTTCGGCCTTCTTGCCCTTGATTTCCCAATTGAAGGTAATGGCGGCAAAGGGCTGCTGGAGTTGGTCGGCGAGGCTTTCCATGACCGAGCGTTTGACCTGCTGCCCACTGGAATAGGCCATAAGACGCCCGGACTGGCGATCGTAGTAATGCTTTTGACAGTCCTGTACGCCAAAGGCCGTATGGTCGACCCGACGGAGGCCACGCAGGTAGATAAAAGAGGGATTTTGTTTAGACATGAGGATAAAGTTTAAAGGGATTTTTGGTATTGGTATTCAAAGCGAGCGAGGGTGAGGAAGAGGGGAAACAAATCGACCGGTAGTAAGAGCGTCGTATCCTTGATGCTTTTAAAAACGGGGGCACCGGCGTGGTGCTTACCAAGCAGCTTGGTCAGTTGATCGATAAATAGGCGGAGCGATTTGGCGCCGAGGAGTTCCTCCACCAAACGGGTATCGGTCGATTTGCCCCGCTTGCTTTCCACCCCTTGCCGTTCAAAAGCCAATAGGGTCTGGGCCAACTGCTCGGCGAGTTGATTGAGTTCTTTGCGGTTGTTGAGCATAGCGATAAGCCAAATTTTAAAGATTTTAAAATGAAAAAATTCTTCTTGCTGACGGGTCCGTACCTTCTCCTGTCGCTCCAGATATTCGGCTGCGGATTCCCGCTTTTTTGGAGGCCCCGGATCGGGGGTAAATCGGTAGGGTTTACCCTCGGAATGCGCCTTGACTTCTGTCCTGGAGCCCAAGGGCATAAAGCGTCGCAACTTGGCGGGTTCGACCGCCCGGAGTCCGATTTGCCCCAGTTTGCAGGCATTCTTAAACGTGTAGTGGGTTTGGTACAACAGCTCGAAATGGGAGGGGCGTCCGTCGGGGGAGAGTTCCTGGTTGTGCTCGGCCAGGCGGTTTATGGAGGGGAGGTCGAGGTTGACAAAACCCAGGGTGGTGTTCATCTGAGACAGGGCGTAGGCATTGACCGTCAGGATGCGTTGGGGAAAACGGCGGGCCAGGGCCAGTACGACCTCCAACCAGTTGATCGTGGGAATGGCCAAGGCACCCAGCACCTTTTTGGTTTTAAAGGAAAAGCCCCGCTCGGGCTGACCCGCTGCGTAACGGCTACCAAAGACGTGGCCCAGCCAGTGGCCATTCCAAGTCCCCAGCTGCCGGGCTTTGAGTCCGGGCGTCTCCGTCAAGTAGCGCCGGTAGATGGGCCAGCCTTCGAATAGTGCCCACCAGACCTGCTCCTCATCTAGCAAGATCAATATTCCCCCATTCGTACCAACCGCCAGGGCTTGTCCGATCCAAGAGGCGTACTGTTCTTCCGCATCGATGGCAATGGGTAAATTACTGACCTGACCGGAAGTCCCTTTTTGGACGTCTTCCGCCGCGTAGCCCACCATGCTTGCACCACTCACTTTTCCCGCCTTAATCCCTTCGTGAAAACGATGCAGCTGATACTGGGAAATCGTCATCGTTTGGGCCAACTCGTTAGCAGCCCCTACTTTTTGTTCAAAACTGGAATTGACGATCGACATGGCCTTGCGGGGACCATCAAAAAATAAAGGAAACTGTACTTCGTCAAAAAACTGCCGCGCGGAATAGGAAGCGGGCAATCCCTTTTTTTGGCGGTAGGCGGCCAGAAAGCGCCGCCCGATGTAACTCGTATACATTTAGAGGATATTTGAAAGTTCCGTAAATTCAAGACCGTACTCCCGGTGTTCCGCCGGGGCTTGGGGGACGACGAAGGGCCGTACGCCCGCCTCCAGTTGTTCGTACTGTAGGCGGTAGCGCCGGATCGTTCGTTGGTGGATGGGAATCTCCAGCAGGACCTGCTCCTTGCGACTGGCCCGGAGGTAGCGCTCCCGATCCGCCGCCAGGATACAGGTGGCCGAAGCAATTTCCAGGACCTCCGCCAGTACGGCATTTGCCCGGTGGCAAAGCTTGGGCAATTGAAACTGTCCGTCCCGTTCGACCAGGTGGATGCGGATGCTCTGGAGGTCCAGCTCGGGGTACACCCGATCGATCATACCCTGGATGTCGCGTTCGCGCAGGGGCGCCCCATCGGGCAATTGGGCGTAGCTGGCCAGGACCACGGCGCGGGGATAGGGCAAGGTCTTTTCTCCCACCGGCAGTACGTGGACCGGCCGCAGCCCCACACTGGGCCGTTTGCGGTTCACCCGACCAAAGCGCTGGATCAACGCGTCCAGCGGAGCCGCCGCCGTAATCATCCGATCAAAGCTGATGTCCAGGCTGACCTCCACCACCTGGGTCGCCACCACCAGACAAGGGCGAAGCCCGGCCCCGTAATGCGCCGAAGCATCCCCATCAAATTCGTTCCGTAGCCGTTGTTCCAAAGCCACCCGATCCTTCCGCCGAAAGCGACTGTGCAGCAGCAGGGCCGGTACCGCGGGAAAACGCACGCGCCAACGGCGGTACTCGGCCTGCGCCGCCCGTACCGTATTGCGAATCAGCAGTACCTTTTCCCCCGCGGCCAGGGCCTTTTCCAAAATCGCCTCCACCTCCGTTTCGTCGGAGGGTTTGTGGACGACGTGTCGGTCAAAGTCGTCGAGGAGACGTGGGGGCAATCGGACCTCATACACCGTGCCCCGCGTTTGGAGCAGTTCGCGCAAGGACCGGTAGAGGACCGTCGAGATGGTCGCCGTCCCGATGTGAATGCGACAGTCGTAGCGCAGCAGCGTCCGGACGATTTCCAGGACCATCGCCTGGCTGGCGTCGGAGTAGGTGTGGATCTCGTCCAGAATGATATCGCAGCCCTCCAGATCGAGGAGGATGCTTTCAAAACCGCGGGTCCCAAAGATGATGGCCGCCAGTTGGTGTGGGGTCAGCACTTTGATGGCCGCTCCGCCAAAGTGTTGGAGGATTTCCGCTTCGCGATCGTCGGGGACCTGGAGGGCGGAAGTGGCGTGGAGCAAGCGAACGTTGCGTTCGACCTGGGGATCGTCCGGGGCGATATCGGTTTTGATGCGTTCGTACATCGCGTTGATGGAGGCTTGGAAGGGCAGGGTGTAAAAAATCCGGCCGCGACAGCGCTGGAGCAAGAAATCGGTTTTGCCCGCGCCGGTGGGAGCCACTACCAGGGTGTGGGGCGCCGCGTTTTGCGTATCAATTTCGGATAGGGGATAGCGGGGCGAACGGCGGCTTGGCCGTCGGTAAAAGCGCAGATTGGGGCGGGCAAAGAGCCTTGTCAATTCCGTTTTGGTGGCGGGACCAAAGGCCGAGGCGAAGTGATCGGCCGCCATCAGTAAGCCGCGAAGGGGCGACCAAGCCCAGGTGATGTTTTCGCAATAATGCAGGACCGTATCCAAGGCTGCTACGGCCGCCGCCCGAGGAATGGGGTCGAGTCGGATTCCGGGACAGGCACTGCGCCGGAGAATGTCCAGCCCGTGGTGCGACCAGTCGTCCCAGTCGATGAGGTGATCCGCTATCCAGTCGGGTGAAGTGTCCGCTTCCAAATCCAGGATGCCCCGGCCGGAGCGATCGTCGCGGATCGACTTGTGGTGCCCGACCACCAGCTCGATCAGGTCGCCCCATTCGTCCCGTGGGAAAGCGGGCAGAAAGGCCAGTGAAGACAGTTCGTGGCGGTGTACGTAATCCCATTCCGCTCGTTCGCGTAGGGAGGCCGCTTCGACCTTACGGATTTTGCGTTGGAAGTGAACGTGGGCCTTTCCCAAGTCGTGGAGCGCGGCACCCTTGCGGGCCAGCTCGCGATCGAAGGGAAAGCGGAAACCTTCAGCAAAGACCTCAATGGCCCACATCACGTGTTGGGTATGCTCCCAGAGGGTGGTGCCGCCCCGGTCGGGACTCTTGGCCAGGATATCTTCGGTACCGCACATGGCCTAAACCAAGGGATTTTGGCGAATGGGATTGCCGTAGCTTTTCAACTGTCCCAACATCTCCGCCCCACCTTGGTAGCGGTGGTGCCCCACCTTAAACATCGCCGCGGGATCGCCATCGAACAGCAACTCGAAGCCGACCAGGTTCCGATCAAATTGCGCCGGCGTCAGCTTCCGTACGTCCTCCTCCGGCAGGAGCAGGTCTTCGTTGCGACACAGACACAGGTGTTGGTGACGGGCCCGGTCGGCGTCATCGGCCCGGCCAAAGGCCAGGTAGAGGTGGGGTTCGAGCAACACGCTCCGGGTGATGACCCCCAAGTTGGTTTTCCACTGTTTTTTAGCTTTCCACACCTTAAAGCCCCCCTTGGACCAAGTGCGTTCTTGCTGGCTCACCAGCCCCAAAAAATTGATCCGGTGACGGAGAATCTTATGGCGACCGGGCCGGTCCAACAACTCGGGAAACAATTTTTTCTCCATCCCCTCCACCGTTGAGGGCGTGAGGAATTGCTGCGAAAAAGTTTCCTCATCACGGACGGCGGTCCAGGGTTTGATAAAGCCAAAGTGGCCCACGTATTTTACGACGTAATAGTACATCCTCAATTGTTTAAAGCGCCAAAACCAATGCCCGTACTGTTGCCAATACCCACCTTCCAAGCGGCTTGAATCGCCCGGGGGTCGCCCTCCAGGATGACCGGGCAGGCGCTGGCTTTGAGTTCCACTTTGTCAAAGGTGATTTTCCGAACGCGGGGCTTGGGGTAAGAGCGATCGAAGCGAACGGCGACGTCGGTAGGCAGTCCCAACTTGCGCAATTTCTTTTGCAGGGTCTCGGTCATCAGTTGATTGGCTTCGGGGTCGGAGTAGAGGTAAAACTTGTGGTTCCCATCCACCTTACGCCGGATAAACACGGGACTCTGCACCCGAAAGCGTTGGCGTTCGCCAAACTCCCCCGCCTCTTGAATGTCGATTTCTTCCACCCGCATGCCCCAACGAATGTGGTGGCCCTTGAGGATGCCATTGATCAGGCGGGAAAGCAATTCGGGCCGGGCGGCGCTGATAAAAAAGGTGGAGCCCCAGGGAAAATCCAAGCCATCCGCGTGACGATCGCCCGGGCTTAGCCAGGAGAGGGAATAGAGGGACAGCTCGTCGTGGACCTCATTGAGACCCAGCCATTTGTGAAAGGCGCCGACGAGGCTGCGTTGGTAATTAAAAGGCACCCGTTCGGTGTTGGGAGATAATCGCAATAAAACGCGCATTGGTATTTCTTTTAAGTGTTGAAAACAAATTTAGGGGAGGGGGGGGGGGGGAATGAAAGGACACCCCCCAACCAGAATATATTTTTTGGAAAAATTTTTTTGGAAATATATCCCAAAAAAACCCCCCTTGTTTATTTTTTTTTTGGTTTTAAAAAAATTTTTGGGTTGGGGGGCCCCCCAAAATCACCCCACCCCCTCCCCTTTTGGATTTTGGTCTAAAATTTTTTGGGCCTTTTCCCGAATGCACTGCCGCAGACGCTCCGGGCCGAGGATTTCGACGTGCTCGGCATTGGCCATGATAAAGTTGCTCAGCCCCAGGAAGGCGGCGTTCACTTTACTTTGAAAATCAAAAGTGTGGCGCTCCACTCCGGGGACGATCTCGGAGAGGGCCTTGGGATAGGCCTCGACCAGGACGTTGTAGGCAAAGACGTCGAGGCGGAGTTGGACCATTACCTGTTCGTTGTTGGCGATGCGAAAAACATCGGTGGCCTTGTAGTAGTGTTGGTCCTCGAAACTCCAGGGCGTAGCGGTAGGCAGTACCCGTTCGATGCGTTCGAGGCGGAAGTGTTTGGTAGCGGGATCATCGACGTCGTACGCTTGGAGGGTATCCAATTCAGCGTCGATGTGAAAGGGCTCGATGAGGCGGTTGCGAATGTGGTTGCTGTTGCTGCGGTAATTTTCGAGGATCACGCGCCGTTTGTTTTTCTTGGCCGCCTCCAGCCGGTCCAGTCGCTCCAGGGCGGGCTTGCGCAGCGCGCTGACGCCCAGGCCTTTATAGTCGGAGAGTCTGGCCAATTTTCTGCTCAGGTAGAGATCATCGCGTTCGGTCAGAAAGCGGGTGAGGGCGGCGCTGATTTGCCCACGGTCGGTATCGGAGAGGGGTTGGAGGTACTGGAGTTCCTTAAACGTACGGTGGGGCAGGATGGCGCATTTAAAGTGGGGGCGGTCCTGGTGAAAGCCCAGCCCTACGGCCCTGATCTTTTCGATATCGTCGTCGATGACGTCTTTGCTTTGGCCAAAATATTGGGCCAGCTCGCGACGGGTATGGCGGTAGGGGTGCGCCAGCAGGCGGAGGACGAGTCGAAGGATGCGTTCGCGGGGCGTCATGAGTGCTGGGGATTTGGTTAGTTTTTAAAAATTACGGCTACGGCGGTAACGGCCCGGAGCCCGTCGCGGCGGAGGGAATCGGGTAGCCGATGGCCATACGCCAGCCAGGCCAGCCCGGGGCTGGTCCAAGCCCGGTATCGCCCGGGGCAAGACTTCGAAACAATCAGCAGTGGCCACCAAATTAACAAGAAGTAGCGACTTTCTGCCCCACCCGATGAAAAAGGGAGAAGGGAGTTCAGTAAGTACGGATGGCTCCTACCCCAGCCACCGCCCCACCGGACCGAATGCACTGAACCTAACGCCATCCCGCCCCTACGAGCCCACATTCCTCTAGCTACGATAGCCACTTGGTCTTCCAATGCGTAATTGAAACGGATGAACTCGGTGTACAAATGATTGCGTCTGAGTGCCCTCTGGCCGCACCCCCTTTGCCAATTGGTATGACCTTATATACGGTCTGGCTGCTAATGGGTCACAGTACCCTATGGTGGTATCCCCCATCCAACTTGTGTGAATTTGAACCCGCATTGGAAATGATGGGGTATCAGTACCCTTTGTCAGTATCGTTTATTATTCTTCCATTGTTCCGACCATCGCTTCTCCTCTCATCGCAGGCGCGCTTTTGCGTACCGCGGTACCACTCCCTACCTTGGCGGTACTCGAACGGGGCTCGGCATTGGAGAGCAGACCCCAAAAACGGAATGGGACTGCCGGGGCTCCCCCTCAGCCGGCGCTGTCCCCCCAGGCTTTTCCTCCCCCCGTAGCCGCCCAAAGCCGTAGGCAGCCAGCCGGCCGAGATGGAGGGCGGGATCCAATTGCAGGTTGCAGCGCAGTTGTACCCGAAAGGCCAGCATCGGAATGTTTTTCCAACGAATGGTACGCTGGTGCGCCACACGGTGGACTTCGCCAACGACTTCTTTAAAGCGGTCCACCCCTAGGCCTTCGCCCAGGGCGCGGAGTTGGCCAGTGAGGGCGCGGCTGAGGAGCGGCCGGGCGCGATCGGGTGGGGTCTTTTTCCATTCCCGAAAGTTGTGGCGGTTTAGGGCGATCCACCGATCGAGGTGGTAGTGGTGGAGGGTGCTGCTGCGGGACAGTTGGAGGGGGCGTTCGCTGACGCGGTAGCTGTGCAGGGGGACTTCTCGATCGAGGAGGCGCAGCGAGGATCCCAGCCGGGGCAGCAGGTGTGTTTTGATGGCGTGGGCGCCGGCGTGGATTCCGGTGAGCTGTACGCCTCCGGGGATGGCGCGGAACTGGATCAGGGGGTAGCTCCAGTGGTAGTGGTGGGGGCCGCTGCGGTTGTGGTGGTGGTGAAAGTGTTCGTGTTCGAAGCCGGCGCGTTCGGCGATGGCGGCGCGGAAGGCCCGGAGGTGCTGGGGGGGGAGGTCGAGGTCGAAGTGGATTTGGAGGAGGGGCATGGGGTTAGGATTTGGTGGACGTCAATTCTTGGTATAAGGTAAAAGCATCTTTTTCTCCCAACCACTTGACGATGTCTTTCCAAGGGTATTGCGCAAAAGTGGCCAGTTGGCCTTTACGATAGAAACTACTTTTCTTGGGGGTCTTATTCTCTTGTGCAAAGACACGGCGCAGCAGCGAAGGCAGCTGCTCTTTCTGTGAGTTCGAAAAGGTAAAATCTTTCTTTCCATATTGCTTTTGTCCCCATTTCTTGATGGCTTCGAAGCGCTCTAAGTTATCGGGCAGCGGTACTTGCTGCGCCTGTACTTGGACCTCCGCCTTTTGCAATTTTCGCAGCTGTAATATGGCCTCCTCCGCCTTGGGACGTTCGGAGCTTTCCGGGTACTCGGTCACAAATGTCTCCCAATCGTCAAGTGTATTCAGCGCTTGGGCTCGGTTAAAAGCTATTACGGCTAAAGCCTCTCGCTGTTCCCAAGCTTGTTTGTGTAATCGGTCCACGATGCTCGCTATAATGCCTACGCTTCGCCCGGCAGTATAGGTCGAAAGACACTTGCTGGCATTAATTAAGTCAGTAAACTCATTGGTAGTTTTATTTTTATCGTCTGTTGGCAGCTCTAACTCAATCTGGGGATAAACCAACTGCTTATCTTGTTCCGGGGAGGGTTCGCTCGCCATGGCTAACAAAATACGGATATAAGGGCTACTCAACCACTGGGGATCCCAGGCGCACATGGTCTTCTCGTAGGCAGCCAAGTAATCATCTAAATTCCTTTCGAACATCCCGCTGGGTAGATGGACCGCTATTTTTATCTTCCCGTAGCCCAATGGTTTGGCACTACCAATATTGTGGAAGTACTGATCCGCATTGCCGTGGAACGTGAGGGCGGAGAGCAGAGCCCCAATTTCCACGGCACGCAAATTGTGAAAGCGGATTTTACCCTTAAAAACCGTTCCGGCAGGTAAGGGATTGATGGTTGATTCAATATCCTTATTTTCTTCGTTTAAGAGACTGGGCTTAGTCGAGCGGTGAACTGGGTAGCGTTTGAATCCTCCGATAGTCGCCTTTGAATTGAGATAGGTTTCTTGATTGGCCAGATAAAAGGGGTAGTACGATGCCTTAGGTGAAGATAAAACGATGGGAGTATTGGATAGCTGTGCCAAATCAACCTGCTGCGCCAGCGCGTGACCAAACATCACTCGCCCTTTTAGGGTTTTAGTATTTCGGTACTTTCCTTTTTTTGGATCGGTATCTTTGATTGTTCCAAAAATGGTTTCGGCCAAATCAAGGCGGTAGGGCTCTTTTCGATTGTAATAGGTACACAGGGGTTTTAGTTTTCGTAGATAGTGGGTGTTGGATAATTTGTATAAACGCGAGAAGCCAAAACTTATAACCGACGCCCCATCCGCCGCAAAGAATACGGGAATGCGTTTAACCCCCTTTTCCTTAAAGTATTGCCAGAGCGTTCCCGACAGCTTTTGGTCGATGGCCTGAAAACGCTCCATCAAGGATTCAGAGACCTCATAATAGTCCTCAGAGGCTTCGTGAAAGACGTATTCGTATTTCTTTCCATCCATACTCCCATAAAAAACCAGAGTGCCCTCAGAAAAACCCTCGGGGTCAAGGCGACACAGGGTGCCCGTTTGATGAATATTCCCATGTTTATCTTTACGCCCCAATTTTTTCACCTCAGAAAACTTATTCTTGATGCTAACTTTAAGTTCCTCAAATGCTTCATACTTATCTGGCGCACTAAGCTGTCCAAAATCGGGTATCTTTCTTTTAAAATCATCAATCGCGATACGGCTGTGGCTACAAGAATAAATACGCCATCCCCCATTTTTCTCTACCAACCAACCCGTTTTGAGTTGGCGATTCTGGGCAACGGCTTTTTTGTACTCCGGGTGATCCAGAGAGCGAAAGGAGAAGATGTCATCCCTTACCCGAATACGCGAAAGGCTCATCACCTCCAATACATTCCGTACCATCCCCTTGAGCGAGGTCGCCGGAATAAAGTACTGCTTGACCCCATCGATCTCGTGGTGGCAAAACTCAGGGTCCTTTTCCTCCCCCGCATAACCGTTGCGAACGAAGATGGGCGTCTCGGCGGTGAGGGTCCAGTGGATTTCGCCGCTCTCACCATCGGAAAAAGGAATGTCCTGGCTGACTTGGTCGGACCAGCCGGGTTTAAAAACCGCTTCCTCCTCGGGGGCGGGGATAAAGTTGTAGGTAGATTTTACGGACATGGTTAGGCATTTGAGCGGGTGGAAAAACCAGAAAAAATCAGGGCGCGCAGCCGGAGTACCGGCAGTTGCGTACAGTAGGGATCGGCCTCGGGTAGCCAGAGTTCTTGGAAGTAGACCCGCTCCGCTTGCGAAAGGCGGTGGGGCAGGTAGGCCCGTTCGTACAATTCGGCCTCCGATGGCAATTGCTGGAGGTCGCAGTGGCTAATGTGATAGCTACCGCTGTAGCGAATCATGATGCTGCGTTGCTGCTCCGGCCAGTAGAGGGCACCTTCGAGGAGGAAAGGGTTTTCGGGGACCTGACTAAAGTCAATCTCCTGATCGGGACGCAGCAGGTCGGGATGGGTCTGATCGGACCACCAGAGGTAGCCTTCGTAGGGGGCCGGAGGAATATCGCGGAGTTGGTTAATGGTTGTGATCATAAGGATGGTAAGGTTTACTGTCTTTAAGTAATTGCCCCGTAAAAATGCCGTGGCCCTTGGTGACCATCCCCCCAAGGGGCAGCAAGCCCCGGCAAATATCGTACAGGGCACGTTCCAGAGCGGTGATGATATTAGAGTCGTCAAAGTCCGTCCGGTCGAGGTAAAGATCAATGGTCAAGCCCTTGGTCCGATTCGCCTTTTCACTAAACAATGCCCCGTCCGAGGCGCCCCCCGTAAAACGGTCGATGGCTACGTGGTTAAAGATTTTTTCCATTCCGGGAGCGGGTAGGTCCTGATCATTGATAATGAGGTGGCCGCGTTGGGGAGGCATTTTACGGCTGGGGTTTCCTTCTACAGTAGCCGTTAGGAGCACCTCCCTTTCCGAACCAAAGATGGTGTATACGGCAGCGTTTTTAGTTCCCGTTACCTTTTCGCGGTCGGATTCCTCTCGAATGGCTTCGGCCCAACACTTTTGTAAAACGTTGTAATGAAAACAAGTCCGATGCCGGAGTGCCCCCTTGATCGACGCGGCGGGTACGAGCAAACGAAGGTCGGGCGCCAGTAGGCTCTGCTCCTCATCGTAACGCATCACCCATTCCGATACCGTGGTGTGTGCCACCTCTTCATCACCCGGGCCACCGCCAAAGTGGAAGTAAGCATCCGGTTTGAGTTTCAACCGGTAGTAGATCCCCCCTTCTGGCTCAGCTTTATCTGCCGCCGTTTCGGTCAGTAGCTGTTTTTCCACCTCTAAAGCATTGAGGGAAGGATCAAAATGCAGGTAATCCTCACAATCAGGCGCGTGACCCAAATTGAATTTACGCCAACGATAAGCGCGTACCATCAGCGCGCCGTAACCCTTGCGCGTACCCTGCCCGATGCGAAAGCCCGGATGCTTGAATTGCGCCAGCAAAGCCATCCAACGCTGTTCATCATCCGGACTGCCATCACTCTTCAACTCCAATTCGAACTTAACGCGACAACCTTGATAGACGACCTCATTACTGAACAAACCATTGTCCGCAGTATCCGCCACTCCACGGTGGGTGATGCGAACGTGTTGGCGGCGGGGCAGCTCCTTAAAGTACCGGAGCGGCCGTTCGTAAGTGTCTCGCCACTCCCCTTCCGCCACCTTACCCTGGTCAATGAGCAAGTAGGCCGCACTGATTTTCAAACGACTGCCTTCTCCATCCCGGTCCTCGTGGTAACCAAAGAAAGAGCCCCATTCGGTTTTATTTTGGTAAAGGGCGTGACGCAGTACCCCCATCAGGGAAGTACCGGGGATCATGGGAAAACCAAAAGGATCCCGTTGGACCAGCGCCTCGTGGAGTGGGGATTGATCGCCCGAGCCCACGAATAGGGGCGTACTCGCTTCCAGGACGATTCGGGCCAGGTAGCGGTGGTGAAGTGGAACGGCGGAGTGGGTATTAGTCATCTTGACATTTTTTTTGATCGTAGGATTGGGCCATGGTGGCCGCCAGTTTGGTACAGTAGGCAGTGCCCAAAGATTTGTATTTTTTCAGTGTTCCTTGCAGTATCTTAATGGGCTTCCGATCCTGAACCAGCCAGTATTTTTGGGCCGCCACCCCGCGCATCAACAGGCCATTTTTTCCTGTCTTCCCCTCGGGGAGTTCCAAAAAAAGAGCATCCCGTAAGTCCTCCACACTCGACGCCAGGGTCGCCTGGCGCCGGATTTGTCCCCACTGGCTGGGACTGATACAGGCCAGGTGCTCCGCCCGGTTTTTCATAAATTCCGCCACGGCGGACGCAATTTTACGTTGGCGCTCCCGTGCCACTCGCTTCCGATTTAGCAATTGGCCCAGGGAAGTTTTTGGACTAGCCGTACGGAGTGCCGTTCCCTTCCGTTGCAAAGCCTCCGCAGCAGTAGGCACCGGAGTACGGAGCTTAAAAGTCCACCATCCCGCTTGATCCGCTTCCAAAAAAACCGGATTGTAGCGTACCCGCCCCAGCCCCTCGCTCTGAAAGGCTCCGACGACGGGATATAGCGTCCCAACGGAGGTGCCTTCTTCCAAATCAATTACGAGCACCGAGCCCTTGTCCAGACAGTCGCGACGGGCGTTGGGCGCCCGGCGGTGACCATCCCAGGAGGTATAGCAATAAATACGAAGCTGGCTTTTTGCCCAATTGATCCGTCCCTTGAGCTGGGGACCAAAGGTGGACAAGTCGGGTTCGAAGGTGGGAATGCCCTGCGCATCCAAAAAGCACAGTTTGCTTTCCGCGTAAATGACCAGGGTCCGCGAAGCGGCGGCCGCAGCGTCTCCCCGCTCAACGGGAGAGTCCGCAAAAACAAAGTCCGCAGGTACTTGCTCTATGGCTTCGATCAATACCCGACCGTATTCCGCCGACTTGGATTTCCCGATCCGCTGCTCTCCTACCAGGGCCCTACGAATGAGGGATTCGTAGCCTTCCGCTCCTTCTCGCAAGCTTACCGTAAAGACAAAAGATTGTCCACGCCGCAGTGCATCGTAGCCAAACATCTGGCTGTCCTTTGAGCGCCGCTTTTCCCGATCGTAGGCCGATTTCAACGCAAAGCGTTTGCCGACCCGTTTGCAATAATTGCCCACGACATCAAAGTACCCGCCGCGTTGCTGACGCAACTGGGTGGGCGCCCCTTGCTTTAGGTGGTGTACCCAAGCCGTGTCCTTACCCAAATTTTGTTTGCCCTTTTCCATAGCCAGGGATAGTGGTAAGGGATAAGAACGACGCCCAGCCATCGCCAAATGGGCATCACCAAAAAGGACTTGGCCGTTGTGGAACAGGTCCAGTGCCTCCAAAGGATCAGCGTCGGCGTAACACTTTCCGGCTACCAAACCCAAAAAGTTACTGCCGGGAATGTAGTCGAGGGAAGTCAGATTACCCTCCGTGGACAGTGCCGCATTAAACAGCAAGTCCGAAAGTGCGGTACATTTAAAGTAAATGGATTTCATGAAGATTAATAAGTTTAAGTGAACCGACAACGCCCCAGTCCGCGATTGCGTTGGACGCCGAGGTGGCGGAGGTAGCGAAAGGCGGCTTTGAGAGCCGCTCGTTCTTCCTCGGTCCAGTTGGGCGCTTCGATAAAACCGTAGAGCTTGAGGGGAATACAGGTTTCGATGGAGCGAAGGGTAGCATCATCCGCCGTACCCGTCTTCGCGTCGATGGCGGTGGAGCTGAAGCGGCGGTACAAGTAAGGGACCAGTTGGTGTCGCAGCAGTTCCTCCCGGTCGGCGGTGGACAATCGAGCGTTGGAAAATACTGCCTGCCCCGGCTGGCCATCGCGTTCCCGGCCGCTATCGGGAATCCCGAAGAGGCGGTCGATGTGGGGCTGGTAATCCCGATGGCTCAGCTCGGCCAGGTCCTGGAGGGCATCGCGGAGCAAGCCCTTGACCGTCCTACCCGGCAAGTAAGGGAAGTCCGCCTCGTCTTTGAGTAGCTGCTGGTCGATATTGGGACCCGCATCCAAGCCCGAGCCGACGTGCCAGTCGCTGAGGAATTCGATTTGGTAATGGATTTTCATTGGGTGCTGATTTTGAGGATGGATTTCCGACGTTTTTGACGGAAGGCGTATAGTTGGAGGAGATCGTATAGGGGGAAGCCTTGACGGTCTGAGTCAGCTAGAGTAGCTGGCTTGGCTTGCCGCTCCCTATCGAGTTGAAGCAGTTCATAGAGCGCGGTGTTTTTCTTTTGGACGCGCTCCAGCATGGTGGGGGCATCGGGATCATCCGCCAGGACCGCCGCCACGTAACGATGGAGTTTGGAGATGGCATTGCGGCCTTCTTGATCACGAAGCCTATCAAGAGTCGCCATCCCACTCACCAAATGTTGAATGTCCCAATGTTCGTCTCGGGGATTGGCTAAATAGGCAGGTACATCGTAGCGACTTTCCCCGTTGGGTAGGCATTGTGTACGACGACGCATGGCGGCCAGGTCTTCGACGAAGGAGGATTGGTTTTTGAATAAGGCCAAGCTGCTGGGGGGACGCTTCTTATCGAGTCCCTTAGAAAAGTACTTGGCGGATTTGGTCAGGTCCTCCGCGAGTTTGACGCTGTAATGAAAGGGGAAATTGGCTTTGGCGTAGGCGATCCCGGCACAGGCGGTGAGGCCTCGGGCCAGATCCGTAAGGCCATAATCCGTTTGGAGAAAGGCGAAACGGGTTTGGGTTTCGCTTTCGAAGGCGCGTAAAAATTGGGTGGTAAAATCGAGGGCCAGGTCGGCCCGGATGATGAGGGTGAGGTCGTCGCCGCCCAGTACGACGGGGCGGAGGGGATAGTAGGTTGCCACTTTGAATTCCGTGGCGATGCTTTGGAAGGCGGTTTGTGCCGCGGCGACCGTGGCGGCGTCCAAGCTGGTGGAGAAGCGGGCCAGGGCGCTTTGCAGTTGGTCGTGCTGTCCCCGGAGTTTTTCCTTAATTTGTTGGATGACCCGGCCCAGGGAATTGCCGTCGGCGTGGACGATGGCCAGCCAGGAATCTTTTTCGCGGGGAACGATTTTTTCGATGTCCCAGGGAATGCGCCCCGGCGTAAAATTACCGGAGACCAGTTTGCGAAACAAGCCGATCCGGTTTTGCTTTTGCTGATCGTTTTTGACCAGGGTGATGCGGTCCACCCAATGTTCCTCCTCGTCGATACTTACCGCAGCCCCTCCGGTACGACGGGCTTTGGCGACGATCATCTGGCCGGGGGTCGACCGGCGGCGGGGGCGGTTGCGTTGAGCGGCCAGGTGTTCATCGAGGTGCTGGAGGGCCTCCACGAGGTGGGCCCCAATGGGGACGACGGCTTGGCTGCAATGAAGGCCGGGCGCCAGGTTTTCCACCGCCCGGGGAAACTGGCGAACGAGTTTGGCCAGGGCCGCTCTTTCGGAAGCTTCGAAGACGCAGCGGATGTTGCCGGCGGCTTGGAGGAGTACATTCTCCGGGCGGATGGTGACCTCCAACTTTCGACATTGCTCGGTAAAAAAGTCTTCGCAGATGGTATTGACCAGCTCGCTGGCGCCCAGGATTTCGCGGAGGCGGTTGGTGGCGAAGAGGTAGTTTTGGATGCGGTGGATGCTAAAGCCGTAGAGGTAGGGCATGGGGGGTAGTTATTGATTTAGAATAGGACGAGAGACATTCAGGTAATCCGCTACTTCTTTGATACGAGCGTATAATGAGAACTTGGAGTTAGCTGAATTTACAACATCGCGATGCTGATTTACCCAAAATAGTATGTCTCCAAAGTGGATTAATACCTTTGTACCATCAGCGATAGCCGTATTCATTAAATTTAGACGTTCCCTAATGGTAGCAGCTATTACTGGATCTAATTCATCAACCTCATATTCACTTCGACAGACCGGCAAGTCTTGATTATCATAGACTACAATCCTAAATTTACTTGCGTCGTAATCGTCATCTTCATAGGTCTTTACCAATACATTGGAAAATCTCACTTCATCAAAAAACAGTTCCAAGCTTTTGACACCCTGCTCGCTTGTAAAGGCCAATATTGGCTCATTTATGAATTCACCGTAGCTGCCACTCTCCTCAAGAACTCCCTTAGGTATCTTTTGAAGGTGCCTACCCTCAAGACTTCGAATAAAAGTTGCCAGATTTAGACTAATTTGATTGTGGTTTTGTTCCACTTGATCTGAACTCTGACTGTTTCCTATTTTATGGGTAAAACCTCGATTGTATGCACCATTAATGACAACCATCTCATCATACTTTGACTGATCTTTTCGCAATGTTTCTTTTAGTATCTTGAATATTCGAACAAATTCATTATCAACGATCAACTCTCGCAGTGTATCCTTAAATGATTCTAACTCCATTTCACTAAGTTTACTGATTATCCAATGACACGAATTTAAGTATGATACAAAGACGTAACTCCTCCAATTAGTGAAGGAACACTTTCAACTAGGGAAGCAAAGTACTCAGGTAGTGAGGCATTAGGATTTATGCAAATCCCTACTCCGCAAGTTGGAGATAAACTCCCTCAGGCCATTAAGAATTTGGTTCTCAAATTGACTTGCCTTTTCTGGCGAATAAATGTTTGCAATGGTATTTCTGGTGTGGCGCTTATGGCGTTGGATCAGGTTACGTAAAAGATTCCGTTGCCGTTCATTTTTAACCTCTGCCTTTAGCCGCTTGAGCACTTTATCTATTTCCCCTTCATCCATCCAATCCTTGAGCTCCTCTTGGTAGCGCTCCAAATCAAAGCCAGTAGCAACGCTTGCGCCCAATTCTTCGGCAAGTGATAGCGGAGGTGGCGTTACGGGTGGTAATGGCGGTAGACTACCTCCTCTTCGTACCAGGCAGAATTCTCCCCCAGCATGAGCATCCACACTGAATGGCTGGCCAAGGGGTAGTGAAGCAGTTCCCCGATCACGACAAATTTTCATCACCTCTTGGCAAAGGTCCCCCACCCAAATTTGTTCGCTCTCGTCCATTCTGTATTTCAGGACTTGTAGTAGAACCTTCGCAAAAGGACTGTGATCTCCGAGCGACCCGTCCAATACCGGTTCCAAACGCCCAGCCGTTAGTAACCACCGCGAGGGCATTTGATACAACCGATGCTCCAAAGCATTCCACTCCCCCCGTCTAAATAGCGCGGAAGCGTAACAAGAATCAACAATACCAAAAACATGACGGGCCTTTACTTCTTTTACAAAATCTTGTACCACACCATTAGAGAAATACGAGCTGAGTTCCCCATCCACTGCGTCAGCCAGCATCCAATGGCCCCTGGCCCAAGATTCTCGATAAGTACCGTGCCCCGAAAAATAAAACAAGAGATTATCCTGATCCGTAAGCTGCTCCAAATATTTATCAAACACAGACATAAGCCGTTCCCGAGTAGCCGCTTCATCATACAACTCCTTTACACAAGCCTCCTCCAACTCAAACCCCTCCAACAAACAATCCCGCACCGCCCGTGCATCCCGTACCGCATTGCTCAGGGGCGTCACCCCGTTTTGATACTGGTCCACCGCTACAAACAGCAGGTGCGTTTTTCCTTGAGGATAAGTATACGAGGCGGGTAAGCCCCGCCCCGGTGAAAGTTCTTCTCGACTGGCCATGGTAATTTTTCACGCAGAATAGGAAGATCTCCCCAAAACAACAGGGCCAACTAGCGAAGGCCCCATTTGAATGAGTCAAGTTTTAGTTTTAACCAGGGAAGCCCCTGATCAGCATCCACTCATTGCGCCAAGCGACGCAGCAGTTCCTCCCGACGCTCTTTTGATACGCTGAGTTCGTCACCGCCCCGAATAACGACCAAGCCCCCGCTAGACCGTTTGAAGTGCTCTACGTAATCCAAGTTTACAAAAGCCGAGCGGCTGATTTTAAAGAACTTATCCGCCGGCAAACGATTACCAATCTCTTTGAGCGTCTTGGAAACGTGAACCATTTTTTTCTCCCCTACCCGAAAAATCTTAGCGTAGTTATTGTCCGCCAAACAGTAGAGGATATCTTCCACCGGAATGTATTGATAGCCCTCACTGTGGGGCACCACGATCCGGCGAATCCCTCCCCGACGGTGCAATTCCGCTTTGGCCTTGGCCACCGCCGCTTGCAATTCGTCGGCCTTGATGGGCTTGAGGAGGTAGTCGATGGCGTTTACCTTAATGGCCCGGATGGCGTACTCATCGTGGGCGGTAGTAAAAATGACGGCAAAGTTGAGGTGCGATAATTTATTCAGTACATCAAAGCCCGTAGTACCCCCCAATTGGACGTCGAGAAAGACCAAATCGGGATGCTCCTTTTCGATGGTCTCCTTGGCTTTCGCACCGTCAAAGCATTGGGCAACGAGGTCAATATCGGGGCAGTATTTCTCCAGCTTGATCACCAAATTGGTCATGCCCTGTTTTTCGTCTTCGACGATGATGGCGCGGATTCGAGTGGGAGTGGTCATGAAGAGGGAACGAGTTTTAAGGGTAATTGAATGGATACTTTGGTACCGGCGGCCTGGCCCTCCGCATCGGTCAAATCTTCGATCATCAACCGGGCGTCGAGGTCTTTTTTCAGATGCGCAATCCGTTCTTGGGTCAGGGTGGTGCCCCAGCTTTTTTGTTTGATGACGGATTGGGATTGGATATCCCGAGCTCGGGCGCGGCCCACCCCATTGTCTTCTACCACCAGCTCGATGCTCTCCTCCCCCCGCCGTCTGATCTCAATTTGGAGCAGGCCCCGCTGGGGTACCGGCTTGTTTTTGATGCCGTGCCAAATCGCGTTTTCGACGAAGGGCTGAAGGATTAAGGGGGGAATGCGAATGGCGGCGGTATCCAGTCCGGGATCGACGGAGAGCAGGTATTCCAGGTCATCGCCCAGGCGCAGCTCTTCCAAGGAAAGGAAGTAGCGCAAAGTATCGATTTCATCGGCCAGGCAGATCTCAGCGTAGCGGGAATGTTCGATGACCATCCGGCAGAGGCGACTAAAGTCGATCAGGTATTCCGCGTCCTCG
>ERZ1740065.464-NODE-464-length-21782-cov-12.436784_pt1 | contig 21782 bp, 21 predicted proteins | sample MGYA00581738_ERZ1740065 | MGnify/ENA primary metagenome ERZ1740065 (study PRJEB43018, sample SAMN04849749) | marine metagenome | isolation source: floating plastic debris | place: Pacific Ocean | collected 2008-09-01 | study: EMG produced TPA metagenomics...
CCCCCCCCCCCCCCCCCCCCCCCCCCCCCCCCCCCCCCCCCCCCCCCTCCTCTATTTTGACAGAGTGACATGAAATATTGAACAAACAAAATAAATCAGTAGCCAATCATATAGTCTGATATAGAAAGCCTAGTGATTTGATTGGCTGCCTCTCACCTGTAGGCTATCGTTTGCTGATTTCCTATCAGCTTCTCTTTCAGCTCTAGTTTATTCAGGAAAACCCCAAAGTGGCTCAGGCCCAGCACTATGTTCAACTACAAAAGCAGAATTGGTGTTATAATATGACTGCTGTATCAAACTATACAACAAGCCAATCACTGACCTGCGCTCTCCATGGCATCTCATCCACACATATCTTCCGGAAACGGCGTTTCCTCAGATTCTGTTTGTACATGTCAGGCAGGAAGAGAGCGAGGCGTTCGATTGCCACCATCTGTTGCTCCTCCTCGGCTAGCCTTTGCTCTGGTGTGAAGTGGGCGGGGATAGCTAGAAGCTGTAGAACTACACAGATGTATTAACTGACAAGACAGAGCTTGAGAGGGAAGGTAGCTAGCAGATGATTGATACAGGGAACACACTACTAGCGCCCCCTATATCTAGACTCTACAAGATAATGGAGGGAATGAGATGACAGACGTAACGCAGCAGAGAGAAGCAGACGCCATGACTACACGCTTGATATAAAACTCAACATTTGGTAGACGTTTGACTCACTCTCCGATTCTTGGACAAGAATCGGTTGAAGAACAGTAAGAGCTGCGAGAAACATCGTATTGGGTAACCATCATAGTTCACACATTTGTTTCATCAATATTATCAGCATTCAACCAATCACACCTTCATCTTGTTCCGCTTCCTCACGCTGGCTTTGGGAGCCTGACCCTTGGCGTGCGCTGATCCCATCTCCTTCTGACGGTTGTACTCCACCATAGCCGCGGCAAACTTCTTCGGGTCATCTCCTTGCACTGCCATCGCGCCCACCTGCTTGGATAGGATGGCTTTGCTGCCGACGATGGTGTCATTGCGTCTGAAAACAAACATTCCCTCCTGTCATAGTTCCGCTATTATCAGGCCACATTGCCAGCAATTGCTGGAATCCTACTTGGAAATCCAGACCAGCGCGTCCTCACACCACTCGATCGCCAGCTCAGAGAAACCTTCAGTGATGGCCTTCTGCACCACCTGCACGAGGAACTCCAAGTACCTGTTTCTTCTCTTGAACTTCTGAACTGCTCAAATATGGACAGTAATTGCGTCACATGACCATCAAGAACTGAAGATAGGAACAGGTAGAGTAACAAGTCAATAAAGAAGAACTGCATCGTTACCTTCTTTGAAAGCTATCCTGCTCGGAAGGTAGGCAATGTAAGCATTGAGAAGACTGGGGTCCTCATTGCCCGTCAACTCATGCTCCCCTTGGGCTGGCCACAAATAAACAGAAAACAAAATCAACATATGGCAACAGCAGCCAATATAGTAGCACGAAAGCAGGAATGTAACAAAAACAGGGAACATGCAAAAATTCAGCGCTGTGTTGCTGTAAGCAGTATACCAGTAAAATGTGCCAGAGTTATAGGCACTGAGGGGACAACTCCATATAGGGTGCTAAAGTGTTCGAAGCCATGTATGGCCTTCACGTCCGACGGAGCTACATGGGACAGAAGATGGATGCATTGTTGAGTCATACATGAAAGACATATCAACAGCTAAAACACCTACCACACCACATGGTCCTTATATATACACAACTGTGTACGGGAAGCAGTGACACTTGCAACCGACGTACACACATACAATCTGCAGCATTACATGACCTGTCTGCCTGGTGACGGCTAATTGTGCTTGAGAGCGTGTTATACTATGCAGCTGCATAGGTATTGTGTCACAGTGCACAGCGGGCCTGTAGGAGGCACAGCGGGCCTGTAGGAGGCACAGCAGGCCTGTAGGAGGCACAGTGCTGGTCAGTTGCATCGTAGGTGAAATACATCGACAGCATGAGCCGTCGCTTCAGTTCTGCATGAATCCATGAACTGGAGGAGGGCAGTGAACTAACAGTCCTGCCTATCTGGTAGTATTAGAATATCAGCTACCATATTTGTCATGATATGTTGCAACTAAAACTGCTGCTCTTTCATACAGTTGCTGCCAGAGCTTATTGTTCAACAGCATAAAATATGACCAGGCTGTAAAACTTGTTGGAGTTGTGTTCTTCCCCATTAGGCCTTTTGAACATGTGGACTCCACTGTAGCCTGAAACTGCGCTAGCATTCATTGTACAGTATAGGCGAGATAATGGTAATACCTAATGGAAGGGGAAGATAACTCCAACTGTGGTGTATTTTCTTTGTCTGGGTAAGAGATATTTTGGTGATACCCAACTAAAATGATACCTATCCTTCTCGTCGCAAGGAGGTGAGTAATGCTGCGAACCTTGCTTGGAGAGTTTGAGCATGTGCGCCTCTAGAGCTCTCAGCTGGCTGTTACCGCTCGGCTCGTCATCCTTCTCCTTATTCACTTTCGCGTTCTTCTTACTGTTTTTCTTCTTCAGCGCAGCCAACGAGAGCAGAGCTGATAAAAAAAAGTCTCGCTGTGTTTGCACATGACTTTATATGGCGGGTATTTCTATGGAAGACATACTACCATTGCCTTCCTCATTAGGCACATCATCTGGCAAACCCTCTGGTATCTCAGCACTGCCAACCGGGCGCTCATTTCCATCGAGAGACAGCAGTTTCCTGCCGGTGTCATTGAGCTTGTGTGACAGCATCTTCTGCCCCCAGGTACGTAAAGTCTTGGTCAGGTGGTATGTCATGCACGCCGTCATGTGATGGAGGCTCTCGTTGATCTTCTCCGTACGTCTCTGACGAAGGCTGCTCGGGATGTCTTGAAGTATGACGTGACACCTCTCTAGGATCTATGAAGACAATATTCGTGTCGTGACACGATTATGGGTATGATGACAATGCTACGCAGTTAGATGTGACAAATACCTGGATGACAGGGATGGATGGCACCTTCCAATACAGCATGGGTGCCAGTAGTCCATAGCACTGTATCGCCCCCTGCAGTGCTATGTTGGCTTCATTCAGCCAACCGGCAAGCTCAAGAGCCACGACCATCTTCTGACATTCTACCAATCTCAGAATCTATAAATGAAATAAGCGGAGGAAAATTTGAAGCATCCTAGATACTGAATATTTGGTTGCTATGGAAACAATGCCAAACCTGGCCATTGTAGAGGGCGCCCTGATCACAGAGTCTGTCACAGTAGAGCTGTTTCTGCTTGATTGCTATGTCAGCCGAGATGAAGATGCTTGAGAGAAACATTCTGAGCAGAACTGGAGATGTGGTGTCAAGGACTTTCTTGTTCAGCCTAAAGATGAATAGAATTACTACCCACCAACTTTTGCACAAATCCAGATATATCATATCTTGCAAGTTTCCCCGGAAAAATACTTTCGTCCAACTTTCAGTTTTGTTTTTGTACCGAATATACCACATACATGTATACCACATACATGTATATTACATACATGTATATTACATACATGTATACTACATACATGTATACTACATACATACATACATACTACATACATGCATACTACATATCTTATGCACATGCATACTCAATGTTCAACTTTCACGTCAACATCGTAAGTGATTTGGCAGAGGCACAAACTCTGAGCCAACTTCTTAAAGATGCAAAGCCTAAGTTCCTACCTGTATGGTGTCAGCTTGAAGTCACGCTGAGCAGACGTCACCCAGTACTCAGCCTTGGGCTCTGGTGCCTCAGCCACAAAGTAATTCCAGAGGACTTCGCAAGCTTTCAGTGACTCATCATAATGGTGGGTTTGATAGGCCACCTGGAATATGGCAGCATGATAGCCTGAGTCATAGTTAAGGCGTTCTAACAGCAGATCATTGGAGATATTTTACCTGCGCGAGATAGCCCCAGCCCATTTGTATAGGCAGAGGGTGAGAGGCGAGCATTGGTCGGCTCGTAGTGCCAATACTGCCACCGATCAGCTTGCCGTCTGCAGTGTACGCTGAGACGGCAAAGACATACTTCTTGTGGTTAGTCAGATTCTGTACCCTAAACTGGCAGAACGACGTGGCGGGTATCTCATCCCCGCATCCTTTGATGTAGTAGTCATTGAGCCTCACTCTAACGTTGCTGCCGGACGCATCACGTCCAAACAGCCTGTACCAAGCAACCTGAAACACAAACGTAAGTAGGCCTCTGTGGTCATAATGTTAGATGTGATGTAATTCCTGCCTTCTCGCCGGTCTCAGAGGTGAATGGAGCTGGCTTGAAGACCATGGTACTGTCCGTACGGCTCAGCAGTATTGGTGGAGGCGGTACTTTTGTCGGCTTGACAACTTCTTCTTCAATCTCTGAGTTTTCAAGATGGAGCCGTTTTTCTTCTGCCTGAGTCTTAGCTATCAGGTTCTGGGCTTCCTGAAAGGGAAGGTGATTCTCCCTCAAAATAAATCCACGCATGAAATATCTATCAACTGTCAAATGAAGGTCCAAAGCAGTGTGTGTTCAATGCGTATGACGGCTAGTGTGAGGCAAGGTATGACAGATCCTAGCACACCTGTAGCAGGTGAGCCTGCTGCTGCTGAGAAGAGTCATCCTGATAGGATGACATGACTCGCTGCATCAGCAGCATAGCCTTCACCAGGCTGTTCTTCTGACAGTCAGTCATCAGTTCGTCGTAGTCAGCGGTGTAGCTCAGGTCTTTGGAGAAAAATGGCTCCTGCAATCAGACACTGTCTCTCTGACACACTAACAATAACCACATGAAATGATAACTCCTGCATTGGTCACATCAGATGAGTATAGCAGGAGAGTAAAGCAATGATAAGAACACAGGCTACAGCAGAAAAACTACATCAAGATAAAGTTTGTTAAAAAAATTGTTGATGATTTCATAACATGATAAAACATAACGTAACATCATATAATATAACATAGGCCATTAAATACTAGTAATCATATTTATCACAGCAGTAATCTATAGATTTATTTACCAATTTTTTAAAATGACACAACAATTAGAATGTCATCCTGCCACACTATCCTGCCACACTATCCTGCCACACTATCCTGCCACACTATCCTGTCACACTATCCTACTATACTGCTCTGATATACATCGATGTCTTATTTAAGAAGTTAAATCCTTACGGCAGCCACTGATTTGGAGCAGGTCGAACGTTTGAATGTCTTCACTGACATAGTTTTCCGTTCTGCAATCCAAAAGGCAGCATTTAGTGAAACGGTGAAGGATTGACGGCGGTACTTATTTCACCTTTGACAGACCTTGAGGTACGGTGAGAAGTTTGAGGCAGACCCTATGGTACATGTACAGAAGCTCCATGTGTAGGTCTTTGATTGTGTTCCACACAGCGATGGCGTTCTGTCCCTCCTCATTGATCGTATCGTCCTGAGCAGACGCGTCGTATGACATCTGATTGTCGGCATCAAATATCTCAGGGTTGAGTTCCTGTATACAGAAGGAGAAGTCTTTCATCACAGACTGCAGGTGGAACTCTGCTCTGATTGGGAAGGGATTTTGTTGCCCATGCCTATGCTGTTGGTGGTGGCAGCATGCAATGGCAGCACAATACAACATGATATATCATAATGCAATAACAATAATAGTATTTATTACACAATATAAAATATATTTATGAGTATGACTTGAGCAATGAGGTATGAGCGCCTACCTTACACCAAGAAATGTCGGCGATTGCCTTTCCATCATTCAGAGCAACTACTTGTCTAGCGAAGGAGACATTTTTGAGACCAAGGTCAAGTATGTTACGAGCTGTGACCAGCAGGTCTCTGATTGGCTGATCGAGCACGGTGCCAGACGCGCCGCTATGACTGTCCTGTTTGCTGGGAGAGCGGCTGTTTAGTTTGGACGGTGGGTAGCTGCCATCAAGATCCTCTCTATCCGAGTCTGCTGACAATCTGACTCGACCTGATCGACATCAGAATAATCCGGGAGATAATAAACTGAGGCTAGACACAGTCTGATAAACAGCACGAGTCTCACCTGCTGTGGCTTGCTTGCATGCAGCAGCTGCCTCCAAGACCAGTGATAGCCTCAGAGCAACTTCCGCACTTAGACCAGGATCTACACTGCTCAGTCCGCACCAGCCGAGCAGGAAGTGCACGTTTTCAAGAATATACACCCACTGAAATAGGTATGAAGTTACAAGGTCATAAGGTAGATTTGCTACGTCACTACACTAACAACACCCTTTGTACGGCTCTACTACACAAAAACTATGATTTACATAACATCTTTAAACAATCACGATTTTACGAAATAGTCACCTTGCCGGCGTGGTCCATCTTCTGGATGTATCTCCAGTTCTCCAGAGAGCCTGTCTGATACTTCTGGAACACAGCCTTACATTTGTTCCACAAATGAAGCGTGGCATCGACAATCATGTCAAGGTCAACATTTTCTATCTACAATCAAATTGACAGCGACTTGAGAGTGGTGGGCAGTGCAGCATGGAGCTACAATATGTGTGGATCAGTGTAACACACCATAACGCTGGGGGAGCTGGTCAGAGAGTAGAGCACCTTGGCCAAGTCAACCAGGTCCTCCACGCTGTCCATGGCTACGCTAGTCTTAGATTTATCTGAAAGATGACATCCATTAAGTACTCAGATGTTTAGGAATGAGAGCGTAAGTAGCGTTTAATTACCTGCGGCTGCGATGGGCTGGGCCTCGAGGTTGACTGCGGCAGTAGAGGCTTTTTTCTTTAGATCAGCTGATTTCTCAGACGATTTCCTCACGTCTGCAGATTTTACGGAGGATTCCCCAAGGTTCTTTCTCTCCTGCCTCTCCCGTTCTTTTTCCCGCTCCTTCTCTTTATCCACAGCTTCCTGCTCCATCTTCTTCATGTGGCTCGGGTTCAACTTCTGCATCGCCAACAGCACCTCCAGCTCCTTTTCCTGGGCTTTCATCGACGGATCATTCAGTTTCTACAACACAGCATTAAGTACGGTAAGATGGCGCAAGAGTGAGTAGTTTACGACCCACATCACTAAACACATGTCATTCCAGATAGCTCATCACTCAGACGCTCTCTTTCTATGATAGGAGAGCATTGGGGTTTTTTAGGAGTTGTCTTGTTTCCCATTTAGAATGCTCGATGGCAAGATCGCATCAGTGAAACTCCCGGTCCAGTCTTTTGCATGAGCCAAATGAGAAGATAACTTTTGAAGTACTGTACTACATAGCATCACTTTCTTTCTTAGAATGAGAGGGTTCTTTGTTTGAGTTGACAATGACGCAATGACTGCTGACCTGGATGAAGATCTTCAGTGGCCCAATCAGGTTGTCGAACACATCCCAGTGTTCGTAGCAGTAGGCGAGCTTTACCAGTTTGACCACGGCTGACACCGGGACACCATCCTGTCCGCGAGAGGCCATCTCCATCAGGTTCGTATCGGCACACACTCCTGGCATGTTCATCAGGCCCATAGACCTGTTGGGTATGTTACTGGGCCCGTGGCTGGTGACAGAGCCTCCACCTCCTGTTGATTAGAAGCAGTTCAACTTCATTAGAAGAGTGAAATACGGTCAAATATGGATCGAAGCTACTTTGCTGTGAGCCTTATTGTAAAACGGAAACTTTATGCGTGGACAATATTTGTGATTTAGCATGTACAAAAACATTTGCGATCTTACAATTTTTGTTATCTTCGTTCAGCCTTAGCTACATGTACATGTACATACGTGTATATACATGTATATACATGTATAATGACATCAAAAATAAATGTGCCTGACATTAATTGTGAATTAGCGACCGACGGCTCGATTGCAAACATTTTCAATTCGCAAAATGATTCCGTTTTATAGTGTTGGTAAAAAGTATTTTCGGTTTGGTCAGGCACGTTGGAATTTTCCAGTAAAAGACCAGCGCGCCTGACCAAACTGAAAATACTTTTTACCACAGTATTCACATTGGGTTCTAAACGTTGAGGTCACAGTCGTTTAGTTTGAAGTCATGAATTGATTACCGCAGATGATTTCTTGAGCGGCCATGAAAAGCTCAGCATAGACATCAAGAACTTCCACCTCGGAGTCGGGTGCTGGCTGCTGTGTTATGAGCGTACGCTTGTTCGAGTCGCTAAGCGTCTCGATGATACACAGGAACTGGCCAGCACTGCCCTCAAACATGTCGACCAGCAGTTTCTCTGTCGGCGTTCGCGGCCATGGCAACTGATAAACACGATGAGAAGAGATGAGTTGGTGTTGAGTTGGATGGGCGAAGGGTGTGAAGGGTGGTGGTAACCTATGTTGATGAATTGTGTACAAGATGGCAGACATTGAAAGGATCTCTACATGCAGAGCCAAGGAAAATATGTTAGCTAGATGTGTACGTAAAATCTGCTGTCATGCAGTCTACCGAACGGATATAGTGCAAATGTACTTTTACGTGCGATATTCAACACATATGTTGCCGCTGTTCCTACCTTTTTTATACGGTTAGTTGAGTTCTTAAACTGCAGGTACAACATGTGGTAAGCAATAATCGATTCACTGTGGAACTGATTGCGTCATGGCTACACTTACAGTCTGAGCATCTTTAAGGTTGGCCCTAGTCTTGGGCCGGAGAAATCCTTTAGGCTTCTTCCTAGACTCGAACGCCGATCTCTTGAACACCATGATGGCCATCTAAAAAGTAGCCATGAAGGGATCAATAGTAGGATTCATAGATACAATTCTGTGGCCAAACATTTCTACTGATGACATGAATTTGAGACGGCAAATCGAAGAGTGAAACAAGGAGTAGCCCAATAGAGATAAGTCCTGTAACTGCTCGGTCTCATAGCATTACTTCATGTGGGAGGCTAGACATCTTTTGCTGGCTCCAGCCTCACCTTGACGGTTGCCTGCCTGAAGGTGGTCTCTGTCTCTCGGTTGGGATCCGTCTCACTCATACTCTCCAGTCTGCTCAGTTCATTGATCTTCTGTAAGGCGCGTCTGGCGAACGCCTCTGCTTTGTCGCCTGCCATGCAGTCGTAGTAGCACTGGCATATCGCCGTGTATAAAGTTGTCCGCCATGTCAAGTATTTCTTTCCCAGCAGCGGTACGGATGTCTCCATACACATGCTTGCCCATAGAAGGTATTCAATGACCTTCGAAGTGTGACCGAATGACATGAGGTGTCGGCAGACACTGTAGATATGGACAGTTCCTGCAATGGAGCAACAAAATTCATCATAATCTACCACTCAATCAAATACAGTTGTAGTCATAGCCATCTTTATACACCTACCATTAAACACGAGCCAGCACAGCTTTTCCTTTGGGAGAATCACTTGGGTGATGAGCCGCAGGAAGTTCAGAATCCTGATGCAGGCGTCCACTGTCTCTGTGTTCTGCAGCTTCGGATCACTCAACTTCACCACTTGGAACATGCAGATCGACTTGCCCATCAGTGCTCGAAACTATCAGAACAGGTCAGATCATCAACAGTGCAGCAAATCCATCCATCAGGAACGAAATAAAACCTGTTCACTTACCGTATAGCCAGCATTTTGAGTATCAAAACCTTCTGCGAAGTAAGTAGATTTGAAGACATCAACATCTGTGATTTCATCTACTTTTATATCACCAAACATGTCCAGGTATCGTGAGAAGCATTGAAAGTCAGCGAGGTTGTATTCCTAGATTCGCAAAAGTCATTGATTAAATTTTTTAGGCATAAAAACATGGAGCCTTGAACTATCTCTGCATCTTACCTGTAGTGTGACAAGAAAGTCTCCCATTTCGATGACTTTTCTCTGGTAGTATAGAGTGGGTAAGAGTGGTTCATACTTGTTCCAAAGATCAAAAAGGGTGTCAGATCTACCATAATGAAGAACATTCTTCTAACTTTGTACTTGACATCTTAAAAGTACCTCATTCCAGTGGTGTTATACTCACGGTCTTGAGCATGATTCTTCATCAGGCTTTGTGTACCCAGGCTGTGACCTCGATCTCATGTAGTTCACATACTGGCTAATCTCTTGCTCCAATTTTTGGAACACAGGGTTCTGCTTTTCCCTTCCACTCCGTGTAGTGACTACTCCAAGTCCATCATAATATGCACTGGGTAAAGGTTTATTAGCGGCTAACGCCGCTGTTCTTGCATTAGAGATAGGCATCAGTAGGGTCTTACGGCATAGTAGGAGGAATGTAGATGATCTAAATCATTTACCACAAAAATAATGAACAGTAGGACGCTTTGAGCGCACGAGTTGAGCGTTGCTATGACGTCTCTTATTATTACCTTCAGATTTAAGAGAGCGTCAGATGACATGAAATAGAACGACATACGTCAACATCTTTATAGAGCTATAACCAAACGCGATTATTTATTACACAATAGAACGCGGTATCGTAGACTGCCTAGCGTATTTTTAGACCGATACTAGAGCTGTGTCGAAAAGCGCTCTATATTTCTTCTTTCGATCCGTAAACTCTCATATACAAAAGAAATACGAGAATAAAGAACATTGGTGATCGATTCGCAAGGTCACCGTTGTCGTTTCTCGGGCGTGTAATATGTTTCCGTGCGTTCTCGTTTTACACACGTGCCCGAAGTTCTATATTTATACACCTGAGAATAGGATATGCAAGATATCTGACTATTAGGACGCTTGCTTGTCGTTTACCCTACTCTACTATAAGGTCTAACTTAGTGTGTAACCAAAATGAGTGATTCGATGTTAAATTGTTTCGTCTGTGAAGTGGAAAAGAAGAAATACAAGTGTCCAAAGTGCAGTATATTGTAGTGAGTACTACTACTACTATGGTGAAGCATTGCAACTGATGAAACCCACTAATTTGACTTGAAGCTTATCAAAACTGTTTGTCTATACATCTGCCCTGATTTCGTTTATGGTATGTGTGTACCTAGATGTATAAGAGTATGCTATTTTTCAGCTGTTCCTTGCCGTGCTATAAAAAGCATCAACTGTCGTTATGTGCCCAAAGACAAGAGGAGCAAGCGATATCAGAGGTGATACCCAAAAACCTAAGAGACAGTTCAACAGAAGAAGATAGAAACAGTAAGTTGAACACGATAGAGTCATCCTCTGTGCTGTATGAGAAGGATTCTTCTGTCAGGTATATACATGTAGCTAGCCTAAATTTGGTGATGCCACAGACATGATTTATGAGCAATAGGTGACAGTGTTTGTAAAAGTTAGTATATTTGTTTGAAGCTTTGTGATATGATACTCAGGTTAATGGAATTCCTCCTCAAAACTCCACTTGCAAGTCCAAAAACTTTGGTTTCCATTGTGATACTAAATTATTTGAACGGAATTATAATGTCACAGAACCACACCATAGCTAGCTGCTGCTGATATCTACAGAACTAAAAACAGCAGCTAGTCATAGTGGGAATCCCATCTCCACTTCCGGTGAACATTTTTCCAGGTCAGAATTCCTATGGGCGAAGAGCTCACCCTCCTCACCTACTGGATGAAATCTTAACTGTGAAGACAGAAGCCTATCTATGCTGCCTGCCATCACGGCCCTCACACCCGCTATCATTTGTATCTATGATTCACAGGCGACAGAGCTGGAATTAACGAAGACCAGGTGCCACTGGAAATGCTAGAGAGGCTATCAGAGTCAGAAGACCTAAAGAGATTGCTCAGCAATCGGCACCTTAGGGAGTATCTCACTAAACTCGTCAAGTCGTCTGAACCTGGCCAAGATATGGATGCCGCTATGAAGGAGCCGATATTCCTAGAGTTTGCAGATGAATGTCTGAAAGTGGTGCAAGGAGTCGACTGAGACTAAGTCTATATATTATAGTAAATGTAAATAGTTCGTTAATATGCTGAGTTTTATTCAGATCACTTTATAAATTTATGAGTCGCAGTGTATTCATGAAAATTTTGAGCATAATTGAAAAATGAGTATAAAACTAAAAAAAGACAGCATCACTTCCTCTTCCATGACTAAGTCAATAAATAAGAGCTGCATTTTTGGTGAGTAGACTGGGAGTATTGGGTCACACTGAGATCGTCCCGTTATCTAGTGTGGCCTGAGTTACAGAGGGAGTTGATGGCTTATTGCTGCTACCGGTCTGATTGAATACTTGAAGCTTGTTAGATTGCAAATGTCCGCCTGTACAGGAGTTGTCTCCTCGTTGACACGATGTGCTGTTGCAAGCAGACTTTGACTGTCCGTCGGCCCTAACGGGTGCCGGCTCAGTTTGCACACAGAAGCCTGACAGTTCCTCGTTGCCGTTGGAGACAGCGTCCTCCAATAAGAGGTTGTTGAGAGATGACGCGCGATCGCTATGCGGGAGTGATGCGAGCCTCATGTCCGAGACTACACTGCTGGCAATACTATGGCTATCGTCCTTGTGATTGAAGTTGATACTCTCCATCTACAACATTGTGAGATACTAGTTCACAATGCGGCGCGTGACTGTCAGGCCAGCCAACCCATGCTGTATAGGAGATAGATAAGCCCACTACTACATGTAAACAGGTTCATCGGTATAATTGTATTAGCATGCTGCAGTCTAATCATCCATCTCATGCTGTAACCTTGAAATATAGTATTTTACATACAAGCAGCAACCTCAGGAGGAAAGCATGGGAAACTGTTATACCTGAGCTCCATTGTCCTCCTACAGATGTCATTTCATAACAACATGACGACAGTCTACAGGTAACGCGCAGGTGCCATGGGGTGGTGCGGTGAGGCAGTCACTTACTTTAATATACTGTGACTTTGATGTCAACGGTGCCCCGTTTATTTTGGAGTCCACATACACCGTCACGTTTTCTGTGGAAAGAGCGGGTTTCCTGTCGCTGAGTTCAACTCTCTCCAACAGAATCTTCTTCAGAGATCTACCAGTCAATCTAAACAGAGCCATATAGTGGTGACACCAGCCAATGTCGATACTATCATATCTACAGGTCGATATATAACAATACTGAATTAGTATTGCAGCACCACGCATCAATGTCAGGTATAATTTCTCTTGATTAGTGCCATAGAATACGAAACAGCGAGCACGCCATGTAATTCTATGATCAATACACGTGGCATTGAATTAACTGATGTCAACTAATGACGCATTGACTGACCAGTCTGCAATCTGCTTGTAACTGGGTCAATGCGACCTAGTCAGCCGGAATATCTGGCTGACTGGTGGTCACCATTAGAATGATGTAACCGGTTACAAGACTTCGGGCAGACAGGTGGCACTGCTACAATGGTACTATCATCTGTGTTCATTGCCAGCTAGTGAGCTCAAATGGGAGCGACAAGAAAAAACCTATGGATAGTGGAGTTGTCTTCCCCTATATTAGGCAACCCATACTTGTGGAGATATATTCTGGAAGATGATAAAGTACAAATTATTGCCATGGTCAAGTAAAGAGGGCTGGACATTTGTAACAGGATGTGACATGATGATGCTCATCAATCTGGCACTATAGCCACGCGAGTAATGTTATCGTTGCCGCAGCACGGGTAAGTAATTCCAGGTAAAATCTTCCAGACATGATCAATCCAATTACATCGAGTTAGCATTCTAGGGAATATCATTCTATGGCTATATACAATTCTGATATGCAGTGAGGACGTTGGTGGCATAGAGATAATGAACTATCCAACACTTAGAGCTAGTATATGAAGCTATATCAACGCTGCTGTTACTCCAGATGAAGAGGACAGTACCTTGGTAGACTGGGGCCCCACAACAAGTAGGCCCAGTTGGCTGCGCAGCTTCTACGGAAGGGATTGCTGCCTCCTTGGAACTTTCCGGTGACCTACATGAGAGGTCGGAGAGTAAGGAGATTTACAAATGGATGGAGACACCTGTCACGGGCACTACAAGGCCCGAGTTCTTACCTGCTCATTGGTTGTCCTGCCATTAGAGACGAGAAATATATGAAATCCTGTGAGACCAGCGACAGGTATGAGAAAGAGAGAGACAAGAGTGGCTATGATGATACTAGATAGCGGTTAAAGAGGACAAACTGGCAAGTGTAGTCTGGACAAACAACAGCTTAGGCAATTATACCGTCATACACACAACGCAATCTGAAATCTAGCTAACCTGCAGTCTACCCTACTGCAGTCTACCCTACAGCGACATCTCTGTGTTGCTTGCAGTAAAGGATACGATATTATTGGCAATGGGTCAAGAAAGCTTTTGTGCCCGGCCTTCTTCCAGGTCCACAGGCTAAGTGCGCAGAATGCGATGACACTGAGCATGTGCAATGTCAGACTGAGAAGGTAGACGAAGAAGTACTTGTAATTGCGTCTGCCAACACAGTTGTTCACCCATGGACAATGATGATCAAATCTCTACAAAGGAAGAGAATTATGGGTAAATGAGTACTAGTATTCCAAATGCTCAAAAATTGAGTCAATAAGTCTATCCTGATCATGAGAAGAGTTGATTTTCAATTCATTTTTTTTCACAAAATATCGATACGTACAAATTGGAAATCACTAAAGTAGAACCTGAGTTTATGTGAATCGCACCAAAATTTGCACAGTAGGAATTGTTCCGCTGTCATCAATCGAATGCATCAGTTACTCTTCAGTTATCTACGACATGGGTGATGGGATTCAATGAACGAGTGACTCATCGTATAGTGAATACAGCCCTCTGCTGGGAGTCTGTTCTAACTTGTCCCAGGTATGGCGGTGAGCCAGGATTCTATACGAAATCAGTACTCACATCCACACAAGAGTCACAGACGCTGCAGTGTGAACACCTTGGTGGTCTGTAGAACTGACACGTGGTACACCATTTCAATCTGACGCTTATGCCGTTTATCTCAGCAGTTTTGTGAAGGGGAGCTCGATCGTCATCTCCGTCCTCGTTCTCCGCTATGGTCATCAAATGTATGCAACAAACTAGCTACCTGAGGAGACCAGCAATAGATGATGAATGAACACTTACTTTTGGGATAGATCCCAGGATCTATCACAGTGGTCACAATCAAATTCGCCATCATAAACACGAATAAAACTCCGTCGTATACCAAGTGATAAATCCCATAGTGGTGATAGAGATATATAGCCCTATAATAAAAATCCAATGAACAGTAGTAGAGATCCGTTATTGATTATGATAGGCGGAAGAAACAGCACTACAAACTGAAGTTAGCATGGCCTAATCCTAATTACGTTTTTTTTTCAACTCTGAGAGGAGGAAATGGCAGCAGACTACTCACGTAAAACCGTAGTAAACACCAGTGATACCAATAGTAAGGCCCCATGCAAAGAATGCAGGCACGAGTCTCGTGCATGGCTTACAACTACCCATCATCAACAAAGCGAAAGGCTTTCCACATTCAAGCCAGTCACCCAGTTGTGAAGAGCGTGTAGTGATAGTTCACAACCAAAAGCCACTAACATTTACCGCTGTATACCTCACAGTGCCGGATGTATGTGCTCCAATATATCCATAGCATCTGACATCGTTATTTGCAGAATCATGCTGATTTCTGCCATTAAAATTGTATTAATCTAAATGATAATTATGCTTCGACTTATGTATGATATAAATCATCAAATTTATAGACTTATAAAAAAATGTATCATAGCGCGGTTGACTAAGTTTTCCAAGATGATTCCTAGTCGGGTTTTAAGGGTTGTCCCCTCGTTCACGTAGCTAGCACTACCGCACTACAATTATTATATTCCTTTAAAAAGTAATTTATGTATATTTTTAGGTATACTTTCCGTCAAATACTGTACAAAACCTATTGAGGGTAATAAAAACCGAGCTGTTGCACAATTTATTGGTAAAGAGCGTAAGGATTCTTGATTTCCTTTCTATTTCTATCTCTCGCGCATAGCAGCCTAGCTACGGTGAAATCACCAAACAGCCGGCTTGGGTGAGGAACATTTTTGACCGACACATGACCTTACGTCAGACCAATGGCAGAGTGTTTATAAGCACAATCCGAACAGCCGACGCTTTCATATTCTCTATTTCTAGCTCTTGAGCACTTCCTCGTTCAGTGTAATATTGATTAGTTCCATTCCGTCTGGATACACCACATCGGAAATCGCTCTTTTGACTTCGGTATCTTGGCGTGAGTTTCGAACGTGAGTTTTACGTATTTGTTTCATGAATTCTCAGGTCAGTTTCTCATGTCCCCATTAGCGTTGTGTTATAGATTAATGAATAGTACCTGAAACCTTAAATTGCCCATTTCTATTGTCACTCTGTCACCATCTAGGTTTCCACGACGCAGAAGTGTTCTACACCTCAAGCATTAGTCTAGACTTCATATCTAGTCTCCCACTCCAGCACTAGAACCGGTGAGGTTACAAGTAAGTGGTGTTATGCCTATTCGCTGTTCGTAGTTCTATTCGTCATACCAGTCGATAGTGAATGGAGCCACCGGCTTGAAATAAGACAGTTGCTACCCATTTCTAGAAGTCAGACAGCTATGGGTAACAGTCATAGTGAGGCATCGCAAGGAAAGCCACCCGACAAAAACAGCAAGGCTATGGATAAGAACGTGAACAGAAGTCGTGTGCTCTGTAATACTCCATATTTAACAGCAATGTTTAAGGTGTGATTCTACTTCGAGTCTGACGCCCGCGGAATGTGAGAGCTTTTCGATCATCTCATCTTATCAGTGTGATGACATTACTGTAGAAACTGTCGGAGCAGTCGGATACCAGCAGCAGCAAGGACTCTGAACGAGTGACACAGACAGTCTTTGAGGTGAAAACTTGTTTGTGTCAAGAACAGCGTGGACTTTAAGTTGCCAATGTGGTAAATACATTCGGCGTCTTACAGGATGCATTTAATGGCCCGCTCAAGGTGCTCGGCAGGTTGTTATTCGGTCACATCAAAGCTGCTAGCGTTGAAAAAAGACGCGCCAGCATACATCTCGACGAGTTCCTCAAAGTCTCGACTGACGTGCTCAGCCTTCTCTCTAACAGTCAGCAACTGAACTACTATTTCGATGTCTTCTGCGACGGCAACGAATTCATGACAGTAGAGAGTAAGTACAATTAGTGAGAGCTGGTATTCCATAGTTTTCCCAAGCTGTTGAGCAGAATGATCATCATAACACTTCCACTGGAAGAACCAAAGTATTATGCATGCATGAGATTGTTTGATGTGGCGCAACGATTCATATATCAACTTTAGTATGTCGCGTTCCCTAGTACAGGCGGGTTACACAATGTCGTTGGTTTGCATGAAACGCCACTTGCTTGTGTCAGAATGATGAATGTTGACACTGTTGCGGTATGGTACAGTGAATGTTTATGTTTCTACCCTGTAGGCGTATATCACATGGTCCAGGTGTGTTACTCGGTGGCTCTCTCCGTCGCCTACCTGCCGTTTGATCACACAGAGGGCAGCACCAAACTCCTTCAAGCTCTAGCAACTAGCATAGTATGTACCGTTTCCCCTCGTCTCCTACCTTTGGTGCCAGATGTTACATACTTTCATGTTTCCTTGTCGCCGTAAAACATGGCATCATTCAGTGTGTACGTAAAGGAGTAAATAATTAATTCCTTGATATCGCCACAATATGGCTGCCTGTGTGGCTGCATGTGTGGCTACCTGTGTGTCTGCCTGTGTGGCTGCCTGTGTGGCTGCCTGTGTGGTTGCCTGTGTGGCTGCCTATGTGGCTGCCTGTGTGGCTGCCAATGTATTTTCTACTACTAGTTGCATGATTAAACTTTCCGGTATGGGCACAATATCTACAATATCGTAACTTTCTTTTTCAGATGGGTCCCAAACAAGAATTAAGAAAGCAGGGGTTTGTCGACTGGTGCTTGAAACATTTGCCGCATCTCTTTAACGGCATTCACAGCTTCTTGATGATGAAACTATCTGGTGCCAAGTTTGAGAGCAACGACTGGCACAAGCGAATGTCTCAGGTACCATCACAACTACTACGAAACTACTACAACCACATTCTACCCGCCCGCACATCTTAACACACATGTTTACATCTTCCTCATTGCGCCGACAACAACAAACAATTTCACATCCTGACTCATAATTGCATCCTTAATTTCTTCCCTATAGTTTGACTATTTCCTACAGGTAAACGCCGTGATTCAATCCGGGCTCTCTCTCTCTCTCTCTCTCTGATATCGTGTGTCATCCATTGATTTGACTCTGTAGGAATCAAATTGTCGATTGTATCACGTTTCGTCCTGCTGTTTTGGCGGATATTTTGCTATTATAGTCGGCTAGAGGGCGACCGATTTCTGTGACAGCCTCCATCTTTCTCTCTTAGCTCATCGCTATCATTCCACATTGTAGGGAAATCTCTCCAGCACCACGGTGTCGTTTATCGCCTCCTTGGAAGGACACACGTGCAGCCTGACACACTGCGTGCTGTGGATGATGACGTCGTGTCTCCCCAATCTCTATGTCTTGGAGCAGCGAGGCAAGACCACTCCTAAAGGTTCCATAGTGCCCAACTTCCTCATGAGCCGAATGGTCAGTCTCCTGTCTCTACCCAATTATCATGGTGTAAACAGGAGGTTTTACATCTCATTCATGGCTCACCCTGCCCTGCTAAGCCAAGTGTCAGTAATCTCATATATTGACCGGCATGCTCCAGTAGGCTTTACCCAGAGCAGTTATTAGTTTTGACAGGCACTGCCATAACGCTGTAGCGTATTATCCACTATACACATGCACTATCATAACGATAGACTCATGGCCCACGTCATACCCTATAGTACTGAAGATATGCGCGTGTATTAAACATGCACTGCAAGATATCATGTCTTTACCCGTATGGGTTTGCCTCTTGCAGCAAACGCTGATTGAGCAGAAAGCCTGGTGTCTGCTGTACAACAGCGATCAGAACGGACTCAGTGTCAACCGGTGAGTACCCACCCACCTGACGTGTTTGTGTGTGAGCGTGCCAACGTGGAATTCTTTCCTGACGGGTCTGTGAGTTTTGATATGGACCAGGTGCAGCCAGTCTGAACACTGTTGGGGGCACAACCTAGCGTAAGCCGTTTCTTGTCATCTGCATAGGCAGTTATTGTGGCAATATCTGGGGCACAGTACCGCCGTCATAGTAGTCTATCTGTAGTGGGGTGACTGTCAGGTTGTATGTAGACAGACCCTGGTCTAGGTGATGAGTGAAGGGCGTGTTTACAATACATTCCATTGCGCAACATTAGGCAGCGAAGGCTTTCAGTGGACTCTTCTAGGCTCGGATTGTGTGTGAACTTACTGTAAGTGTGTGTAAGTTTCATACTTACAGCTGAAACTGAGGGTGGCATGATTGTTGTAGATTTGAGCACCATGTGTTCTCCTACAAGGGCCCTACTGTGATGATCATTACGTTTGACCACAACGTGTACGCGCTGGCCACCGATCAAGAATGGAAGTAAGTGTAATTGTACAGTACACTGAGCCTCTATGGGCTTCTATGACATACCCACGCACTAGCAACAAGCTGTTGCAATGCGGTGATTCAGTTCAATGCAGAGAGTTTATTCATTGAACTTCCGTGTCAACAATGACGAGTGTTGTCTATTATAGGGAGACCAGCGTATCTTGGGGTGGAGAGAATACTGTCCTGTATCAGCTTTCGCCCAGATTCTCTCAAGTTGACCGTAAGTCACTAGATTATCTTCTACTAGTCTGACGCATTCTGCTCTACTAAACTCATATTTTATTGATGTGGTTGTATTCCCAGACGGCCGAATTATATTCCTCAACCATCACACTCGAGGAATGTTTAAAGGCATACAACTAGGCTCTGACATCAAATCTCCTGTCCTCAAGATCGAAGACATGTCAACAGTCACGCATTATGGAGTGCCCCTTCAGCTTGAAGCTATTGAAGTAAGCATGTCATAGTGGATACCATGTATTGGGTGCTGTGGGTATTGGATGCTATGTGTATTGGATGCTGTGTAGTGGATGCCGTGTATAGTCGATGCTGTGTGTATTTGATGCCATAGTTGGGTGTAGCAGTTCCTATCTTATCTTCCACTCGCTCTCTCTGTAAACATTGACTTTAAACTAAACGAAATGCCAACTTCTTTTCTACAGGTATGGGGTTGTGCAAGCACAGAAATCCGTGACATTCAGATGCGCCAAAAAGCGTGGGAGAGAAAGGAGGTTGAAAAACTTCACAACCGAAAGGTATGAGAACGACTCCGCATTCTATTCTTTGCATTTGATTGAACTCGTAGTATCTGTGGTAACTATTGGTATCTGTGGTAACTCTTGGTATCTGTGGTAACTCTTGGTATCGGTCACTGCTCATTCCAACTGTTGTAGCTCAAACTGGAGAACTGGGAGGATAACCCTGACAGGATGTTATTGAACTGGGTGGGAATAAACACCAGTCATCATGAGAAGGCATAATTAAAGTTCTCAGTCTACCAGTCGCTCTCAAGTCATTCGCTACTTAATTCCTACTCTACAAGACTGCCAACGATTCACTGCTGTACCAATGTGGCGGTTGTACGCATCTGATCATGCCAAGGCGGCCACCCACGATATCTCCCCTTCCTTTTGAAGGTCAACTGCTATTTTTTCCACTACACATCATCAGCTGCTCTACTCTATTGACGATGGATGATCATTCAGTTATTTATTACTCGGAACAGATCATGTTGTAATATAGGTTTTATTGAATACATGTCCCTTCCTACTATCAGCTATCCCTCTTACTCATCCTGTGACTCTTCAAACACGAGTGTGTACAGAAGGTATAGTTGTAATACTCAAAGGGCACCTGTCCTGTTATGTCAGCACCACATTGATAGCATCGACTGCAATAAGAAAACATGTGTCTGTTTGGGTCTACACTCTGGTATTCAGTGACAGGATGAAAGCAGCAGACGGTGTACCTAAGCACCAGGCTAGTAGTGTTGCCAGTGGCCTTGGACTGGTCCACTATCCTCTTCTCAGCAGCCAATGCTCTCTACAATTAAATTGATTCATGAATGAAATGAATTCATCATCATGCGCAGAGGTCACTGTACTGCAGCAGGCAGCTACAACTGCCGCTCTGTTGATACAGCTAGTAGATAAGACCAGTGATGTCTTCAATTGTTTTATCAAATATATGCTGCACTATCAGGCAGGTTCTTTGCTAAAGCATTGCAATGACGTTCCAAGTATTTTGCAGAAAACATGCTGTATCATGCACTGAACATGGTTCTACAGAAGGAAACCGGAAGATTAAATGCATTTATAGACCAGACTGTCAACTTGTGAGCTAAGTCTTGGTGATAGATCTGAATGGACAAATGGATAAGCAGAACTGTCCTCCGGCCAGACCAGCCTCCCTGATATCAACCACTATAGAGGTCGCAGCAGATTCTGCTGGTAGTGGCTTCAATAACAGGGCTGCGAGCTGCATAGCACCACAAACTGAATAACACCACAAACTAACAACATCTGAATCTACATGTATATGGCTGCCACTACTTGTGTAGAGAAAAACAAGCTTTCCTCACCCTGGTATGGGTGGGGGTATGGGTGTGGTATTATCTGCTCAAGCTCAATAGTTCCTATCAAAATTCTGAGCGTCTGAGTTATCACAAAATCCCACCAGTGCTTAGCGTACTGCCTACTCACATCTACTTACACTGGGACTTACATTTGCTCATAGACTTACATCTACACTGGGACTAATACTTACACTGGGACTTACACTTTCTCATGGACTTATACTTACACTGGGACTAATACTTACACTGGGACTTACACTTACACTGGGACTTACACTTACACTGGGACTTACA
>ERZ1740065.465-NODE-465-length-21779-cov-12.154253_pt1 | contig 21779 bp, 14 predicted proteins | sample MGYA00581738_ERZ1740065 | MGnify/ENA primary metagenome ERZ1740065 (study PRJEB43018, sample SAMN04849749) | marine metagenome | isolation source: floating plastic debris | place: Pacific Ocean | collected 2008-09-01 | study: EMG produced TPA metagenomics...
TCTCTCTCTCTCTCTCTCTCTCTCTCTCTCTCTCTCTCTCTCTCTCTCTCTCTACGATGAGAAGTAATAAGCAGCTAGTAAGATATTAACACACTTCTTCTACAACAGCCAATCACTGAGACCATATCTGCTAGGATTAAGATCAGTGTTGATGTTTATTTCCTCTTTGTTGGTTTCTGCACACAACAAAATCAAATAGATAATCTATTATGATCATTCAGAAGAAACAGTACAAAACAAGTGCGTTACACAGATTGATCAGCTGCTGTGCGTTCTGTCACTGAGATAGTCTGACATTTCCTCCACTTGGATATTGCTTGCCGAGTAAAGCCTGGTTCCCATATAGTCCCGTAGACGCCGCCACTAAAGACGGACTATGCTGCGCTGATATGGAAACCGAAAGACTGCAAGCACCGCAAGTAATGCAAGCTTGCTGCCATGGCTTATGACAAGTAGACTTCATGTCTAATTTGCGCAGCTGCCGCTGGTGATTCGTGTCGTTGCACTCCGCCAGTGGCTATATGGAAATCAGGCTTAAGTGCAGCTGCATTCATTTCTTTCCCTGTCCTCAACCCTCGAGTTCTATAATCTCTCACTCCAATTTATATTTCTCCCAAGTTATCTCAAAAAACGTTTCCAATATTAACTTTTGAGGTTGATGAACACCAAGTTTTCCACACGCTCGTTGACAGTTTGTTCCTTAGGCATGCATTCGTGATGCACTAATGCATCGAAAATCACAATTGGCATCACTTTTGCTTGTGAATAAGACTACCACGCTTACTTACGCCTGCGAGAGCCAGAAATCTTCCATTGGTACGACTAGAGTTTGGTTTCAAGATCATATCCATGAACCCGTATTTCATCTCAGTGATTATATTTCGATGAGCTGCTTCAAGTCTTGACGAATGACCCCGTGATCTTTTTCTGATCTGGATTCAGAAGTTTTGAGGTATACTTTGCGGCAATTTGCCTCATAGCTAGATCAGCAGACTGATGTATTAAAACGTATTAAAAGAGCTCAGACCCCGCCCGTAATTCTCTCAGTACTTTCCTTCCATCCTGATCTAGTATCCCTAAGGTCCGCTTCTATATGTCATCGATCTGTGACGATGACGGTCTCCCACCTCTTTCATCATCCTCAAAACTTGTCTGCCACTCTCTGAACAGTTAATGTCAATTTTCTTTGGAATAACCCATGTATATCAAAACACCCCAATCAATCCTGAAACCGTCTAATCAGACCCCATACGCTTTGTTCAGCGAATGATCATCGGTGCGGATGAACCTGCATTACTTGATTGTATTTATTCACGCGATGAAGACTAAAACATCGCTGTAGAGTCATCTGTGCAGTGAGAGTTAAACATTTATAGTGAAGTTTAATCCCACTGATAAAGTTGAAAATATCTACAGGCTAGTGTTTGCTTTGATTGGCTAGCAGACATCTCAACTTCATCAGACTCCGTCATTCTTCGACTTACTAGGTTCATTGTTTTTGAATGCCGTCTTTCGCTCCTATATTTCCTACCATACCTTTCTGACTGATCCTGAGAGGAATAGCAGTACTACCACGATGTATCCCATTTAAATGGCGCAGTAGCATGTCTGTTTTAAGATGAACATCGCTAAACTCAGTAAACAAACTAGACTCCACCAGACTACTAGCCGAGACCCAGTATATACTACAAGACCACAGGTATAATTAACACGTACCTGAAGTTTTCATGTAAACCTATACCAAAAAAGTTATCGTAGTTGGGCATTATGCATCACCATTGAAGGACGACATTTCCTCAGAACCTTTATGCAGCCTGTCTCTAGATCCATCATATTCCCACACCTTCATGAGAATCGTAAGCTCTATCCTGCACCAAGAGATTGCACAGCATGACCAGAGTATTTCACATTCGTTGTTTTGATATATCGACAAGACAACTCCGAACATTAATCAATATGTGGTATTAATTTCTTTTTGGAGTTGTCTTCTCAATGCAACATAATATCGAGCTACTCAGAATGACCGGGCAACTTTACTATATCAGCATCAAAGATACTTTTATAAAACACTATAAGTGATTGTATGCACTATAAGGTCAGTCCCAAGTCTTCATGTAAGTCAAATGAATTTTTTACCCCAGTTAGTGATGCTACATATGATGCAATATAATGAGGATGGTCCTTTGATATACATGGTTCCGAGGGTATCAAGATAACAGATGTCGAATAGCATCGAATCCACTACCACAGGTCACTGCCAAACATTTAAGGACACCTTAGGGAATTTCGTCTGTAGTATGCTAGCTTAGAATTGGAAAAAGTGTGAACAAACGTACTAAGGTGTAGTTATCGACGAGAGAATGGAGAAAGCTAAAGTTATCTCTCTGATGCTAATTTAACGAAACGACTGTTAGTGTACTCCAGCACTAGGCAAGAGCTGCGCAGAGTAACAATCACATTATCTCTCTACCTACAGTAACGAACTGAGATATTGCCTCAAGTTTGCTCTGCACTGAGATTGAACATCTTTGTGTTGTACTGCCTCGGAGTTGTGTTCCATTTCAAATATAAATTCCAGGCATTATCTCCTCCTGACAATGCATTGGAGTTGTCTTCCCATGATGATCATTTGTATTTTACAAAAATTATGTGAACTTCCCTCTCCAAGCAAACTTGGTAAATAAAGAGAAAAATATGTTGACAAACTATAAAAGGTTTTATTTGTGCCAAGTTGCTGTTATTGCTTTTATTGTGAGAATATCCACGTATGCAGTAGAAAAGTGTTGATAATTACAGGGAAACACCAGTGACTTCATCAGACCGATCAGCGATGAAGAACTCAATAAAAGAGATGTCGCATTATTCCTCCTTTGCTTAATTTTAAATAAGCTAACACTGAATCTCGAACAACTTTATTTAAAGACAATTTTTTTGTGTCTATTACATGAATACTTTATCATTCAATTTACCAACTATTCCATTCTATTTACCTACTAGCGCACTAATCCTGCGACGTTGTCGTGGCTCGATAGTGTAACCTCCGAGGAGAAGTGGTGGTAGTGGCCTGTCACAGACAGTACAGACAACAGACTCTGATGTGCCGGCGGGACTGGGCAGCTTGAGCAACACACAGTTATTGTACAGATACAAACACAGGCTATCGTAAATCGTTGGAAACAGCTCCTGATGACGGCTATTTCAAGCGAAAGTAGATAGGTATTTAGCATCCAAGACCGACAGATCAGCTCACAAGCACAGCAGACAAAGACATAGACACATGATCAAAACTGTACCCTGGCTAGTCTCTTATCGAAGAACATTCAACATCCAATGCAGTTCTTAAATAAAAGAGTAGTGACGTAGGAAAGTAAATAGGAAGGAGAAAATCTAATTGTACAAGAGAAGTGGCTGGGAGCACAATAAACTAAATAAAGAAATGATTGACTGCATGGAAATAGCTGCAAGTTTAGAGAGAATGACAGGTGACTGTCATCAACAATAGCTAAACCAATCACTAACTGATGCAAATAATAGAGAAATATTACATAATTAAATGACCAACACCACATAGCACACAGTCACATGGGGGGTTACCTGAGGACATATGGAGAAGAAACCTTTGATAAGTGTGTTTGGCATGCTGTTTTCTTAAATCGGTCAGTGCGCCAGTGTTGTACCTGGATATTTTTTAGCCCCGTCTGTGGCTCTGAGTTATACCTTGAGGAATTCTCTAAAGCCAGTTTTAGACCTTGTCTGATGTCGGCGTAAAAACTTCTGGTGTGCCTAAAGCGAGCATTCTGCGTCTGGTACGCCTGAACTTTCGTGTCGACTCAGCTCGAGCTTGACGGCTAGGATTGTTGGAAGAGTTTAACAGTTTAAATAGTTGTAATAAAATGCAGTGCCCTCACGGGTTCTTCTTGATCGATAAAAAGGGGGCTTTAGAAAATTTCTGTTCATATGTTTATTAAATGCAACTGTTCCTCCTCTCCAGAATTAGCTTTGTCCCAATGTTCTAGCTTTATTACTTCTCGAGATATTTACGTTTTAGTGAAGGCATGTTCAATCTCTGCAAAATGGGTAACGTATAAGATTTTCTGCTGAGTGTTTTAACTTGATTTTGAATTTCCGACCAATTCAAAGCGCCACCTTTTTATTGATTTTGTCAGCGCAGGTCACTATAGATGGACAGGATGCAGCAACAATTTCTCAAATAAAACACCAGCCAGCATGCATACATTTTCTCAGATCAGTCATCGCAATTATTGGAAGGATGGACAACTGTGTTATAGAAGCAAGATAAATGAAGTTACATTCCAACTCCTGACATTCGAGCAGCGTGTAAGCAGATATAGACTTCATTTGGAGCAGCTTAAATTGCGTTGAAAAAGTCTCTATGCAGTATTGCACCTTCATACACTGTTTCCCCCGGAAACGCAACACCCTAGCCCTATTAGCGGGAAATTCATTGTCAAGACAAAGTGTTTTTTTCCTGTTAAGATCAACATGTGCAAAACTTTTCCAGCCGATGATAAGAGGTACCCCAGTACTGCGGGGCCAATCAAGGCTGTAGTGACAGAGGTGGCACTATAACTGCCACTTCTAATACCACACCATCATAAAGTCACTACTACACAGGGAAATGCTTTCCTTGTGCCGTTTAGGCCAGCAATGCGGTTAGCCACAGCGATGAGTGGCCCTTTTTCATGGTGGAAGATACTAAGCGATGTACGTCAGAGTTGCTCGAAATCTAAGTAACGCTAGGTCGACGTGCACAGTAGAGGAGCAAAGTAATTGTGACGCAAGGAAAACACACTTATAAAAGGTATTGCTATGAAGGATCTGTTGTTCCATGATCCCATTTCAGACGCGTATATCTCAGGGTATAGCAGCACCCAATAAAGATTCAAGTGGAAACTCATGCTGCACTGTAGTCTTGAACGGCAATCATGAATATCGTGTGCATTTAGCAATATTATAATCACGCCCTCGGGATAAACGAGTGTATGTATGGCCTTTCGACCTCAGTACAAAGAGAAAGCCTTGACAAGAATGTACGTCAGGCGACAACTGAAGTTATAACTAAAGCGTTAGAAAAGCGTAAATACAGGACTGTAACCAGAAAATGCCTAAACCTTTCTGAGTACAAGCTCCCGAGTTTGTGAGTGATGGCGGGAAACGCAGAGATAATTCTAATATCCAAAGTGTTTGCTAAGCCAGCGCTTTTCGTAATTTGAATGTTAAAAGTTGTCAGAATCAGTAACGTGATTATCCACAGGACCACTGATTTACCTGACAACGCCGACAACGCTTGCAACGCTGGCAACTCTGACAACCTGTTGCAATATTGCAGTGGAAGAGCTTGAATTTGATGTTGTGGAGACAAGGGTACCAACTGGGAGTTACCATCTTTATTTTAAAGTAATAGATAACCATCCGCAGTGTTTTTGAGGCTGTATAAGTCAGACTACGGTTTATTTCGGGCCTTTTTATTCCTGTTGCTCCTGCTGGCTGGTCATGTCCGGGTAAGCTATGTGTCTGTTCTTTTATTGCTGTCATCCATTGATTGTGTTCGATATAGTGTTTGCTTATAGCTTAGGTTAGTTTCTTGTGCCACTGTTGCACTGAGGTGCGATCTCACGTGTAGTGCCATCCTCGCACAACAATGCTCTTCTTCACGTGTACGTAGTTTGCTCTGCTCTATAACTGTAATTACTGACTTGCTTTGCCTTGCACAAGCTTCGCATTCTGTTTACGACATCATTGCGTTCAAGCGGCACTCTTTGACTAACAGCAACAGTGTTGTGTGAGTAGCAGAAACCTCTGCTTCACCACAGCTTGCATGCATGGGGGATGTGTGGGGACATATCACACTGTTACTGTCAATTCCTAGCGTAGATCCGCGCTTCTTCAATTGCCAACATTTAGACCTATGTTACGCTAAGTATTGTCACAAGTCTACCCTTTTAAATTTTGCAATGTCACGGATGCTAGAATGGCGGTCTAAAATCACAAACAATCTGAGTCGTGCTCACAGTCGAGTGAATTGGCAACAAACGAATAGAAGGCAGATTGTGTTACATTAGTGCACAGAGCATAAAGTCTGTTGGTGAGAGAAAATCATCTAACCACATCCGTCGCCCATAAACATGATGTAACGATTTTCAATCTAGATTTTAAGGAGCACGTTTCGAGCTTTTCTAAGTTGATCCATATTGTGGGTTGATATCCGACTCGTGCATGGCATTGGTATATGCTCTCCCCGCGACACATATCGCGCTCTATGTTGACCTTGTTGGCTTTGAACCATATGAATTACTAGCTCAGAGCCAGAACTCAAGTCGACAGGTTCACTGATGACTTGGTTCTTTCTTGCGCATGAACTCAATATATCAGTTACACGCATATATCAGTTACACGCATAATATATCAGTTACACGCATAATATATCAGTCACATGCATATATCAGTTCCATATGCATTACGGTTTGATAGTATCAATACAGTAATAGCAAATTTGTTTCGATATGAAGACAATCTACCAACATAGTTGTAGGCTTCAATTTACTAGCAATAGCAACTAGTAACATATGCGTGACTTGAATTACTGGTCCCACACAAAGTGCAAATGAACTTCATAATGATTCGAGCCTAGCTTGAGCTGACTAGAATTGCAGGTAAAAGCTTGCGAGTCGTTTGAGTATTGAACAACGACAGCAGTGATTGATCAGGATTTGACTCATGTAAAACATGATGCCTTGTGACAAAGCGACTCAACTACAGGTTTGAAAGAGCAAAGTGAAATGCCGAACAGCTGGAAGTGGATCGCTGCAGAACAGTAGTATCGATTCAGTAAATTTTACGAAAACACGGGACGTGATGTTATTAGTTGAATAAAATGGTCGCGTTACATTATAATGACTTGATAATATTGTTCATTCATCCATTAGAATGTCCAGTTCCATTTGTGAATGGTGATCAAGTCGGCAATGTTCCAGTGTAGTGATGGATAACATGAGATGACAACTCCAATAAATTTCGATTCGTGACATCAGGTGTTGCAATGTCAAGGGCATTTTTGGCTCTGAAATTTGATTTGAACATGACCACCTTTGGATTCGCATAAGTTTTCTGCCACTTAATAATATTGTACTATTTTTGCTGACAACATAGATAAAGATCCTGGCTACTTACCAGTGCAGTGATTTTGCAGTTACGTCTGTATGCTTTAAAGGCACTGGGCACCTACCCGTGGGTGAGTAAAGCCATTAGCAGCTAAACTAGTAGGCTCCCTCAACAGAACAATCGGCGGTGCTCTAGCCAATGCAGTGCTGTCAATGGACGGTGTTTCTTGCAAATTGAGCGACCCGAAATCAATTAACTACACACAGAACACTGAAACTGAAAAAACATGCTAGTGTCTCCTAGCAGCAATTCAGGTTTTATCCTGGTGCAGATGAAAAGCAGTTTCTGAAGCTACTTGATGTGTCGCCGATTTGTAGACTTTTCCCTATTACAAATTATTTACAGCTCTTTGACATAGAGTACGGCCTCGTATACGCCAAATCATCATCTCTATTCACATCTATGTTCTAACTTTCTCCTGATCATGATGGTGGAGCTGATGAATGTTACTGCTGATGTGATACAAGAAGTAAATGGATTATTCCTAGGATTTGGAGTCTGGCTGAGATTGGCTGTGTACTGATATCTGAGGATAGGATAGGATGGGTAAGAAGAATAGCTATCTACATGTATGGCGGTGGATGTTACACGGGAGCAATCGGATGAGACATTCTATGTGATATGCAGTTCTGAGAGGATAGCCAGGTGAAAGGGTAGAACGCAAAATTGAAGTCATTCTTCCAGGTGTCTTCTACAAATTGTCAGGAACTGTTTCTAAATCCAGCTGGTGTGCCAAACGTGCATCAAGGGTTGTGATAGAACTGGGAGCCCACTAGGTTTTTCACGCCAATTTTCAATTCATCCTAGCTGCTCTCGGTATCAATCAGGTCGTGCAGACACCAGCATTCCGATTCTGTAAGAACACATTTTGGTTTCTAAACACTTTGTGATTTGTCTCATTCATGTGTTGGGTAAGTATGTGCGCATTGCAAAAGTCATCAACTTGCTGACTCTTTGTCAGCCGGCTCTAAACCACTGCGGTTAGCGGCCAGCGCCGTACCAAGTTTTCAACCTGTCAATTGTGGGCACCAGCAACACGTGTACTAGGTTCAACATGGGTGGTCCTATAAAACGGAATCTTGGTTTACTCAAAAACTATTGGTTTTACAAAAGGATAAGTCAGTTTGTTTGTGTAATAGATGGTGACTTGCAACTGAGTCAAGTTTCGTGGCTCTCAGGTGATTGATTCGCTACATACTGGCCAAACAGTAAGCGCATTATGCTTGCAGCTAGTCACCTTCAAATCGCTGCCATTATTGCAGCTCGACTGTGATTGGTCTATCGTTATACGTGCCCAGTGCCTTTAACAACCATAATTAAGCATCTTCACAATGCACCTGGCTTCATTTGCTTCCCATGATGGCACGGCTGAAGCGTGAGCGAGCTTCACTTACTGTCGGACCACCGAATAGCATCCAGTTGTCAGGGGCCATAAACCATCTGAACCGTATGAAGTTAGCGTCAGTCGACAGCCTGCAGGTTGTTTTGGACAGCCTTTCTTCTGGCAAAACGATGACGTGAATCAAACTGAAAATCAATTCATCAGCATCATCCGGATTCATGATGCTCCTAGCAGAAGTAAACGAGTGATTGCCACATTATGAATTAGACGGCGTGGATTCCTGCTGACAGTGCGGTGGAAAGACTAACCGTCTAGCAGTTTATATAGAGCGGCGGCGTGTCAAAGCTGTATCCCAAACCATTACTTCAGTGTGCATGAGTGTACATAATGGTGATCTTAACGCCCCTTGGACTGGCAGGGGCAATTTCTGAAAATCGAACGCTATAGCTTGTGCTGACTACGCAGTGGGTACACATTGAATAGTTGTCAAATCAGTGTAAGGTGAGATGCACTAAGATATGGTCCCATTTAGAACACTTCCAGATAGTGTCTACACTGATGGTCGAAGAAGTAAAACTTCCGCTGGTACTTAGATGTCAGATGTGATAACATGTATGAAGGTCATTCGAAGGTGACATGATTACTGCTGATTATACTCATTGCATTCTGTCAAATGGCCACAATGCCTAATGCAACTGCAGTCTCAAATGGGAGAACAAGCAACGATACTGTTTTGCAACCAGCATCTCTCTCTCCCCATCCCTGATCCTTTCTCTTTGTTTCTCCGTCCCTCTTACCTTCTCCCACAATTTCCCTGTCCCCAGCGAACGGAGCGTGCTCTAACGCATTTCTGTCCGCAGACATTCACTTGTAGCAGGGCATAGTCAAGATAATGATTAGGATCCGTGACTATCATCACCTTCCAATGTTGAAGCTTCACAAGCAGGTTGTTTTACGAAAGCGGTGCGGCCCCTAATGGCGCCTCCGTCTCACTATTCAGGTGCCTGGATGTACGACACACTCATGACTATTTAATTGGTTGACTTGCTCTCTAAGATGTATGCCAGTTTCTGATTCCTGCTGTCTGTGTCTAGAGGTGTAGCCAGGGATCACGACCTGATTTCTTGAATTAAAGGAGAACCCTATCCAGGATGAGTCAAGATTTGACCATTTGGAACCAAAACCATGCTATGCAGACGTAATTTATGACATTGATATATACTGTTTGATATCGAGGGCTAATCAGTCATGGAATCCTTTAGGACATAATTTTGTTCACCGGACCCTGAGAAATGTTGCCGCACCAAATCACTGGAATAGTCTTGAGACCTGCACAGCATAATTTTTCCCAGGTTATGAACATCGTTCAATCTCAGCTTGATATGTTTCACAACTAATTCAGAGATGGAAAATGGTATTATTGCCTGTAGGATTGTATATGATACTACGGGTGGAGATAAGTGTGTCTAAATGGGATTCTTGACAGGCTCTGTTTCCTTTCTCCTCCACCCTGTAGCTGCCCAATCCCCTACCACGAGCCTGGTACAGGCTAGCCACGAATGGAATGGCAGAGCTGGTGGAAACTAGCGGGTATGATTATATACATCTTCATCTGCAGTACTGTAGACTTTTAGACATCAGGATAATGAGCTAAAAGTCAGAGTCATGCACATGTCCACATGTCTTGATTTGCGGTGCTTTCTATATGTTCCCCTTTCCTGCTCAGCTGACCTCATTATCTCTGCGCCCCTTTAAATGTGACCCTGCATGACATAAACCACAATAAGCCGCACCAGCTCAGTGCTTAATATAGACATATCGCTGGATGTAGTGTTGGATCTGATGCTCCGAATGAACTAATTTTGGAGTCATTGCAAACAGCATATTTCATTGGTTAAGAAACTGGCAAGTCAGAAATTGACACATGGGTGAAAATTTGATGATAGCCAGCTATATAGCCTATACTAAGCAACGAGCCGATGTGGCTTATTGTGGTTTACGTCATGCAGGGTCACAATTGCTCAAGCACCACTTATCACTGCATCACAGTTGGAGCTTGCCATCACTCATTCTACCTCTATTTCCGCCAGCATCACACCCATTTCCTCATTAATTCCTGGCTGCCACTCCATAAAGCAGCCTCCTGATGCTGAAGAGACACTCCATAAATTCCCAAGCCATATCCAAAAGCCCAACGTTTCACTACCCTTGTCTTAACCCCTGAACTATCGGCCTATCTCCATCTCATTCGTTAATCACCTCATTGGATCGGAAACCATTAGGAATATTTTATCACGGGTTGGGTTGAAACTCCCATCGTTCATCAAGCGGTACCGGATTAATGGCGTCAGAATTAACAGACCTGAGATCGTTGATTCCAATTGCGGTGTCAACATATTTACCCGCTACTAGCTGATTGATGGAGCTCTGTACAAACAAAGTCATCGGTATCTCTTCGGAACAGCGCCTTCAAGGATATGCAAGCTCTGAACTGAGTCGCTTCTATGAAGGAGTCGCCATGGATAGATATAGCATCCACCATGTCAGAGTCTGAATGGACAAGAGAGAAACTAAAGATTTGCCCAAAGTAATGCACTTAGCTGTTGCAGACATTTGAGCTATTCCACTTTTTATAGCGTAATAGCCTAACGATTTAGACACCTCAGATTTTTCACTCGTAAGCAACAGCCTCTCAATTCTGATAGACAAGGTTGTCTTTGTGGGTGCTAGTTCATAAACTACACTGTCTGTGAATGCGATGGAAATCGTGCGCAACAAACATAAGTGAGATTTGATTGACCTTGACATTAAGTCGAACTATTAAGACTAGGTAGTTGTCAGATTTATGATTGGAAATTCAGAAACATCAACAGGAAATAATGCTATGACATCTCTGCCAGATGCAACATGAGATATTTGGCAACACTCTGGTAGGAACTCTTATATGAGGTGCAGAACCTGCTTGCTAAGGATGCAGACATCTGCGATTTTTCCAGAGCTATGCCACATGGTATGGCAGGTAGAGCTCTGTCATACCCCTTTAAGTTAAAGAAGTTGGAAGAAGTTAGGAGTTTTCTCCTCTTGGGGAAACCTTCTAGGAAAGTTTGGCACTATTTTTGTCACATTCCTAGCCGTATGTAGCAGTAGATCATCCAATCCTGGTCAACTACCAATATGTGAACTTTGATACCATAGATATATCTAGAAATGTGCAGTAAAACACGGCAAAAAGAAGAATAGCGGACTTATGGGTGCCAGAATCAGCAAAAAAGTAAGTTCTGAGAATGTAATGTTCTATCGTGGTCCGCGAATAACCAGCTAGCGTCTCAAGTCAACCACACCAACTGAACAACATCGATACTCAAAATGGTACCTACCGACCTACAATCACACCACCTCGACAGAGTCGGCAGTATTAATATATATTGACGATGAGTTATAATATCGGTTCTAGCTTTTATTATGACATATCAAAAATCCAAATATCACAAATTTTGAAGGTAAAATGTGCTCTTTATCTCATAATCCGTTAGTTGAGCCAGGGATCTCAACTACTCGGATTTAATCCTTACTGTTCGGATTTTCAGCTTGTGTAAGGATGAAAGGACGGATTTCACTTAGCATAAGGATTTTCATTGACTCACTCGGATTTTTGCCTTTTAGTTCGGATTTTTGATGTTTTCACCCATTTCCCTCGGTAAAATGATGCCATAAGTAAGCAATTTGTTTCCAAGTTTCCCCAAAATAAACTGAAAGTCAGTTTTTCATGTTGAAAAACTAGAAAAGTATGATAATAATAGGCAATTCTGAGCTATTCATGGCACTACGATATTGCCAAATGTAAAGCTTTTTCTTGATGATATCATGACACCTGCTGTAAAGATTTTTTATTGACCCAGGTTGAGAATCCTGTTTAAGGCAAGATTCTCAACAAATCTGATTAAAAAAACTGAGTTTTCCTTCATCACAAAATTTGCCTTTTGTTGTAATAATAGTGTAGTAAGTTGACATGCTGGTGATGGATCCTTCATATTCTGGTAGATGATGAAGCAATGAATAAACTCAGCTATACTTCATAGTCAGAGACTTGCAGTATGGCTGCTCCAACAACATCAGAATAGTTCACAGCGACCTTTCAGCAGTGGTCTGATTAACGCAGTTAAGTGACATTTTGAAGAGCCTAGTTGCGATAGTTGTACGGATGAAGATTGTATTAAACTCGTGTCTCAGAACTCAGAATAACTTCTTGTCACACCCAGTTCTGCTCCTTAAAGATAGCTATCTATCATTATTATTCATTTGCTTGACCTGAACTATTCTATTGTTCTCATCAGAGCAATCATCATGATTAACCAGAGAAGATAATATACAGCATTGATGAATAGCCGTTATTTGCGATCGACACTACAATAGTTTTCTTTGGTGACCTTTGAGGTGAGAGCACCGATCGAGACATTGCCATCGGCACTATTTTTATCATATCTCAACAATAATCATAAGAAATAGTATCTACTGAGGTCTATAATTAATGTTACTAGAGGTGAGAATTTGGCCAGATTCTGCTGTTACGGGTGCATAATGAGTTTTTCAGTAACACAATCTGGGCTTTTCTGTATTATAATTATAAAATCCTAGTACTAGGGAGTTTCATGCGACTCACCGGAGTCTGAGTTACTCGGATACAATCCAGGTAGTTGAGAGCCCTGACTTAAGGAGAAGGCTAATAGAAAATCACCTTCTTATGATGTATGTAAAAAAAGAAAATGGAGACGAAAACTCTTAAATATTTCCGTCAATTAAAAAGCAGCTGACAACTTTCGAGCTTAGTCTTCATTGATTGATTGATTGATTGTTGTATTGTCATATGAGTGCAATTAAAATCACATTCTATGATATGATGTCTGGTAACTGCATAAAAAGTCTCTATAAAAATAAATAGTGAAGGGCAGATGATAGTAACACAAAAAATATGCATCATTTATGTACTGAATCAGTTGACTGTAAAAACATTCTTTCCCAATGGCTGCTCAAACTTTTTGTGACCTTATATGGCTTGAGGGCATCTTTTCTAGTACATTATGAATAAAAGTTCATTTTCATGAAATATCCATAGACTATACATATGACCAAACTCTAAAACTCTGTTAGCCACATCACAATCTAGTTTAGCACCATAAAATTGAATTCTTTTAAAGAAGCTTTCGATAGCTTTCTACTCATTAGAGTACAGATGAGAATATAGAATAGTAATACAATAAAAAAGGATGGATTTGATAAAACTTCTGAAAAGGGTTGTATCTAATTTACTATCGGCGCCGAGCGCACTAAATCTGGGCACTACATACATTCTTTTACTTGCTGTAATTCATCGATCAGTCATATGTTCATGGAATTTCAATTTATCATCTACTATCACACCAAGACATTTAACACTAGAGGACAGAGGTATGGCTACACCATAGAGCGTTAGTGTTGGTACATACGGGGTCTCCCTCTGGGTAGTGAAGACCATTTCATGAGTTTTGGCGGCATTTAGTATGAGATCATTTTAAGAGCAGATGGTCAATACTCTGGACACTTCATTAAAGTACTTCTGATTGTCAGGGAATGCGTCTGATATATAGGCGAGGAGGACAGTGTCGTCTGCAAACTTGATGATGGAGGACAGACTAGACCATGACCTAAGAACTTCTGTATAGATGGTGAACAACACAGAGGATAGTACTGTTCCTTGAGCAGTCCCTGTATTAATGATGATCTTAGAGGATATGGTATCAGTACCAGTTTGGGTTTATTGTACCCTATTAATTAATAGGCTGTAAACCCAGTTTACCACCCTGCTATCAAGGTGGGAGAGACGTTGGATCAGTTTCGAGACGTCGATAGTATTGAATGTCTAACTGAAGTCCAGGAATAGTACTCTCACTAGGTGTGATCGTTTTGCATGTATGAACCTACTGATGGATGTAGTAAGACACAGTAAGGCGTCTTGTGTCGACCGTTTAGATCAATATGTAAACTGGTACTGGTCCAGATCGGTGTTTGAAATGATGTAATTTTTCACAACTTTCTCAAGAACCTTACAGAGATGACATCTGATAACAACGATAGCCTTTACTCGCTTTGGGTTTAGATATCTTGGGGATAGGTTTTATCACCGAGGTTTTCAATATGATTGGAGTTTTCCTTTCATCAATTACTATATTAAATAACATGATTACGATCACAGCTAGTTGATCAGCACAGTACTTGAGGACAGCAGGATATATCTTCTTAGGCCCTGAGCTGTAGCATGTGTCCATTTGTTTCAGCTGAAGCCTAACTTGGTATTCAGTTATCGGTTTGAACAAGCTGATTGCATGCTGTGTTAGGCTGGTTTTGACAGTTGGGTTCTCAGGTTTCTCAAAACGAGCGTAGAAACGGTTCAATTCATCAGGTAGAATGTCACAGGCTTTACTGGAGTTGGTTTTGCTCTGCATTCCAGCTAGACATCCTTATGTCTGACCACGCACGCTTTGGCTCATTTGCTATTCTCTCCTGGATTTTCTTAGTATACTACTTTTTACTTTTGATGATATCACGTCTGATCTTGTGACGTAGTGTGTTATAGGTCTTCAAGTCACCGGCTTTGAAATATTCATACTTCTCGTGTATGAGTATCATGATATCTTTGGTGATATATGGTTTGTTGCTGGCGTACTGTTTCACAGTGACTTGCGGGATGCACAAATCAGCGCAGAAATTGATGTAGTCATTGAATATATCTACATTCCGGTTGATAGGTTGTTCATCGTTGATCATTACACCCCACTCAGTAAAATCGAGGCATGATTGTTACAATTTACTCCATCCAACGTCGAGCAACTAAGTAGTTGCTCGACATTGGATGGAGTAAATGGTCTTTTAGTCACCATGGTCGGCTTCAGTTGTGACTTCGGCATATATGAGGGTAAAAAATGGATGATGTTGTGATCTGACGGGTTGAGAGCATCACCTTGCAGAGGAGCGAGTTGTTGACACTGCTAGGAGTGGCTTATGTTAGTATAGCATTTGTCGACAATCTTGGTGCTTCGGGTTGCTTTTGTTACCACCTGGTGATATTGGGAGAGTTGGATATGCAATCCGTTGAAGTCACCTATAATGATCACTGCGTAGCCTGGGAGTTGTCTTTCCACTTCACTGATGTGCTTGGCTATTGTTTCAATAGTTGACTTTGCTATGGATTGTTGTGATGGCTCACCAGTGAATGGAGAATAACAGCTGATGATGACAATTCCATTCATCTCCCTAGGTATCCAATGAGGATTGATCTTCGCTGTCAGCATTTCTAAACTGTGATCGCAATATGAATTCAGAACCTGACAGTTGGTGGCCCACTTTTAATCATCATATAACAGTATTCCTCCCCACATTCTTTGCCTCATGATATGAGGTCTCTGTCTATGTGAAACTGAGCAAAACCAGATAGTTCACTCTGAGCTGTGGGGATGTGAGGTTGAAGCCAGGTCTCTGTCACACAGATAATCTCGCGCATTCTAGGCCCATTTACTAGTCCAAACAGTTCATCAAGCTTTCTAAAGAATGATCTAGCGTTGGTAAGTAGTGCAGCTGGCATGGGAACTCTAGACTTTTTGGCTTTGAGTCTTACTTTGAGTTCTGATCTTTTCCAGCGTTTCTTGGCTCTGAGAAAACTTGGGTCAGTCCTTTTGACAGCATGTTTGAACTGATTGCTCCAGATTTCTTTGAGTTCAATGTTAGTTACAGTCTCTCTGATACTTAGTAAAGTGTTCCTATCAATCTGCTGTCCTCTTACACTTTGTAGTTGGTAGAAAAGTGTAGAAACTGTTAGCAGCAGAATCACCGAGGGCCACGCTTGATGCGCCATGATGGCTTTTTTTCATTCAGGCTAATGTGACTGATATTCGAGCATCAGCCAACAACATCTGTGTCAACTATTCTTGGTCAGCTAAGTAGTAAATAGATAAAGAAGTCATGACTGTGCCCATTGCACAGCCACACAAACCTCAGTCGGCATCACTAAACAGTCAATTATGCAGTCAACAGATGCAAGTTTCCCTTCGGATAGCTACTAATGGATGAGTTGAGCTTCAGTCACACAAAAGCCTGGATCACAGTTATTATATGATTGTATGATTGCATGATTGTATTTCTAGCTAGTATTGGAGCCAAATGAATGGAAAGCCAGTTATCGAATGTCGAAAACAGCTAGTATCGCGATGCATTTGGTACTTGTAGTATAGGTCAAACACTAGTTACAGGCCTAGCTTCGACTCTCACACTTGATTGTCAGTTACAGCAAGAGCAGCATGCTGTGAGTATATTCAGTACAGCGATTTTATCAGGGTGTACGTAACGTTGGATCTTTGCCAGCACTGCAGACACCAGTGTTATTGCAGTAAGCGTGAAAGAGTGAATGCAAAGTCATGTTCCATAGCTCCAACGCACGACTACTAGTGTCACGGTAGTAAACGCAACTCAGCAGAGATAGATGAATTTAATTCAATACACCATGTTAGAGTTAAGAAAAAGATAAATTCATTCATCTTGTATATATAAAATTACAGTATAGGCTCGCAGTCGCTCCTTCCCATAAAGCAGAAGAAGCCAAATGGACAATCGAAATCTGTCGAGCAGTTTAGATCTGAAAATAGAGACAACAGCTCACACATCATATTTTGCTCCGTGAACATAACGATGGTATATTTAGCAGAGTAAAACCAGGTATAAAGATAAGTTATCAGCATTGCATTTGTATTTCTCAAAAATTCTCCAGAACGAGCACAGAATTATTTTTAAAAAGATCATGAACCATGAGCCACAAACATTTTTCAAGACATCTCTAATAACGTGCTAGAAACTTTTAAGAACTTAGAAAAAATTATTCCAGTATTATTGATAGAATTTATGGAGAGGAAAAGAATGTCAATGGAATGCTGATAAAGTTTAAGGAGCGAACGCTGACCACCGTGGATAACAGGTAGTAACTTACATATCTTGATGCAGGTACCAGAACTGGGATCACACTCCTCACCGAGCTTGCAATCCTCATCACTCGCGCATGCTATAAAAGCCGATACATCCCTTACAACTAATAATACTGATGGTGCATTAGAGCTGCGAGTGCTCCTACAGCTTCTAGAGTCTCCGCACTCCGTAATGACATGACAACACGTAACGACAACTGTCAAAACGGTGAGCAGCAACCACTGCGGCGGTCATAGAGTACATTGCATTGCGTCAGTATGAATAAGCATCACGGAGAGAAATTTTTCCCAATAGCTATCAAGCTAAGCCACCTGGCAGCTCGCAATGTCCTGTCACAGTATCACACTTATAACCAGCAGAACAATACATGTCACTCTCACATTCCCCTTGACATACAACTGAGTTATTCAGACCTAAATACATTACAAATATCTGACAGCAGAACTTCACATGCCAATGGCAGCTTGAGACACAGCAGCGGTGGTGCCTTGTCGATAAATCATATTACATCTCTCTGCAAGGTGTTCACAGATCAAGATGAAGTTTACTTTCCAATGCACCATAACATTATTTCTACCACTGTGTTGGACTCATAGCTAAATTTGAAAATATATAAAAGAGATCCACTGGAATCAAACTTGGCTTTCGTCTTGATTAGTAAGTTTCTAAGTAATTGATGCAATGACTTACATGCTATTAGTTTACTTGAGTGGGGATGGGTGGCACCGATATGCTAGCAGTTCTGAGGCGAGGAAGTAAACATTCTCCTCTCAATATTTCTATGCGAAGTGATATTTATTTGCAGGATATTCCTACCTGGTCCCTCACACTTTCCAGAGATAACATCGCAGGTAAGACCTTCATCACAGTCATCATCGTTGAAGCAGGCTGTGTGACAGAAACCAATGTGGTGTATGAACAAATATGCTGTTGATCGAGTGACTATTGAGCATGAGTAAATCAAGTTTATGCTGGGCTCCCCACGTCTGTGCTGCACTGACCGTCAAAGCATATTCCCGACCCTTGATCACATCGCTCGCGTGCCGGACATTGCCAGTCGTAAGAGCAAGCTGTAACATATAACTCGCCACTATAGCTCTGCCTTTGATACCCTTTGGAGAAGATTGATGTTAAAAACTAGTAGGACCGACCAAAACATAGTAAGAACGATAATACATGTACATATATATCTATATGTACATCATAGACAGCCGATAGACAGTGGTGTATACCTTACCTGCACCGACGGCCTCACTACCATAGCAGCCGACTAGAAAAAGAAGGGAGAAAGAGAACGAACTCATGTGTGAACAGCAGACAGGACAGTTAACACACTCATAGTAGATTTACAGTATACAACCTGTGGCAGTCGTTGCGAGACAGAGTAGAGAGCAAGTAAGACTGAGGGAGATCTTCATGACAGCACCAACCACTGTAAAGTCCAACGAGGAAATGAATCAGGGTTGCGGAAGGGGCACCTTGGCACATGCTGTCATTATACCAGCATACTATCCCGGATTTTAGACTGAGATCTACGCACGATCTGGTGGTGACAAAGAGCTAAGGTGAAAGAAACATTCAACGCAGCTCTCATGTGACATCGGAATATGTGTCGATTCACCTCAGGCTATGCTCCAGATTTATTGTACCAAGGTGACTAAGGTCACTATGAAGCAGAAGTAACTGGCAGCTAGTTGGAACCACTGAAGGTCCTAACCCACATCTGATGGTAGCAGGTAATGCTCTTTGCTATGAATAATCACAGTAGCTGCGACTAGAACCAACTTAAGCCTGTGAACTACTTTGATAGCAGGCAACACTCTGATTTAGTTTCCTACCAGGCATGAATCCAAAGAGGAACGCTATGATGGACTCATTCTCCATAAAGCTAGGTGGTAACACTACACTGCTGGAACCAGATATCTCCTTATCTACTGCTCTCTCACCCTTTCTCTCACCCTGTCGCCCAGGGCGCTAGTCAACCGCATATTATGCACAGCTTGCCAATGATTGACTAGAGTTTGCAAACAAAAGAATGTTTGGCCGGCGATCTGTTCATTCGTTTATTTTTTCATTTATCCACGTCATCCATTCGGTCTTTGCTGTTTTCAAGAGCATGTGGCAGACGCTTGAGAACTGCGAATAGTTTGGTGACAAGGAGTCAACCATCAGTAGCATGGTTTCAGTTTTATGTGTTACGCATGATTTTGGGCGTACTTTTGTGAGTTAAGCATCTCTCCTCTCTTCTTCTCTCCCTTCCACTCTCTCCCACTCTCTAAATTTAACCTTTTTCTCTCCCTCACCCTCTGTCTCTTTCCCTCACTCTCTCTCTCTTTTCCTCACCCTCCGTCTGTCTATCCCTCCCTCCCTCCCTCCCTTCCTCTCTCTATGCCATTGTGGTTATTTGGAGAGAAAGGCTGGCTGCATCCGGCTCTGCAGACTGGTTTGTCAGATTCATACACTTGCTGTCACAGGGGTTGTGAATTCATTTCCATCGTTATCTAATTTCAATATTGATTGTAATGGAAATTAGTTTAACCCATTAACAGTGTGACTGAATAATTAGACCTCAGTCTTCTGAAAACGACAGCTACCTTAGAGTAACGCAACTACTATTCCTGTTACTGGCTCTCAAAGTTAACTCATGGTGGTCCTAGAATTGCTATAGAGAACAAGGGTTATCGATAGTTACAGTCTTGACATAACTGGGACTAGGTTTTTTCTGGCTGTGTATTGTGAGGATCAAATGGAGGAGGATTCCATCAAGACTATAAACTTTGGGATTTAGAGCTTTTAAGTGACACTTCCTAGCCAATACTGCCTAGTACCAAATGCATAGCTGACCACTATAATACGCTGCAAAGAAGGCACCTCACATTAGACTGATCTTCTTCTCTACAGCCTGACACTTATTTCTTCTTCACAACATATTTCTCTGTCACATCAGGAGGAGCATAAGTATGTTATCTTTCCACGATCGAATCGATTCCTGCTATGAAACACAAATGCCGTTAAGCTTGTCACAGTCTCATCACGAATGAGAAGGGAAATGCTGCAATCCCCTAAGTAAGGGCTCTCCCCAGGATTTTTAAATTTAGGGTACTCAGCCACTAGCTGCCCAAAGGGCAGCTAGTGGAGCACCTGAGTAGAGCTAAGATGCAAAGTTCAGTGCCAAAGGCGCCGGAGTGGGTGCGGGAGGGGTATCCCTCCCGCAGGGGAAGTCTGGGGGGCCTCCTGCAGGAAAATTTTTGTTCCTGGAATGCCTTGAGAGGGTATCTCAGGCGTTCTCAGCTTCAAACATGATGATTAGTTTAAGAGCAACAATTTAGGTAAGATTGATTGATTGACTTAGTAAGCAATGGCGAGGTATTGTAAGTCCACTATTGACCTAAACAACTCTCCAAACCCCAACTCTCCGTTCTTTACCTGTTTGAATTTATTTATGGCTTTATCAAATGGGAAATTTGCAACCTTGTCTCCCTCTATAGCGACGAGGAGAGCAATTTTGAGGTCCTCTGTTGGCAACCTGTTTTTCAACGGGCTTTTCATGAGCTTCAATGCTGAAAAATTTATTTCACAGTCTGCAGTGATTATGACTGAGAAGCGCAGGCAGCAGATTATATAGTAGAAGTTTTGAACACCTTCATCATTGCGAAAGACTCGCAGCAGATAGAGCATGCTGCGGTAGACACTCTTCTCAGTAGGGGATGTAGCTCCATTCTTGTTCCGCCGTCTAATTGTTGGGTTCATAACCAACCACTCGTGCCATAGAACATATCTGCTGACACCATAGAACTGTCCCAGTGCCTGAAATCATAGTGAAGGGCATTGGTAATTTGACTTTCTCGATTTGGTAATTCTGCATTAGGAGAATGCTGCTTACTTCTATCTCAGTCGATACATAGTAATTGCAGTCATTTATTTTGTTAGCTGAGAAGATGTGGGCCATATGTAGAATCTCCATATCTCCCGACTGGAAAGCTTGATTTCATGTTTCCCAACAGTTGGTCTATGTAAACGTAGAACCAGGGTTCTCTCCAGCATGGGCGCTAGGGCGCTCCGCCCATTTCTCAAATCAATCCACCCAATCAGCTCGTTTGGCCGTAGTAACTTTTTGCCTAGTTTCTCTGCCTATGCGTCTGTATTTAGTATCCTGTGGTCTGTAGGCACTCCCTACAAACGTGAACGTTGCTTAGATACTATGCTATTAATAGTTCAGGGACGTTACGCATTAGCCACTCAGCTGCAC
>ERZ1740065.466-NODE-466-length-21741-cov-12.778060_pt1 | contig 21741 bp, 24 predicted proteins | sample MGYA00581738_ERZ1740065 | MGnify/ENA primary metagenome ERZ1740065 (study PRJEB43018, sample SAMN04849749) | marine metagenome | isolation source: floating plastic debris | place: Pacific Ocean | collected 2008-09-01 | study: EMG produced TPA metagenomics...
GTGAATACCTTTCATGAATCGAATTGAAAGGGTGTTTGCATATTTCTGATCAGCGCAAGAGAGAATCAGTCAAACTAGACAATGCTAGCTTTTACCGTACGATGATCAAACACTGCCTGGAATGACTCCATTGCGGTGCACCCCTCAGTTAAAACATCGGGGTTGACACCACAATTCATGGAGTCAAACAGAGCATGGTCAGTTTCCAATGGATCCAACCAAACAAATTGTGGTTGGTCCAAAGGACTACGACTTCTACCATCTAAAATACCCATTGCATAGTAAAATCACAATACATCAAACCAGTGATGCGTGTCAATAGCGGTTACAATAGATGCTCACCATGTTCTGCCTCTTCCGCCTCCTCTACATCCTCCTCGTCAGCCACAGGCTCCGTCGCACCACCTCTACCTGCACGCCTTCTGCCTCCCCTCACTCTGCCACCGGCCCTACCTCCTCCTCTTCCTGCCCTGCCACGAACTACCCGCCCTCCTCGCCTCCGCCTGACAACTGGTAAAATAATGATTGCTATGGTAACTGATAAACGAAATAATGTAAACAATAACACAGTACAAATAGGCTTACCAACTTCCTGGTACCAATCCTCATCTTCTCCACCAAGCACACCACCATCTCCACCTTTGTTGTCAATAATTGACTGCATTGCTGAAAGAAAATTTCACCATGGAAATGAGCACTAGTAGCAGCCAGACATCAGAATTTCAATGTCACATTGATTGCTACACCACACTGCATGCATATGCCTTCCCCCAACAAGCATTCAATACAAATAGGGTATAGGCAATCATAAATCACAGGAAATACGATAGTAAGGAATGATGAACAGCTGATTGGGGAAAAATTCTAATGATATTGGTAAAAAGATGAGTTTCGTTATCGATATCAATCATCAACCATGTAACGTTGTAAATACTCAAAATCAACGGCAAACAACACCAACAGTTGAGGAATAGATTGAAACTAGACTTCTAAGCAAGGGAAAGGGTAGGAACGATGATGAATACTAAAACTTGCAATCAGATTTGAGTGCATTTCAGTGAGATTCGTAAGAAATTCGCGAACATCGATCAAAGAACCATGCTTCGAATTACAATGAAAGCCAATTACTTCGCACAGAAATGCACTAGTAGGATAAATTAAACATATCAAACTCGTACGAAATGCAACTAGAGATGAGAATAAACCGGTATAAATATGAAAATTCGAAGACATACGAAAGTTGTTGAAAGATTTCATCGTGATCACATTTCATTATGAATAACAGGTACTTTCCAAAACAGATAAGTGACAGAAAATGAGCTCAATGTGCATTAAATATACTAACCTTCATCAAAATCTGACTCTGAACCCAGTTCAGAGCCATCATTATCCACGAACTCATCGAACAATTCATCATCATCGATGTTGACGAACCCACTACGGCCGGCCATTTTTTCGAAAACGTAAGAGGATATCGCGAGACAGGAAAACTGCTGAGAGTTTGTACCGCACGACTAAAGTCAACGAACATTGATATCATTCGAGAGCTGAGAAAATTCTCTATCCAGATGACGTTAACTGACCGTCGCTATGGCAACGACCTTCAATATACAAAAACGTAAACACTGCCGGCGCTCATGAATGTCGGACGGATGTAATGTGTGAAGTAACTAGGAAACTTAAGGTGTAAATGCAGGTGCATATACATGGGGGAGTGTAACTGAGAGTGTCTAATTTTCAAAGATACAGTTGACTCCTAGCTTGCTCATCCGTTTACTATAATCTCCTCTGTTCCTCTCCTAGTCTGAAAGCATATGTTACCTCAAATCCACATGTGAGCAAGGAACTAGTCATCGGAGATGAGATGGGAATTTAGCTAGAAATTAGTTAGAGCCCTACCACCATGTGGGACCGGTCGACCTCTCTTTACAGTTTCTGAACTCTCTCATGCACAGCCCCGAGTTCATATAGTCGTCAGAGGCCTGATTCTGCACTCCCCATCGCATGTCCATCACCTGAAAATGAACGCATAAAAATCATAGAGGACGAAGCCCCGCAAACGTGCTCCCTTCACCTGAAACTGAGAGTTGTACTTCTTGCAATATATCTGTATTGATGGAAATGCGGCGCTGTGTCATATCTACAATAGAAAGAATGAAAAATCAATGGAACCTTTGTTAGAGGGAGCGAAGGTGCAAAGCTATTGCGCCATGGGCGCCAGGGTGGATGTGGAGGAGCTGTCCCCTCCTGCAGAGGGGGGGGGGTTTGGGAGGCTTCCCGCAGGAAAATTTGTCATGACATGATATGTCATAATATCAGTGTCATAATATTGTAATGGAACAATAAAACATTTAGCCACAAACTCTGTGCATCTTTATTTCACCATGTACCACAAGAGCAACACCTAAGTCTCTGCTTCATTTACTTAATTTCTACATATGTACATTTTGTAAATGGCTGCTCATTAGTCGATGGTGTGAACGTATTCACAATCACTCCTGGCAACTGCTCCATTCTTTCCAAAACTGAAATGCAAATTACCGTTTGACATACAGAAGCTTGAGAATGATGTTAAGGCTATAAATACTTACTAGCTGAGAGTTTTACTTTATCATGCTGATAAAATATGGTGCAGTTTTGTGCGTTGAAGGGATGGTCATCATCATCTAAGAGCTAAATGTACCAAATAATCGCTGGTGAATGATTTATACTAGCCAATGTAACATCCAAATGTAAGCGTCAAATCTACTTACGTTTATCCATTCTTCAACGCACTCTAAGCATAAGGTGTGGTAATGGCACTCAATTTTTATAATATTTGGTACTACAGCCACAAAATCCATACTTGTGTGATGAGGTGGCTGATCCACAAGAGTAGATTCCACATCAGTACCAGAAGTTAAGTTTGCAAGTGTGTGCTCTCTTTTTATGTCTTAGAAGCAAGAATGATGCCTGCTATGATTGTTGATAAATAAGAATGCAGCACAACCAAAATGACAACTGCGAGAGTTTTCTTGTGATTATAGAGAGTAGATTAATGAAAAACAAACGCATTCAGTGAAGAAACTGCCTGAAGCAAGCAGTGGATTGAAATCACAAGATATATTTTGGATAAAAGTTATGATTACAAGTTTCTATTGAAGTAAATATCAAACTATTTGAGATGAGATGATACTAGCTGGAGGCTGACTGTACCATTGCGCTGGAGGCTGGCTGTGGCTGTGTCCAGAAGTGGGAGACTGGTTGTGACCAGTTGTAACCTGCTAGCTGTTGTGACTGGAAGTTTGGACCTAACTGGAAGTGGTTTACTGGAGGGAAGCTCAGCATTTCTGCATCACTGGTAACCTAAAGCTGTAAAATCAGTATTTTAATGAGTCATTGGTATCGATGAAGTGGAGCCTCAGACAAGTTAATGAAACGATAACTTAAACTACCTTCAGAAGTGATAACCTCACTTGACTTTTCAACACGTAGAGCGACTATGAAACTATAAAGGCAGCCAATCAGAAGCAAGCAAGCTCATTATGGCGCCCACCTAACACTGATCAGCAACTAGCCTTCAGCTCCCACTTATTTAGCCCTAGTGCCGGTCCAAGTTACTGGAGACCCCTCAAACTTGGCTCAGTTGTTCTCTGCTGTGATTGAATGAAGTATTTAAAGTTAGATGAAAATTTACCTAATGATTTTGCTCTCCTGACTTCTCCCCTCCCATCTTCTCTGCTAAGTTTATGAGAACTTTGATGTTTACGTGTACCTTCCCATCTAGATGCCGTGTTGACTACATAGTCCAGAAAAGTATAGCAGCTTTTATGTTCTTGAACAATGACACACTGAGTTTGTTACATATTGGAACTGGCATCGAGTCCGGAAATCTTTGGACAGTCCTGGAGGTGTTCCGGATGTCTTGTTTTACACATATGACAATGCTGATGCTACTGTTAGTGACGTCAAGATTGCCGAAGCCACAACAGCGTGTGGTGTACCACTGACAATCACCGGTGATAAAGACATGGACGGATATCTCGCATGTCGTTGAAGAGTCTCAACTGCAAGAACCGCAGGACAAATTGGAGGCATTCAACTTGTATCAGGCACTATGTCAGGCAGTTGAACAGAGGTCATGAATGCACATCAGCGTAGTCAATGTAGCATTCTCTGTAGGTGAAGGCACAGTTTACATCACTGACCATGGCATGTCTGTATTGTCAGTTATGCAAACTATTGGGACTGTGATAACAAATATACAAAAATATTCTTCCAAACTTCTGGCTTGCCAACTACAAGTTAAAGTTGGCTGAATGTGGCTCCATGCACCAGGCTGACGCATAATACAAATATGAATGGTGTCAACGCCTGCGTAAACTCGTTGACTGCCAGGGTCAGCTTGACGGAGCAAGAGCTGGCACAAAGTATTGGGTTCTGTGCCTGATGGTCAAACACTATTTGCGGTCTTGACAACCATCCAAGGGCTGGAGCGCTGGTAGCTCCGGTTGCAAACTGGAGAAAGTGTATTGGTGTCAGCTTCTTCACTGTCAGTAGCACTTGTGGATGGTCCGCTAGCCTCTGCTCTTTTCCATCAACAGTCGCATTGTTGTCCATGCCATCCAGGGTGCACTCTAGACACTGGTCTACAAGTATTACATAGTTACAAATTGTTGTGCATGCAACAGATCATCAGATGACACAATACTACTTTGGTTATTGCGATATTGCAACAGTAACTGGCACTGTACCTTCCAGCATCAACAAAGCTGTTGACAAGATTGAGATTACTAGATCCTCTTGCTGTCGTTTGCGTTGGTTCGACGAGTACATGACTTTAAACTCATGGAGAAGGTCAGCAGAGGTAGTCAACATTTTATTCTCGGCAAGACGTAATACAGAGCACAAACTGTTGCTGCGGACCATGTCGAGGAACTGAAACCCAGTATTAAAATTCGCTGTCATATATGACCATGATTTGTACTGAAATATCCACATACATTTATTTCTGCGCTTAATCCGTAATGAATCAGCCCAGTCACCAGCTGGTCCAGGTATGGCTGTTTCGTAAGCAACAGTTTCTGGCGGTAGTAGCGAGTGACAAATTCATCTCGATTTTGAAGGTTCACTACGCTTGGCAGCTCATCCTCAGTATTACGGTCTTCAAAGGCCGCGTGACAAGCGTTCAAAAGGCTGAGTGCAGAACAAATTTGTTCGTCATCCATGGTTTCTGCTAACTAAAATGGTGATAACATACCGTGACAAGGAACAATATATAAAATGACCAAAACACTGATCCGTGTCACTGTATCACTGCGGACATGTCAGGCTTGGGAAGGTCAGCAATTTTGCGTTCAACATCTAAAGAGCAACACATAAAATAATCTACTGTCGTCTGGTCGAAGAGCTGCAGAAGTGGACTACCTTTCACCACCATAGTTACCCCGACCAGCTTGTATGTGCATTGCTGCACAGCTTTAAAGCTAGTACGAAGTGTGGGTTTACCATCATCCCAAGCTGGGGAAAATATTCAACATATGAAGTAGGTCATAAGAAAGTAGTCTAGCAGGGTCCGGTACTTAGAGGAAATCACACACCTGCGTTGAAAATGTCGCTGTAATTCAGTAAGCAGTCAAGAAGACGATAAAATTCTTTTCTCAGTCCTCCATGGTCAACGGATGGCTCCAGCACATTGTTATCCCCCTGGAACTTGTACAGGAGAAGTCTGACCGATTCTCCACTGTTGGGAGGGGCCTAAACTGGCTGGCAGATTTCCAAACATTGGGCCGTGAAACAATGGTGCGCCGCACAGGACCATTAACGACTCGGTCATCAAATGCGCTGAACAGTCCTCACATCTCCTCAGGTTTGATGTCCCTGTAAAATGCATGATAGTTGAGTACATACAATAAGCGTGACATGTTGAGACAGGCTTACTAGACACACAGGTTTGTATCACATCTGTCTGAAGAGCGTCGTCATCCTCAGACCACGTAATCCAAAAAATATCTGTGCCAGCATGCTCCAAATATACCCACCATATTGCTGACAGAAAGGTGTACCAACGTACAAGTAGCATGGAAAGGCAGCATCACTATTGCATGATGTCTGCTGGAAACAATCGCCGAGCACAAGGGCAGCAGCATCCGCTGCAGATGTCGGGCTGGATGATATCACTTGATGTTCACTAGAAAAACGCAAGAAAGGTTCAACTCAACGTATTCAGCAAGTAACTCGTGAGTTTGTATCATGCGGCCATGTGAGCAGACATACAAAACCACACAGTAAACTCATGACATATTTCTTACGTAGGAAATTGACAGGAAATTCACACTGGTGTTAAAATAAACTTAAAAATGTGTGTAAAACCAGGGCTCCCAAATCTGCAAAAGAATACCAAGACAATATTAAAAGCTTTGTCAACAGTGAAGCTGGCTCATTATCATGGCAGTTAGACCAAGTGAGGAGCACTGGGAGGCGACGAGTTAAGGACGAACAATGTTGATCATAATACTAGTTTCATTACAGAACTGCTGATAAAATTTATTTCTACATACATATATGTGACCTGAACTTCGGTTGTTAAGATAGGTAATAATAACTGGAATAATAACTAGAACTTTGAGACACAGGCTTTGGTATCAAAGAATTCCCGACAACGCAGGCAGAAATGTTAGATGGAGCATACACTAAGTGCGCAGACAGGAGTAGAATAAAAAATTGTACAGAAATATGAAGGGGAAGCCCTACTACTGGTTAGGCTTCCTTACTAACATAATACATAGAAATATGAAGAAACAAAGAACGAAAAAGATGGTGCAGTGCGTTACCATTAGTCATAAATGTTATGTGGAGTGTAGCCTGAGTAAGCAGACAGATTGTAAATACAGTGTAGCCTGGGTTGGCAGACATAAATGTTGTAAGTATATATATCAATATATTTCTATACCTATGGAGGATGAGGTGACAGCAGTAATACCAACGCAGATTGCTGCTGAAATGATAACAACCTTTCAGTTCTATAGTTGTGTTAAGGCGTCGGACTACCCTGAGCAGCTGGAAGGGAGGATGCGACAAATACTGAGTGCTACCTCATCTCTGCGACACTCCAGAACTCTCAAATACAGTTCTTTACTACTTCTTTTCATTCATTTCATTCAATTATATTATCTGTTTACAACCATTTTTTCATTATTTTCGTTTCATTCAGTTACGTTATAATATGACCAAACAAGTTAGGCGCAACGAACTGACTTTTGATTCTGCTGTCAGCCTTATGAAGCACAGCTGTAAAAAATCAGCTCAAGCAGCGGATCGCCTCGGTTCTAAGGCTAGGCTGTCCCAGAGCTTAGAAAACAGGCTGCGGAGATAAAGTAATCAAAGCTACATCCCTCTGACAGTTGTGATCGGAAGGTACAAAGCCATCACATGACGGATCAGCCTTTCCATGCAGGAGTGGAGGTCAACAACTAGTACTTCTTCTGACTGTAGAAGTAGAGCATCAGATTACAAAAGTAAAATATTAGGTTGACAGATGGCCCGCAGAAACAGGAGATCAATTTGATACTTTGTTGCATGAAATGATGTAGGGTCAAGCTAAAAGGTGTACCTGGAATTTCATGTTGAACTTGTAAAATGGCTCAAGAGTGAAGGCCAGGAAGTGTAACCATGCTATTGTGGTCGGGTCATGCAGAATGGCGTAAGTGGTCTGCACCTTTGACCCGGGTTTCTCAACATCTTTGTAAGATCCAAGGTATGATTTTAGGGCATCATACTGTTTGATTAGTCTGACAATGCAGCGACGTAAACTCAGCCACCTTGTAGGGCAGTGCTTTAGCAGTTTCTCCTGCTCTACACCCACAAATTCCTGAAACTCTTTGAGTTCTTCTATTCGTTTGGAACTGCAATAATCATGCATAATGTTCTATTAGAATTTGTACCTCATCGCTCCTGAAAACACTCTCCATCATTAAACCATAAAACCTTATGCCCCATAGCATGTAGGTAGTTACCTTGAACTGAAGTGATGAAAAATATCCGCAAGTAGGTCATCTACATTTACAGGCAACTTTTTCAAAGCTGCTCCCACAGCAAGGTTGGCAAGATGACACACAGCCAACATCTATGATGTCTGGATTCTTCATCCGCATTTTGGCTATCAGGCCATTCCGTTGTCCCTTTATCACGCTGCAGTTGACTGAGTTGAATACAAAACATTCATCCAGCTTACTCCTCTACTCCTGTGACAAAACCACCATTGATTGAAAGCACTATTACAGTGATAGTATGGGATGACATGATACTAGCATGTTGATACTACTCATTTACATAAGTATTATCTTTCTTCTACCATACCTGAGGGTGGCATCTACAACCTGAAATAAATCATCTGCAGATGATAAATTACATGTGGGCATGTTCAAGAACTTTGTCCACACCCCTTTGTCATCAGCCAAGCGAACAAGAATTGCAAGCTGCTTATCCACATTCCTGGTCAGTTGTTTCATCCACCAATAGAGCGAACTTCCTCTGTCTGAGTAGATCGGTCAGCATATTGTCTTGCTCAGGACGGAGAACTTCTGACATGAAGGATACTTACATGAAATATGACTAATCTATCATGTCAGACGGGGTTAGGGAACTCTAACAAACCTTTCACCATTGCAGATGCTTTAGTGCGAGAACACGAATACTTGGCAGCTATCTTACTGTCAGGAAATATCAAGGTCGCAAGCTTGGTGAAGTGGTCAGCTGTGTGAAAAGGGATGTTGTGTTTCACAAGTAATGCATTAAAAGCTCTTCAGCTTTAGTCACCTATAACAACAGCAATTGTTGGATAGCAAGGTCAACATCAACATGTTTAAAGCAACTCATAAACTTCAAGCCTGGATCTAAGTCATCAGTCCGATGAGGACCCATACTATTCTACCTCACTTGCCTTGTCTTGCGATAGAAGCGTGCTACTTGTGCTTGCTACCTTCTGCATGCCTTCTCACATCGTTCACACCACCTGCTCCTATGTGGAAATCCTTCTTACACAAGGTGCACAAAGCATGTTTACCCAGTGTACTCTCCTGGATGCATTCAATTAATTTACTCCAATCCGAATTGTAAACGCAGCATTTGGCTGTCTTCGGTTTTGAAGCCATAGGTGTGGTGAAAGAAATGTAATAAGCTGTACGTACTTAGCACTAATACCTAATACTATAATCTTACTTAGTATAACTTGGCGTAGCAAAAACAGAAAGCTGAGGAAGCACAGCCACACTTCATTTGGAAAATGTTCAAATTGGGGTCGCTGTCGAATAGGCTAAAATCAGAATACGAATCTGAGTTTTACTGCTGGTACCTCGATATTAGCAATAACACGAGCGGCAATCCTTGGCTTCAAGTTGAAGGTCATATAATAGTGTCTTTCGGTTCCGAAGGCAAAGGGCACACGGACGAAACACCGAATGGGAAAAAATTGTTGAAGTCAAAGTTCAAAATCTGGTACAGTTACGGGGACAAAGATAGAAATCCCAGTACTGTCAGCAAAATCCGGGACACTTGGCAAGTATGAGCATATGCATATTTCCATTTTCCACTTGCAGGTATGTATAAGATACGAAAAAAAGATGGAGGCAAAGTTGACCAGAACACTATTGGCTAATGCTGAACGAGCATGCCAAGCAGTTGAGGAGTAGATACAAGCGTTTTTCATTCCATCTTTTCTGGAAAGCGAGGAAGTGCGATGGCATCCATTTGAACACGAAAAGTTGTCATAATATGACAATATTTGCGAATCAATGACTTGTATAACTAGTTGGTAGGCAAGTTTCTTACAGCTCAAATGAAGAGGAATAGACGCTGGGTTCGGGGTATGATGTGATACAGACATCAACGATCTCCGCGTGAAGTAGTATCTGACTCGGTGTTCTCAGTGTCGCACCATTTACAGGTGCCAGATGCAGCCGTTCCAATGAAACAAGACCTGAAATGGATGATGTACATATTTACACCTATTACAAGTATGACATTAGATACTTGTGATGTGGAATGCAACACACCTGTCAATGAAAGATGTCCCAGCTCCTGCTGCAGTTTGGTTTCGTCAAAACCGGCAAGCCAGGTAATGACTACTTACAGGGACCGCCCTGGGAAGGCATGCAGCAGTTGGTCCCCACCCTACAAAAAGAGATTGAACATTTACCAGTGTACCTGTTATAACATACTCCATCATATAAACGCTATACTTACTGTAAGTCATAAATCAGTGCGACTTCACTGACTGGCCTGATTGGTCGCAGGGTAAAGCCGATTTGCCACCAGTCAGCGACGTCAGAGTAGCCGAGTCGGGCTCTAGGACAAAGTCACAATGTGATATACCAAAGAGCACCTTGAGATCGTTGACAAACTTGAACAATTTAGCCGACTTGACTGATCTCTTGGAGGCTTCTCCAGGACAATACTTCCGTGTCGCCTTGACATTGATTGGCTTACCATTGCGACCAACGGCTTGAGGCCCCGCAGCGTTCTCATTGAAGTCCATTACAGCAAGTAGTGTTCTGGACAACATCGCACACGACCTAACGTGGGTCACCTTACAATAGTAGTGATTCAAGAGGCTATGAAACGCTTCCATATCGCTAGTGTCTCCAACTGCACAACAGCATTTCATATCATTGATCAATTTACTGATGTGGACCAGAGCGCTGAGCGAGTCGGCTGCTGGAGAGCCGGTTTCAATCCACGCCATCTCTCCGCGCTGAGAGCTGGGCCCGTGGGGACACCGACTGTACTCTGGCCAGGGGAAGCTCGTGTGCTCATTCCTCATGTGAAGCTCCATAGACAACCACATTGCCTCCAACTGCTGTGGACTGGTGCTATTAATCACGCAGTAGAGGTGAGTGATCATCACTTTCCTCCACACACGCAACGGGGTATTCTCCTTCTTAGCCAACTGCGCCTGGACCTTCTTGAAGCTCTTTGCAACATGCCATAGTTCATAGCAATGCCGCACCGCCTTGCAGTTCTCTCTCATCCTCTTCCTCTTGAGTAGTTATCTTCGTCGTCCACCATGAAGGTTTCTTCCTCCACTTCTTCAGCCTTCTTTTTCTCCAACGCTGGCCATCTCATCTTTATAGGTGCTTTTCTCCTCTCCGGAGCTGTCCTCATCGTCACATGCGTAGGGTCTTCCGTCATCGTACCTAATAAGAACAAGAAACTGATGATTACAAAGTATAGAATGAGTATACAATGGCAATACATGTGACATGCAAGGTATATGAAACAAACCAAAAGCCATCAGTACGTAATATTTCTTGTACTTACCAATGTCAGCAGTTTCAGGGAAAGGATCAGATTGCGTGCTGCTGTTCACGAAACAGGGTATCGTAGCGGCTGCGATAAAATGCAATAGATGTAACATATTCTGACTCTGAGATAAAATGTCAACAAGTACCGATACTCACCTCGCAGTACCTGATGAACAGTGCGTGCTTGAGACAGCTGCACCTGCTGGACTGACTCCTCGCTGCGCATGGGGACGTCGGGGATGGCATTTTTGGCCAGCAGCAACCTGATTGCAATGAGAACCATGTGTGAACAAAGGACCAAGTAATTTTCTGAATTTCATAAATTTATATTTGTCTTGTACACAAACAGGTCATATCTGAACAGAAGGGCAATTGCAATCACCTCTGCAACGCATCCATCATTCAATACATTTCAATAAACCTATCACACATCGTTTTACTTACGAACTCCACAACATAACAACGACGAAACATACATGACCAATACAACTGATATTGGAATGACACTTACCGCTTAGCAAAGCCACGATCGCACTCCATATTGTTCCGAAGCTGCTCCTCAGAGAAATGTCGTCTACAAAGTCGAGGCTGGAGGTGAGACATGGCAGAAAAATCTTTCCTGGTAGTGGCCACGTACCGGACCCAGACAGCGTAACGGGGATCATCTTTCTTAGGGAATTCATTAAGACTCCCCGCACAGGAACACAGACGGCATATTATACTAGCATAATATGGAAACAACAGAAAGTAAGCACAACGCGACGAAGGAGCACAAAATGGTGAACCTGCTTCACAGAAAGAAAGGGAGCAATAGCTGAGGAAATCAGCACACCCACGGAAGTATAATCAAAAAATCAAATGCAAGCACAAGTAGCTGAAGATATGTAGTTGATGAGATGCTTCTGGTAGCTTTTGATCGAAATCAGTAGAGTGAAGAGAACACACGTCTTCCTCGCTCAGTGAACAACAGACTACGCCGAGCATGTGCCTGCTCGGTGCTTGGTATCCCGCTATTGACCAATAGATTATCGCGGGAAAATGACGTCAGCGTGGCGCGAAAGTAGCGTCCTTCACATTACACCCTTCCGGCTCCGAGGACGCTTACAAATACTGAACGCTGATTGGCTTAACTTCGCCGTCAAATTACGCTGCCGGCAGCAACTAATATGGACAACGTATGACACGTATTGGTTACGGTGGGTGCAACAAACTTTATTACCAAACAACATTCGATTTTCTCATCTCCTGTTATCAACACTTTAAGATTAATTTAAGACTCCTGTAGTGTAAGCCAACAGCTTCCTTGTATTTGTGCAGCATGAAGGCAGCTGTTGTCCCAGGGACATAGTTGGTAGGCTGCAGGCTCGGCAAGAGCAGATCATAGTCACAATTGTCTTTGGAAACCATGAGAGGTGGGTTGAAAGTAGATTGTTCTGTGAATACCACGTTCAAGATAGAGGCACTGGTAGCATCAGTAACCACTTCAATCTGAAGGCGTCACGATGGCTGCACCTTGCCATGCCATCCCACAATGCAGTACACCTGTAGAAAAGAAATGGTGTGACAGACAAAGAGGAGCAGGGAAATGAACAGATGAAAACGAACATGAAGAACAAGGAAAGCACGTACCCTTTGTATTTTTTGTTCTTCATGCCAAAAGCTCGACGCTCGTCTGTCTTCTTTTTAAGGTAGTTCTCTAATGTCAGTACTTTCTTTTTAGCTGATGGAAAAGTACAGTGAATTGTTCAGCGACATGACATGGTCATGTCATGCTCAAGCAAACACGTGTAATTGCAACATACCTGGGTGTTCGCAATTCATACGACCAGCAGTTGCTTCTCTCAACAGACGTGCCCCACACCGGGAGCAGAACTTGCTGTCATGTTGAATCTGAACCCCATATTGTCCACCAAACTGAATCATTATCGTAGTTTACCAATAATTAAGCAGTACAAAGAGTAAACAAGTCTTTTTCTCCGAAGTGACTTGGAAGCGTGGAAACAAGATAACAGCGTGAGGCAGTATCGAGAATCCCTAGGCGTAGTTACACCGGGGTGTTTAACTGAATTGTCGGTAATTAGGTTTTTCGGTTCGGTCAGGGGTTCTTGAGAAATCCCTGAAGTCCCTGAGGGAGTCCATGAGCACAACCGGATGTTCCTGCGAATTCCTGCCTAAATTCTCATTTGGAACTCCTCTCAGGGACTTAGGAGTGCCGGTAATTTTGATGCAAAAAGGTTTTCCCATGTTGTTTGTAGCCATTCATGATTAATATTATTTACAGGTCTCCCGGGGAGACTTTTTACTATTTACTGTCCTCCCACAAGCTTGAAAAAAATATTGATCCATTTACCTCATGGTTTTTGCTCTTCAACTCACGTGGATGTGCTTTCCATTCGATTTTCTGTGTATAATTTGATCACGTTAATAAAACACAGTAAAACTACTACTACAGTCGATCGTCTTCTACACTGAAATTTCTAATGATTGCTATGCCTGAAGAGTTGATCTTGTATGAATAAATAAATTATGCTCTTTCTTATTCTGAAATCAGATTGTTAAACCAAGGCTCTCAACTCCTCGGTTTTAATTCGAGTAACTCGGATTTCATACCCCTACTCGGGTGACTCGGATAAAAGTGTGTAGCACTCGGATTTCATAGATAGTAGGAGTAAAGCTCAGATTTCTCTACTGAAGAAAGTTCTTTATTCACTTGTCATCTATTTCTTCTTACCTCTGAATTTAGGAGATCACTCTGTTGTCAGATACTTGTCATGTTACTAGTATCGATGCATACAACCAATAAAACAGAACTTGTAGAGCTGAATGCATATTCGGTACTTCTGTGCCAAAGTGAATGAACAAAAAATGGACTCGGTTCCGGGTTTCGATGATAACAAAGGTGAAGGTCTTTGATAGTATTAGCAGCCGCTATTATTCCACGCTGTAATGGCCTCTTCGGAAGATCATAATGTTAGTAACGATAAAACCGATGAGATAGTTGAGGTCAACCAAATGACTGCTGATGTAGATGATGCTGTGGTCAGTGCTTCAAAGAAGAGAAAGAAATCTTTTGCTACCATGTCTAGTCGCACACCGGCCTACCTAGAAAAGAACCACACAGGCGTATTCATTAAATCATCGGACGAAAAACAGGAGAAGCCACTTGTTATTTGTTCAGTTTGTAACACTAGCGTGAACATTAGTGCTGTAACAAAGGATGCCACAGCCCACATCAAGACCTCAAAGCATCAGTCAGCTGTCAGAGCCAGACGTGGTCAGCAAGATCTCTTTGCCAGTAGATATCAACCCATTGATATCCCTGACAGCACAACAAATGCTGAAATGCTTCTGTCGCAGTTCATAGCCACCAGTAACATCAGCTTTGCTACCAGTACCAATTTAGTACAGTAAGTTCATCTCTGTTTGCAATTTCATGAATTCTTTCATTCTTTCTTTTGTGTGAGAGAATAATAATTTCCCTTCCTCAGGTTGCTGAAAACAATGTTTCCAGATAGTAACATTGCAAAGACTATGCAGTGTGCAGCAATGAAGACGACTATGGTAGCTAAATGCTTGGGCAGCTCTCAGTTGCAATCTGCTTTGGAGAGAATGAAGGTCTCGCCTTTCATGTTGATGATTGATGAAAGTAATGACCGTGGGTCGGACGAGGTAAGTACAGCAATGCAGCAAATAACTTACATGTGACTCAGTGATATTTTTATTTCAATAATGGCCATCATATCTAATTCTTTCATCTTCATTTTTTCAATGCAGGTCCTTGCAGTACTAGCTAGGATGTTCTACAGCCTGGAGAGAGAGGTGCGAACTGTGTTTGTGTCCCTTCTTCCATGTAATAATGGCACAGCAGAGCACATATTTACCACCATTGACGAGTTCTTCATGTAAGCATGCTAATGTAAAGTTAACTTCTCCAATGCTGTCATTCATACTAGAACTAACCAGCCAATTGTAGGAAGAATGATATTCCCTCGGAAAATGTCATTGTCTTCGAGTCCGATAACTGTTCGGTAATGAAAGGGAAGAATGCTAGAGTCATTGCTCTCATAAGGAGAAAGAAGCCTTGTGTAGTTGATTTGGGTTGTGTGGCACTCCTTACCAACCTGTGTAATCTCTATGCTGCTAAAGCCCTGCCATTTCAAGTTGATGATCTCATTACGGACATATATTATCACTTTGAGAAAAGGTACTAGGTGAAGAGTTCCATGTCAATCAATGTTTGGTTACTGGTTATTAACACTATTTTCATTTCTACAGCACGAAACGAGTTGAAACACTGAAAGACTATTTCTCAGACGTTGAGTACAGAGCGATACTCCGTCACTGCCCTACCAGATGGCTCTTTCTCAGGCCTTGTGTTGAGAGGATGCTACATCATTGGCAGCCTTTGTGTGCCTACTTCAGGGACCATGGGGAAGCCGGTTCTCGTGGAATGGTCAGATATATCAAGAAGACTCTTGAGGATGAAGCAACGCTCCCAATTCTATATTTCTTAGCTGATGTTCTGAAGCCGATTGATGCTTGCGACCGTCTGTTTCAAGTAAGTTGGTTACACTGTCATTACAGTATGCGGAGTGAGTGTTGGAAGATGAGATTCATATTATGATGTTTTAAAGTGACTCATTTGTCCTTGAGAGATCCTTTGAGGTCAGTCTTGATTTGGTGAACGACTGTGTGAAGTCTCATTGCACATTGAATCCTCAGTAGCTTCTGTTGTCAAAGTCATAATCATGAGAGATCCAATGTTTTAGTTGCTGAACTTGCCAATCTACTGGGCATTGAGAACATGGATCAGAGTAAGCTACATCATGATATTAGATCCATCGTCTGTGATCCGTTGGTGACAGACGTCCAACAGCAAGAAACTGAAAAGCTTTCGTCTACATTCACTGAAAAATACCCAGACACCATTGGGGCAGTCATGCGGCGAGTGTTCTGCCTTCCCAACTCAAATGCCTCTACAGAACGAGTGTTCAGCCTACTCAAGGCAGTGCACACACCGACCGGGAACAGCCTGAGCCTCGATACTCTCAATGCTGTGCTTGCGCTGAAAGTGAATAAGCGCACTCCCTTACATAAGCTGGATGCAGATGCTCGCCTAAAACGAGAATATAAAAGGGCGACTATGGGGTACAATTTGGCGCGTTCTCTCCTCTGATCTAGACAATCACCGTCTTGACCATGTTACTTTGTTCTGATATCATCATAAACGATATTTGTCCGACTTCAAAAACTCAGATTTTTTAGTTCAATTAGTTGAGAGCCCTGTGATAAACGGACTTCTAGATCCTGAGATATGGGCAAGAGAAATTTTCTTTGCGAATGCGTTTTTCTTGTGGACACCGAAGCAGTATTGTTGCTACCAGAGCATCAGAATTTTTTAGTTAAACTAAACATAAATTGACCCATTCAGATGTATGAAGAACTAAAACTTATGCGTACTAAATGGGTTAATGTGATACGTGTGATGCATACGCAGGTATATACTAATCCGAGACGTTAGATCTGGTGACAAGGTAGTGTTTTGTGTACGAGATAGTAGTATTTTGGCGTGGAGGGGGATTATCTGTATGCGCGAGGGGATTTCCGAGTCAGAGGTGATTTTCTTTTGCGTTTGAAATATTTCGTTGTGAGAGGACAACTCACGTCCAAGGTGGTAAATGCTGTGTGAGGTCAAAGATAGTTGTTTCAGAGGTGGTAAATTCTGTGTGAGATAGAAGAGGTGGCAACTTCAGGCCACGGTACAGATAGGAAAATGTGTGGTCAGCCAGTATTGGAATGATTGCATTTCTAGCAAGTATCGACAGTATCACACAGCTGGTATCGAAACCGAAAGAATCGGAAGCCCAGGTATCAAATATCGGAAACACCCAGTATCAATACCTTCGATACTTGAAGTATCGGCCAAGCACTAGCTGTTGCTACTGCTATTGCTATTGCCATTGTTATGACCATTTCTATTATAAATTGCATCGCCTCTGTCTGCGCAACAAGTTTAGGGCGGATTTACCAGTGTAGATTATTTCTTTTCCTGAATGGCGGTTCTGGTCCCGAAAAAGCCCAGATCTGCCACTAATGTAATACAAAAATTGTGGCGGATCTGGGCTTCCGTAGGGGGACTTTAAAAAAATAGGTCGAAAATATGAACAAAACGTTAGCAGAAACAGGCAAATGTGAAGGTACATGGTTGAAATGTAGGTGAGGGGTCCAATTCTGTCCATCACAATTATATTATACTATATTACAATGTTACATATTATAATTATATGATGTGAGTTTACAGTGAACTGGGTGTACAGAAGTGAACAATCATGGCATGTCATAAGATGAGTGAAACCGTGTATGTAGTAGCATACTCACTCCAAAATCAAACCACTTATGATTTCTTTCTTAACCCCAACAGTGATCAAGGTTCATAAAAAGCAGGTATTAGATGAATGACCATAAATTGACATATTTTGTGAATATGGCATGAAAAATTGCCATTCACTCATTCAGGACATGTAAACGATTGTACTTGTACGTTCACTCATTCAGGAGTGAGGCGTGATAGCTGCTGGTTTGATTTGATCTTTATTAGAATCCGTGCATCAGCGCGTGAATTAAATCACGGCAGACAAAAGGAAGTAAAACACCCTCATTGTTAGTTAGATGCAGATCTTTCACAGGGAAAACCTACTCAGTGCTCTATGTCATCAATATCTTGTGTTTTCTTCTGCGCCACTCTGTTGTAGCAACAGTATTTGAGTAGGTCAAAGAAGAACTCGAAAAACTCAAAGAACGTCAGTACTGACCAGCCAACCCACAGTCCGAAGGCACCGCCTACAAATAGTAGCAATATCGTCATCATTTCATCGGCTAGTGCTAGCGCTACATGTTTTGGAGTTGTGAACGTGTTCATCTCTGACCAACAGCCAAAGAGGGCAAGTAATTCCAGTTGGCATGTAGAGAAAACCTTCTAAAACAGAATTGGGCGCTTTCTCTACCTTATTTTGGTCCATGTTGACAGATAAGGCAGGCAGCAGTGCCATTTACTGTAAGCATAAAAATTTTAGGGTTTTCCTCAAATTAGCAGTACTTCTAATAACAGCAATTTTTTTCGAACTTTTAACATAAAGAGCTATCGAAAATATAGCGTTCAACTTTAATAGCGGCCTTCATTGAGTCACTATTATAGCTATTATTGTGAGGTCACTGTTATCGTGAGGTCGTTAAAATGCCTATGTTTGCAGTATGCTCCATTCATCAGTGCTGTATAGTGTCATAAATCCGTTCCTACTGGTCAAGAGTCGCATGGTTGAATCAGGAGTTGTCTTCTCTACACAGGGCGGAGGTCGTAAGGGGTATGTATGTGTGTAAGCAGAGATTCACAAACAGCCAGCCAGTCAATCAACAATCTGATTGGCAGTTCTTTGACTAGTAGAGTAGAACACTAGACAGATACTTACATACTTCACATACTTACTAGTTACTTCCAAATATAGACACTTGTCCTGCCCATTTCATGATAACCATACTTGAATAAAAGCTAGGACACTACTGACCTACGGACAGCCACCCATAGCTTCACAAACAGGACACGCAATATGTACAGCACTCCTAAAAATTCTAAAGTCTCTATATCATAGTACTGTCAACAAATTATACCGCCACATCGAATGCGAAAGAAGACAACTCCAAACACATTCCTATTACATTTTGCTGTTTATCCCTTTACAACAGGAATCAAATAATCATGTTTACAACTCCAAAAGTTTTTTTTACAGAATGAGGTGTGCCCACAGAACATCATACCTAGATCCGATACGAACTGCTCGTCACTGTAGCTGACCTGCTGGGCGTACGTGGTATAGCCCAGGAATTCATAGAACACGTTGATTTTCATCACGTTACTCGTCACGGCGGAGTTCACTGACGTATTCTGGTAGAAATGTGTCACCTTCGACATGACCTCCGGATGAGTCATCTCTAGTTTTGTAACAAAATCCTCCTGGAAAATCATACATCCATCAAAATGAAATGCTATCGAATAAACATTGTTGGCTGTGATATAATAGAGAATATCAAACGTTCTGATAAGTGTCATCACTTCCATGCACAGTTATCTATCAGCTGTCGATATCAGTCTGTGGCCACACATTTCCTGGATGCATACTATGTATACCTCTTGCATACATAGTGTATCACCATGGGAATAGCTCTTTGCTCCCATTGTACTTGCAGTGTACTTTTCATCTTCACAATATACTTGCAGTGTACATTTAATATCGTCATACTTACTATGTACGTATCAGCTGGGTATGAATTGGCAGAGCGGGTAATCTTAAAACGAGCCTCCCTATAGCAGAATAGGTATTAGGGATTCTTTTCTCTTGTGTAGACATGTGGCAAACAACAACTCACTCGCATGTTGAGAAGCAGTTAGAACAAGCCAATGCTCCACTGGAGTAGTCACTCTGACCCTTTTCAAGGCAGTTCGCTGGTGGAAGGAAGAAAAATGACAGTCAATCATAAATCACCAGATTGAAAGCCATAGATATTTTTATCAGTTTGTATTCGCTGGTATTCTTCATTACTACATGTAGCTTCCTCTATTGCGTCCTCCCTTTCCATCACCTCTCTCTTCGCTCACATCTCCATCACCTCTCTCCCCACTCACATCTCTATCTCCCTTCACCCTTCCCTTCAGAAATTAACCTGTAATCTGTGTGTTCGCTAGTATAGCTATTTATGTGAAATTGTTGTTGGGTTTTCCCCATGCCCTTTCCTGGCCGTTCTCCCACATTTACATGATGAGGGCCACCCCAGCTATCTAACTGAGCAGCACTGAGTCCACAATAAAAGGCACTAATGCTGTATAACTAGGATGGTATCTGTGAAGCTTCAGGAAGAAGAATAGTTTCGATGAAAAATATTGGTTAGAGCAGCATTAAATAATACATACATTGCGTTTCATTTTTAGAGAAGCACGGCCCTGTGACGGAAGATAGTGATGAAAAGGCATCATATGTGCTGCTGTACGGATAGGCGGAGTCAAAGCATTGACATGAGGAGACAACTCTGAAATGTATGTTACATATTATCATAGCGCGTTACCTCTGATTAATATGGTTGCCTAATGCGTAAGACTTACTCCTTTTGATAGCAGGTGTTCATGCATGCCTGGTGAGTGTACTGGGCCTGATACGGGTCATAATACATATTGTCCGAGACGGAGGTGGCGTCTCGTGCGGTGCAGTTACCATAGCGACCGTCTAGTCGGGTTAGCTGTACCTGCATGTGGACGGTTGATAAACAACACTTTAGTGGGTAAAAGGTGGTTATTATCAAGTGACCAATCTGCACAAGTATATAGACTGACTGTGATCAGTCGGATGAGGTAACTTTACTTCTAGGTCTGTAAGGGTTCGAGATTTTTGCATCGGTTCGGTTTTCGGTTTTTCATCGAGGTTTCAGTTCGGCTTTGGTTCAGTTACAGTTTTATCTTTCGGTTTGTGTTTAAGACATTCTCCGTATGAGATAACTCCAATGCACTTGGATTTTTCTGCACTACTACTATTTGTGGCCGTCTTTGCTGATCTCATCCCTCACACAAATGCCACAATTTCCCAAGTTCGCTTTGCTCCAATTTAGTTTGGCACTCACAATTTGTGCCTGTTAGATACGAGCTCTATCGGCAGACGTCAACAGCCACTAGCATCAGTACCTGAATGTTCGTTTTCTCATCATCAGTAGATGCCAGCAAGAAGGAATTTTGTTGATGTCATTTACAGTTAGCAAGTCTGAGCTCATCTAGTGTTAAAGTAACTTAACAACTAATGTTATACAACACTCGTCTTGGAATTAATATTTTTTCCCTGAAATTGGGCTCTTGGATCCGAAACTGACCTTCCTAATTGCTAGATAGTTTGACGCTCCTACGTTAGCAGCAAAGCTATGCTGGCTAGGGAAAGGCATGTCCGTCTGGTTGTGGATCACTACCCTTGCTCCCGCTTCTTCTGTCATACCTGGGACGTAATCGTAGACTCCTGCATTGACGACCAAACTCAAACCTAGATCAGAAGCAAATACCTTGCTAAGCTCATCCATCATTGGTTTTACTGCTGTCAGTAAGTACGGTGCTACCTCGGAATTGCAGATCCAAAAGCGAATTTAGAGACAGTATCTGCGCATCCGTTTTGCGCCACGTTTAGACACAGCGTCTATTCCATGTATTGTATATATCTAGCCTACCCAACTATTCTCCTACTAGACACACGTGGGAGGAAAGAATGCACAATCTATGAATAGGTAGAGGATGATAGGAAATAGAGGATGGGGACTGAATAAGCCCGCGTCTAACTCTCACCGTTCAGGTGGCCAGCAGAGGTGGCATACTTCAGGGTCCCGTTGCTGACCTTCCCAGAGTTGAAGGTGTAGCAGTTACCGTATGTGCTGTCATAGA
>ERZ1740065.467-NODE-467-length-21692-cov-10.641494_pt1 | contig 21692 bp, 20 predicted proteins | sample MGYA00581738_ERZ1740065 | MGnify/ENA primary metagenome ERZ1740065 (study PRJEB43018, sample SAMN04849749) | marine metagenome | isolation source: floating plastic debris | place: Pacific Ocean | collected 2008-09-01 | study: EMG produced TPA metagenomics...
GGCGATCGCCCAGCTCCTTGCAAACAGGTGAAACGGACGAGATGGACGTGCCCCCTGACGTCGGCTATTACGCGGCGAGCAAAACGATTCGAGATGGAGCCCTAGTGAATTGGCCTTTGGTCGAATCGATCGCCAAAGTGTTGGCCCAAAAGCCCGATGACCCGCTTCTTGTTCAAGCTAGTAACCTTTTGCAGCAGCAGCTTGCGGCTCGCCCAGAGAATGCCTAAGCCCGGCTTGCGATACACTCGGCGTGGCCTAACTGTCTAACAACGGGGCCGTTCACCCAATCACATTGACGCCATGCCGATTGACAGTATTTTAACAGCGCTGCAAGGCGGCCTCATCGTTTCCTGTCAAGCGCCAGCCACATCGCCGTTGCATCAGCCTGAGATGATTGCAGCCATGGCTGAGGCGGCGGTTTTGCAAGGTGCGGTGGGGGTACGCATTGATAGCCCCGCCCACATTGCCGCCGTGCGGCAGCGGGTATCCGTGCCCATTATTGGCCTCTGGAAGCAGGTCATTGCCGGCTCTGACGTTTACATCACACCGCAGTATGGTCATGCCGAAGCCGTGGCCCTTGCTGGAGCCGATATTATTGCGATCGACGCCACGCTGCGCCCCCGCCCTGAGGATGAAACGCTGGCATCGCTGATTGAGCGGATCCGCACCGATCTCAAAAAGCCAGTCATGGCGGATATCGACACAGTCACTTCGGCGACTGCAGCGGTAACCGCGGGAGCCGAGCTGTTGGGCACGACGCTTTATGGCTATACGTCTGCGACAGCGGCTTTAAAGCCACCGGGCTTCGACCTACTGACTGATCTGGTGAAACGGTTTCCGACCCCGTGTCTGTGTGAGGGAGGCATTGCGAGCCCAGCAGCAGCGCGCCAGGCAATTGCTCTAGGCAGCCATGCTGTAGTGGTCGGGACGGCGATTACCGGTATTGACCTTTTGGTGCAGCAATACTGTCAATCACTCGCAACGGCCGTATCTCCGACCAACCAATAGACGCCGGGCAAAATCGCGAGGGAGATCGATCTACAGTTCACTGCAGGGCCATTCTATCTACCCTCAGTTAAGTTATCCTCACTTTTCGAGCGGCTGCTCGTTGAGCGGCTGCTGAGTAGGATAAGTGACATTAATTTGTACTTTTTGCTCATATAGCCGATTCATCCACTGCGGGTCGATATTGAGGTGATACATCAGCTTTAAAGTTTGATTGAGCAACGCTTGCCTGTAAACGCCGCGACTGCGATAGCGCCGGGCCGATGTCACAACGGACTCTGGCAAAATCACGGGAGCGCTGTATTGTCCTAAGCGTTGGCTAAGGGCCGTATCTTCAAAAATATCCATATCCGGTACGCCGCCGATTTCTGTCAGCAGCGATCGCCGCACAGCTAGGCAATGATCGAGATACAAAATGCGTCCCAACTGGGGACGAACGGCCGTCGAATACCAGGAGGTATATCGCAGCAGCCAGTGGTCTAGATCAAACTGGTGGCGAAAACCGCTCCACATTACTTGAGGATCTTGAAAGGTCTGCTCGATGAGGGTGAGAGCCTGCTGGGGCGGCAATAGCGTCGCCGGATGGTGGAGCAGGATCACCTCTCCGTGACTGGCGGCAATACCCACATTGAGACGCTGAGCCCGATTGGTGACCGCAGATTCGATCACCCGAATTTGCGGTATCTGAGCCAGCAATTTGTCCGTACCATCGGCACTGGTACTGATGACGGCAATGAGCTCTTTTGGCCCTGCTTGGGCAATCAAGTTCTCAATAATTTGGGGCAAATAGCCATGGCGAATTTCGTTCAGACAGGGCAACACAACTGAAATCACGGTCAAAACCTGAGGGGGCGTCATCAATTCAACTCGAAAGTCTTACGGCATGGGCATTACCGCACCCGCACCGTGAAACTAGCTAGAGGCTGAACCGCTGTCAGTATAAGAACTCAGCCACTAAACGATGACAGCCTCTAGGGAAATTACGCTCTCTAAAAGTAAAGCTTAAGCAATCTCGGTTAGGGTTAAAAATCGTTTACGCTGCAATCTGAATCGCTATGGGCTAAAAAGCTCTGGTCTCAGAACCTCGACTGGCTAATATTGTCTCCGGCTATGACCCAACTGCAGATCGAAATTCACCCTGACCGCAACGCCCTCGTAAACCGCTCTCTCGAACTGGTTAAGGAGAGGATTCAAGCAGCAATCGCGGCGCGCGGTACCTGCGCGATAGCGCTGGCGGGCGGCAGCACTCCCAAACCGCTATATGAAGCACTTGCTGAGGCTGATTTACCCTGGGCCCAGCTGCAAGTTTTTTGGGGTGACGAGCGCTATGTCCCTGTCAGCGATCCGAGCAGCAACGCGGGTATGGCCAAAACCGCTTGGCTTGATCAGGTGGCGATTCCCACCGAACAGATCCACATCATGCCGACCCACTTTGAGAATGCTGCTGATGCTGCTGAAAACTATGATCAAACTGTTCAGCAGGCGTTAAACAGTGATCAGCCTGCCTTTGATATTGTGCTCCTCGGCATGGGGGATGATGGGCACACGGCCTCGTTATTTCCTCACACGGCGGCGTTGCAAGTCAGCGATCGCCTCATCACCGTTGGAGAGAAGTCTGGCGAACCGCGCCTGACCTTTACCGCGCCGCTGATCAATCGTAGCCGCTGCGTCATTTTCATGGTTTCTGGTCGCAACAAACAGACGGCTCTGACCGAGGTGTTTGCCCCAGAGGCAGACGATAACACTTTCCCAGCTCGCAAAATTCGGCCCGAAGGAGAACTATGGTGGCTCCTCGATGCTGATGCCGGTGAGCCCATCAAGCAGCGATCTGGCGTCCAGGTGTACTGATTTCATAGAGGTCTCAACACGCTTTCCTGCAGGCCCTCAAAAAACCATCAAACTTTTATGTATCAAGACTTAGCGGGATCTCTGTGAGGAAAAAATTTTCGCTGCTAATGTCGTTTTCTAAATAAACCTCTAAACTCCGACCGGAATACCGGGGTTTATGGCAAGATAGCAAACGTGGCTACCTTAGTCACGTGTTGACTTATCAGATTCAGAGAGAGTTTCTTATGACGCTGCAATTGGGCGATACCGCACCCAATTTCACCCAACAAACCTCCGAGGGTGAAATTAATTTCTACGACTGGGCTGGTGATAACTGGGTGGTTTTCTTCTCACACCCTGCTGATTACACCCCGGTTTGCACGACCGAACTAGGCGAAGTCGCTAAGCTCAAGGGTGAGTTTGAGAAGCGCAACGCCAAGGTGATCGCGCTGAGTGTTGATGGGGCCGAATCTCATAAAGGTTGGATTAGCGACATTGACGAGACCCAAAGCACTGTCGTCAACTATCCCATCGTGGCTGACGAAGACAAAAAAGTATCTGACCTGTATGGCATGATTCACCCCAATGCCAATGCTAAGGTCACTGTTCGGACAGTTTTTGTGATTGACCCTAACCGCAAACTGCGTTTGACGATTACCTATCCGCCTAGCACCGGACGCAACTTCCAGGAGATCCTGAGAGTGCTCGATTCACTACAGTTGACTGATAACTACAGTGTGGCCACTCCCGTCAACTGGAAAGATGGCGAAGACGTTGTGGTTTCGCCCACCATTCCCACTGAGGAAGCGAAGAAGAAGTTCCCTAAGGGCGTGACCGAGGTTAAGCCCTATCTGCGGATGACTCCTCAGCCCAACAAGTAGTTTGACCTGAACGATCATATCCATCTATTTGAAGGACGTACTGCAAAGTGCGTCCTTTTTTGGCAGGTTATTGCCAGCGCTAAACGTTGAAACACATGTAACTGCTCAAAGTCCTTTGCCGCTTCCCCGACGACTGCAACCGCTAGCAGTGGGCAGCCAATCGTTGTCGTTAGGCAGCTGCGCTGGCCCAGATCTGGCGGACGGCTTCGGCAATGCGCGTTAAGTCTTCGTCGAGTAGTGGGGGCCAATCCACATTCTTATTTTGACCTTGTAAATACAGCTGACGGCTTTCATAAGACAGTAGAAACAAGGCAAAGCCCAGCGATCGCTCAATACTGGGTTCACCTTGTAGTGTTTGAGCGACGGTTTTGAGCGCTAACAAAATTGAAGTAACTTGCCCTGGGACTGGCGCTACACCCATTTGCAAGCAATTTATAAAGGGAGTCTGCCCCGGCACTGGAGCAATTGTTTGGGCTAACAAAAACCGACGAGCGGTATCAAAGTCCATAGCAGCGAGACCTACAGAGAAGACACGAGCAATGCTGTTGCGATTGGGGTAGCTCCGGGCATCCTAAAGCCAAATAAATCGGTAGGGATTTACTTGGTTGTATAGAGACTGTATCAAGTAAACCCCAAACTCTGTAATGAAACTGCGAAACCATGATCGCAGGGCACACGTCTCTTGAGATGCTGCCTAGTATCAATCAAAGATGAGCCTTACCTTTCTGATCAGAAGGTGTGAAGCCCGTTTAAGCCACCAAGCGCTGTGTTTGATTGACAGGAGCCCGACCTGAGCTCCGAAATCTTCCACTCAACAAGAGAACCTGCCATAAATTTTTGTCCTTTAACGCCGACATTCCTATGACGCAATCTGTCCCTAAGGTTCCCTTTGTTGATCTGACCTGGCAGCACGAACCGATTCGAGATGACATTCATGCCGCCCTCACAGCGGTTTTAGAACGAGGTGATTTCGTTTTAGGAGGAGCCGTCAAAGCATTTGAAACGGCTTTTGCGGAAGCCACTGGGGCAGCCTACGGAGTTGGAGTCGGATGCGGTACCGATGCGATCGCCCTGGGGCTAGCCGCCTGTGGAATCGGACCAGGAGATGAGGTCTTATTACCGGCTAATACCTTTGTGGCTACTCTCATCGGCATTTTGCGCAGCGGGGCTACACCCATTTTTGTCGACTGCGATCGCCATACCGCGCTGATTGATCTGGATGCCGCAGCAGCGGCAGTCACCGACAAGACTCGCGCCATTGTCCCAGTTCATTTATATGGCCAGATGGTGTCGCCGAGTGGCCTTCGGCAGCTGGCCGCAGCACATGATTTATTGATTTTTGAAGATGCTGCCCAAGCCCACTTAGCAGAGCGCGAAGGCATTCGAGCGGGGGCGGTTGGCACCGCTGCCGCCTTTAGCTTTTACCCGAGCAAAAATCTAGGCGCGATTGGTGATGGCGGCATGCTCCTCACCCAAGAGGAATTGGTCGCCCAAACAACGCGATCGCTGCGCAACTATGGCGCCGTCCGCAAATATTTTCATACCGAACCGGGGGGCACTAACAGCCGTCTCGATACGCTGCAAGCATCGGTATTGAATCTCAAGCTGCCGCTGCTGCCAGATTGGAACCAAGCCCGCAATCAGATTGCTCAGCACTACGACCAACAGTTATTGGCTTTGCGAGAGTTTGGCATCGTCCCCATGCGCAATGACAGCGGCGCGGGGCATGTCTACCATCTTTACGTCATTCGCATTACAGAAGACTGCCCCATCGACCGAACAGCGCTACAGCTGGTTCTGCAGGAGCATCAGATTCAAAGTGGCATTCACTACCCAGTGCCCTGTCACTTGCAGCCCGCTTTCCAATTTTTGAACTACCAGCCGGGGTCTTTCCCGCAGTCAGAAGCTCTGTGCCAGGAGATTTTGTCTCTACCCATGTATCCCGGTATGACTACAGAACAGGCTGACTGGGTAATCAGCGCGATCACCCAGGCTGTTCGTCAAGAGCCCATCTGCGAAGAAACTGCCACTGCTCTGCAACCTCAATAAACTCATGTCTATCAGTATTCCATCCTCTAAGAGCCGTTTATCGTTGTCACCCCAATCGATGGCACTGATCGGCTTATTAGCCCTGATGTATGGCCCGTTGCTGTGGTATTGGGTTGATGGCTGGCTCAACAAATCGATTAGCATTCAGCACGAATACTTTAGTCATGGCATGATTGGTCTGCCGTTTGCGGCCTATATTGCCTGGAGCCAACGTCCGCAGTGGAAACGACTCCCTGAAAAATTTCACCCAGCTGGATTCGGGCTGCTGGCCTTGAGTAGCGCTCTGTATCTGAGTCAGCTGTCTGATTGGATGAATATCTCATTTCCATTGATGCTGGCAGGTCTCTGTCTTAGCCTCAAAGGCTTACCGGGCTTAAAGCTGATGGGCTTTCCGCTACTGCTAGTTGTGCTGGCGACACCGAGTCAGCTTCCTTATTTAATCGAGCCTTATATCTTGCCATTACAGCGCTTTATCGCCGCTGTAGCAGGGTTTTTGTTGATGCAGGGGGGGGTTGATGTGACCGTCGATCAAATCTATCTGCTAGTGAACGATCGCATGGTCGAAGTTGCCCCCCACTGTGCTGGCCTCAAGATGCTATTTACGAGCCTCTATGTGGCCCTGATGCTGATTTACTGGCATCGAGTTTGGCCTTCCCGTCTTAGAACCAGCATCTTTTTGGCCGCAACGGTGGGCGTCAGCGTTGTGGGCAACATCATTCGCAACACCTTGTTGAGCTACTTTCACGGTACCGAAAATGAAGCTGCCTTTGTCTGGCTGCACGATAGCTGGGGAGGTGACCTGTATTCTGCAATATTGCTCGTCTCCCTCATTTTCGTCTTACGTCTCATCCAACAGTACGTACCGGAGCAGTTCTCTTTCGAAACCAATAATCAGTCAATTGTTTAGACGTTCCCTATTGTTCAGGAAGCCACCCCCATGTCAGAAGCTGTGAAGCGAATTTCGACGCCTAAGTCAGTAGTTCAGTGGGTTCTTGTTGTTGTGCTCGCAGCACTAGTCGCGATGGTAACCTTACCCGGTTACATCGGAGGGCAGTGGCCATGGAGTACGCAATTGCCAGTTGCCGACACCACTGAGATTAGAGCACTCCTCAAAGCACCGTTGACTCTACCGGGTTGGGAGCCGTCTTCACACCAAGAAGTGCGAATTGGCCGCCGTCCTTGGAGCCTAGCTGAGTATCAGGTGGTGAATGGCGCGACGGATGGCCCTGGTTCGACATTTGGCTTGTTGATGCGGCCACAAATGTCTGCTGATCAACAACCTGAAGTGGAATGGGTCGATATGCAAGGCTCTCAAGGGTGGCAGATCAACGACCGACAGGTGGTGCGATTATCGGTGCCTGCTGATGGGCAGCCGGTCAAAGTAACGACTCAATATTTTCGAGCTCTAGATGGTAGAAATACCTTTGCTGTCATGCAATGGTACGCTTGGCCCACTGGCGGGCATTACGCACCAGGCAAGTGGTTTTGGGCTGATCAAAAGCAGCAGTGGCAGCAGCGCGAACGGATGCCCTGGGTTGCCGTCAGCGTTTTGCTGCCGATTGAGCCAGTGGGTGATATCCGCGTCCATACTGAGCAGATGACTGAAATCGCTGAAACAGTCCAACAGAGTTTACTTGAGTTCGCTTTGATTGCCGAATAAGCAGGACGATCGGCTAGATTGAACACAGAGTATCCCGAACATTTGTGGTGGCGCTGAAAATATAGAGAAGAAGTCACTGTGGTTAAATGGGGCGATGGCGTTTGTTGTTTGACTTCACAGTGATTTTGATCCGTCAATCATGATTGATATGCCTGCGAAGGACTATAAATTTTGTTTTCAATGGCTGAGACTGGGACATTACGCCAGTTCAGGGGCCGTTTCTGCTGCTCTATTTTGCCTAGGAGCAACCGCCGCGATTGGTGCAGTGACTGATGCCCCCATCGACGATAGTTGGCTCTCTACTGTGCAGGAACAGGTTGTTGATTCGTCCCTAGACCACCGCTCAGCCTCAGACCAGGACCTGTTATCTCCTGCAGAACAATCAGGTATCTCGGAAGCGGTACCGCTACAGCTCGCCGATGAACCGCCTTCTCCTGCCGTCATGGAGCAAGCAGAACCCTCTGACTCTGAGCTTTACCTGACGCCCACTGCTGAGCTGACTCCTGATCCTGACTATACCGCTCCTCTACCGTTATCCAGCCCCACCCCGGTGCCCACTCTGCCGCCACCACAGCCACCTGCAGCCAATCCGTTTTTAGACAGCCTTCTGGGCAGACAAGAGCCGCCTGATTTTGATACCTACCGACTAGGGCCAGGTGACTCATTTTTTGTGAATGTTCGCCAATTCCCTGACTTGAGCTTTCAGGCAACTCTGGATATTCAAGGGAATGTAATCGTTCCGTTACAAGGGGTAACCACATTTAACGGGCTGACGATACAAGAGACAGAAAGTCTAATTAGTCAGATCTATAACCAGTACGTAGTCGATCCCGACGTGAGTGTGACGCTGGTAGCTCAACGAGGCGTTGAGGTGACGATTTTAGGCGAGGTTGTGCGACCGGGCTATTATCCCCTTGGTGCTCCGCAAATTTCCGCCGCGCTGCTGACTGCTGGTGGCACAACCGGAACTGCTGACTTGCGCTCAATATTGGTGCAGCGGCGCTTGCCCAATGGGCAACTCTTAGAGCAGACTATTGACCTCTTTACGCCTCTAAAAGAGGGGCAAGAACTCCCTGACGTGGCGTTGCAGGATGGCGATGTAATCTTGGTCGACCGTCTCGACCCAGCTGCTCTAGACGACTATGATCGAGAGCTAGTATCGCGTTCAACCCTGGCAACACCCACCATTACCGTTCGTTTTTTGAACTATGGTAGCGGCAATTTAGGCGGGGCAACTTCCGGTTCACTAACGGCTATCGACCTGCCTAACGGCAGTCGATTTGCTGATGCGCTAGTACGAGCGAGTTTGAATCCTGATACCTCTAATCTGGGTGAGGTCGCGTTGATTCGCTTTGATGAAGAGGCGGGTCGCGCAGTCACAACGACCCTTGACGGCAACGAAGCTTTTCGCGGTATTCCATCTGAAAACCCACCTTTGCAAGAGAACGATGTGATCATCGTCAACCGCACGGTGTTAGCTAAATTGACCTATGCTTTAAACACCTTTACTCAGCCATTCAGGGATGTTTTAGGGTTCTTACTCTTCTTTGATCAGTTAGCCGATTCCACCGAGAGCTTGTTTGGCCCTTAACTACGAGCCTTAGTCGAGTTCATCGTTCATCTAAAATCGTTGCCCCCTCTATCTTGCGGTCGTAGTTATGGTAATGCCTCTCTTCAAACGATATGGTTTAGCTCTCAAAAGATACAAATGGATAGGGCTGGCCGCCTTTCTGGGCACTGTGGGTTTCTCAAGTATCTTTGCCTTGCAGGAACCGACAATAGAAGAGAAATTCAAATCAGAAGGGGTTTTGGTGCAAAACACCCCAGTGGTTTCGTTTACAACTACTGGGGTAGAGTTGCAGCAGCAAGGTCAAGGGATTATCACTGAAGATTTTTTGTTGGCAGATATTTTACTAGAGCAAGTAGCGGCCCAGCTAGCTGCCGGAGGCCTCGAAATAGGGCCAAATGAAATTCGTAAAAATACCAATATCAATATCAAAACAGCTGGAGAAGAAGGCGGTGCCTTACAAAGTGTGAATGTAGGATACACCACCGATGATCCAGAAGAAGCTGAAGCAGTCTTATCGGTTTTGTTTCAAGGCATGGTAGAGCTGAGCCGAGTAACCAACCGAGCTCGCTTAGGCACCATCGTATCGGCGCTGAATGAGCGCTTGCCTGACATTGAGACTGAACTCAGAGAAGCAGAACAAGCTCTAGAAGCGTACGATCGCCTGGAAGGGCCAGCCATTCAAGCCGCATTGGACGGTAGTTTACTGACTGCAATTTCGACCAGCCAAAACCAACGCCGGCAAAATCTGATTACGCTAGCAGGCATTGATGCTCAAATGCAAAACTTGCAGGCACGCTTGGGGCTCTCTCCTGAGGCCGCTTACGCTTCATCCGCATTAAGTGCCGATCCTATTCTGGCTCGACTGCGGGCCCAAATTTATGATGTCGAATCGCAGTTGCAAATCTTGTCCAAAGATTTGCGCCCGGCTCATCCCACCATGATTGAGCTTCAGAACAATCTAAATGTCTACAATCAGCAGCTGAGCGAGCGAGCTGCTGAACTCATTGGCGGGGGCGGCAGATTGGCGGCCCTGCCTAGTGCTAATGCCGTTCGTCAAAACAGCAATTTAGATCCAGCCAGGGCCGAATTGGCCAATCAACTGGTGGGGCTGGATACCCAACGTGATGCTTTAATTACCCAGCAACAATTGCTTCAACAGTCAGAAGTACAACTGCGAGAGGCCTATGCTCGCTTACCGAACAAACAGCTAGAGCGCGATCGCTTAGCTCAGCAGGTGGCGTTAAAACGAGCCTTATATGACCAGGTACAAGCCAAGCGAATTGATGCTGAAGCCGCTGAAGCAGAAACGGTCAGCAGTTTGTCTGTGGCAAGCCCACCCTCTACCTCAGCTTTGCCGGTTGAAACCCCGACGAACCCCATCGTGATTTTACTCATTGGTTCACTCGTGGGCTTAGGGCTCGGCGGTGGCATTGTGTATCTGCTCGATATGCTTGATCCAACAATTCGGATTTTCGAGGATCTCGAAAACCTGTTCGAGGGTCAAGATATTCCCCTGCTGGGAATCCTGCCTGTAACCAATCCTCAGCGCTGCGATCCGGTGCTCATGACGGATGCGAATCATCCCTGTGCCAATATCTATGAACGCTTACGCAGCAATATTCAAATTTCTGGTCTGACGATTCATGAGGGGAAGGTGCCCAAAATTGTTCTGGTAACCAGTAGTTCTGTGCAAGAGGGCAAAACCACGATTGCTTACAACTTAGGGATTGCTTCTGCTCGGGCTGGACGTCGAACCTTGATTGTCGAAATGGACTTTAGACAAGCCTCTCAGGCGGCTCGGCTGGGGGTGCAACCCGATAATGAATCGACGCTTGAACCATTGCGCTATTACGGCGGGCGACTTTCAGATCCGCTCAAAATGGTCCCCAATGTGGCTAATCTCTACATCACACCTAGCCCTGGCCCGCAGCGCAACCCTGCTGCAATTCTGGACTCTAGCGAAATGTCGCGTTTTCTTCAGGATGCCAAAGCAAGGTTCGACTTTGTGGTATTTGATGCACCTCATTTTACCGGTAGCAATGATGCCATTTTATTGGAACCCAAAACTGATGGCATGGTGATTGTCGGTCGGCCCAACTATACGAAAAAGCCGGTGCTCACGGCCATGTTAGAAGAACTCGAAGAGAAGGAAGATGTCCGGATTTTAGGGGCTGTTATCAACGGTGCCGACGTTGCATTGGCAACCGCCCAACAGCGAGAAGACATTTTAGAAGTGGAAGATAATGGCCAGTATGATCCGGCATCTGAAAAGGTGGAGCGGGTTCCTGTGGGTGCACCAGTTGAGTTTTAGCGATTGCTGGTTTGCCAGAATTCTTGAGCGCTCAACTCTAAAGTGTACTGATGAAACGCTGGCAAAGTTGGTTATTGGCCCTGTTCGAGATCGCCCTCGTCTTTGGCAAGGTGCCGAGCGCTTGGGCCTTTCCCGATCTTAATGTTGGGGTAGCCAATGCTGAGCGTTACAACCATATCGCTCAGGTAGCAATCAATCGTGACGGGAAGAAAACAACCTTGACGATATTCGACCAGTGTGGGTGTAAGCAACTAGGCCTGTAACCCACTTTCCGCACTTTGAAGTGTCACACTCAGGTATTAAGACTAGAATCCTTGTGCAGCAGTACTTTTAAGTCATGAAGTTCATCTGAACTACCAGAAGTCTATTCCCAATAAGATTCCCTTTTTGAGATTCATTCCTAATCAGGATCTCTGGAAATCCCATTGCTTCATTTAAATATCGAATGTGCCAGTTGGAAGTGCGGAATGTCGGCTGTAACATCCATGCAATTCTTAGAGAAGGAGCTCGAATCTCTTTCACCTGTCAGCCTGGCAATTAAACGAGATTCGACAAGTGAATAACGGCAGAAAATGCATAAGGTCTAGGAAGTTTGCAATAGCGATATCCATTGCCCTAAGAGAATTACTCCTCCCTTATAGATTCTGTAGCCCGAGAAATAGAAAAGGCTTCGGCGAAATTTAATTCCGCCGAAGCCACACAGGTTATTAATCGACCTGACCTTGACCCAAAAGATAGAACTGCACTGAGGCTAGATCAGCGTCAGCAAATAGATGATTGAGAACAGCACGATCCAGACGACGTCAACAAAGTGCCAGTAGATTTCGGCCATTTCAACGCCTGTGTGCTTTTCTGCACCATAGTGACCTTCGCGACGCGATCGCCACAGCACTCCCAAAATCAGCAATAGACCGATGAAGACGTGCAGTCCGTGGAAGCCCGTCATCAGATAGAAACAGTTGCTGAATAGGTTAGTGGTGAGACCGTAGCCCAGGGTCAAATATTCATACACCTGCCCAGCCAGGAAAATCGCCCCCATTGCTGCAGTGATGATGTACCACTTGCGCAGCCCTTTGACGTCCCCTTGCTTAATGGCGGTATCGCCATAGTGAATCACAAAACTGCTGGATACCAAGATGATGGTGTTAACTGCTGGCAGCAGCAGCTCGACTTCCGTTTCTTCTGGCGGCCAAGCGGCAGCCTCGGCCCGAAAGACCAAAAACAGCACGAAAAAGCCCGCAAACATCAAAAATTCGGAACAGAGGAATGTAATCAATCCTAAGACCCGGAAGTCATGATGCTCTGAAGGCTGGAATTCGATTTCGGCAGTCGTGTCTGGAGTAGAGTCAATAGTGCCTTGCATAGTTCAAAAACCGATGAGAAGTGGCAGGAAAAAAGAGCGATCGCAGCAGCTCACTGGAGAGCTGGATCAGGGGTTGTCCCAATCCAGCGGCTCGGTCAGCCTTAAGATGACGAGACTTCAGCTGGCTCGTGACCATACTCGTAGGGTCCTTCAGTCACCGCTGGTAAAACATTCCAGTTTTCAATGATGGGGGGCGAGTCGGTTGTCCATTCTAAAGTCTTCGCATTCCAGGGGTTGCCGGAAGCTTTGGGGCCGTTGCGCCAGCTCCAAATTGCGTTGATGATGAATGGCAGCACCGAAAGGCCCAACAAGAAAGCGCCCACCGTACAGATGATGTTGATGTATTGGAACTGTGGGTCATACATTGCCACGCGTCGCGGCATACCCTTGAGACCCAATTCATGCATGGGCAAGAAGGTCAGGTTCGTACCGATAAAGGTGAGGACGAAGTGCAGCTTACCCAAGGGCTCATTCAACATGTGTCCAGTCATCTTGGGGAACCAGTGATAGAGGCCCGCATAGAGACCAAATACCGAGCCGCCAAACAGCACATAGTGGAAATGCGCCACGACATAGTAGGTATCGTGCACGTGAATATCCACCGGCGCGGTTCCCAAGGTGACGCCGCTCAAGCCTCCGAGCACAAACATGGCCAACAGCCCGATCGCAAACAGCATGGCGCTGGTATAGCGAATCTTGCCACCCCACAGGGTCGCCACCCAGCTAAAGATTTTGACACCGGTCGGCACCGCCACAATCAGCGTAGACACGGTAAAGAACATCCGCATCCACGGTGGCGTACCGCTGGTGAACATGTGGTGTACCCACACAAAGAGGCCGACCAAACAGATAGCCAGAGAAGAGTAGGCGATCGCCTTATAGCCAAAAATCGGTTTCCGCGCATGCACCGGAATCACTTCAGACATGATGCCGAAAATCGGCAAAATCATCAGGTAAACCGCTGGGTGCGAGTAAAACCAAAACAGGTGTTGATACATCACGACGTCCCCGCCCTTGGCCGGGTCGAAGAATGAAGTACCAAAATTGATATCAAACAGCAATAAAATGAGGCCTGCTGCCAGCACCGGCGTGGAGAACAGCGCCAAAATTGAGGTTGCCATCATTGCCCAGCAAAAGAGCGGCAATTGGTCCCATTTCAAACTGGGAACCCGCATCTTCCAAATCGTGACGATGAAATTGACGGCACCCATAATCGAGGATGTCCCCACCAACGTGATCGCCAAAATCCACATCGACTGGGCTGTATTGGCTGTAATGCGGCTTAAGGGTGGGTACGACGTCCACCCAGCTTGAGCTCCGCCAAAAAACATGCTGCCGATAATCAACGCCCCGGCGGGCACGGTGATCCAAAAAGCCGCCGCGTTGAGTTTAGGAAATGCCATATCCCGTGCCCCGATCATTAAGGGCACGAGAAAATTACCAAAACCGCCAATGGCTGCGGGCACAATCCAGAAAAAGATCATGATCGTGCCATGGTTAGTCAGCATGGCGTTGTAAAAGTTGGGATCGATCAAATCGGCATTCGGGGTGGCCAACTCTGAGCGCATGACCAGCGCCATCACCCCACCGACGAGATAAAAAAAGAAGGCCGTCACCAAATATTGGATGCCGATGACTTTGTGGTCGATATTGAAGGTGAAGTAGTGATACCACTTCCATTTATCAGGATGAGGAAACGACTGCCCCACCATATCGCTTGTGATATTCGCTTGTGCCATAAAGAGATTTGAGAGAGCAATAAACTTGAGAGAGCGAGAAAGTGGTTTGGAAACCAGCCAGCCACTGGCTAATCTGACGGATTAGTGGGCAAGATGCGCTAACAACTGGGCATCAACATCAATATCGGCACCATAAGGAGCCAGATACTCAGCATCGGTCAAGTCAGCAGGATTCACCGCGATCGCTTCAGTCGTTGTCGGTTCTGCCTGAGCGATGCGCGATTCCATCCATTTTTGGTACTCCGAGGGGGAATGCACGATCACCTGGGTGCGCATCGCCCCGTGGTAACCGCCACAGAGTTCTGCACAAACAACGGGATAGGTACCAGGCTTAGTCGCGACAAAACGCAATTCGGTATCTTTACCAGGAATTGCATCTTGCTTGAGGCGAAATTGAGGTACCCAAAACGAATGGATCACATCCTGTGCTGAGATGTTGAGCTGCACATCGGCATTCACCGGCACATGAAGTTCCCCATCCACGATACCGCTGTCCGGATAGGTAAAGATCCAGGCATATTGCATCCCCGATACATTCACTTCCAGATCGGCCGACAGCCCTTCTTTCTCCAGCGGTGCGCCAAATCCATAGACTGATTTAGCCAGCAACTCTGGCTGAGCGCCTTCGGGGGCCAGTCCTTGCAGCGCTGAATCAGATGACTGGGCAATCATTGTGCCGTGGTCGTGCACCATGTCACCTGGGGTAAATCCCCCCATATCTTGAAAGATCTGCACGCTGTAGATGCCTAAGCCAATCACGATAATGGCAGGAATTGCAGTCCAAAAGGCTTCCAACGGCAGATTGCCTTCAATCGGTGATCCGTCAGTGTCGTCCCCCTTACGGCGGCGAAAGGCAATCATGCAGTACACGATCGCTCCTTCTACTACCAGAAACAGGGCAGTGCCGATCACCACCATCACGTTGAAAAAGTTATCCACGAGTACCGACTGAGCCGACGCTTGCTCTGGCAGTAAGCTATTGTTGAAGCCCACCCAGAGGCTGACTAGGGTCACTGCAACCCCAATCGTCAGCGTTAATAAAGGAGCGGGAATTTGTTTCATAGCGATCGCTCCCGTGGGGAGTCGTATGTATAAATGCGAATCATTAAGTTCTCACAATGTCCGCTGGTGACTATCCTAAGCAAGGGATCGGTGAGGCGGGCCAAACTTTTGATTTGTTTCACCTAAGGGAAAACCAGAACGAAAAAGCGTTACATTCCGCAATAAAACGAGCCCCTTACGATAGATGGAGTGCGATGAACGCTCTGTCTAGGTTGGGGAATGATGAACTATTCTGAGGTCTTGAAAAATTATTTGGATGATTAGGGCCGGTTGAAGGAATGGCCGTCGAGGCGGCATAAAGGTCAGTTTCAACAACGGGCTTTAGAGTATCTGGTCTCTAAGTTTGAGCCAGATCTGTATTACACCGAGCGAGAAGTCAACACGCTGCTACTACAACATCATACCTTTGGCGATCCGGCCCTCCTTCGTCGAGAACTTTTCGAACGGGGATTGGTGGATCGCGTTAAAGATGGTTCTGCTTATTGGCTCAATCTTGGATCCGACATTCCGCACTTCCAACTGGCACATTCGATATTTAAATGAAGCAATGGGATTTCCAGAGATCCTGATTAGGAATGAATCTCAAAAAGGGAATCTTATTGGGAATAGACTTCTGGTAGTTCAGATGAACTTCATGACTTAAAAGTACTGCTGCACAAGGATTCTAGTCTTAATACCTGAGTGTGACACTTCAAAGTGCGGAAAGTGGGTTGGATGATTGTCTCTACCATAATCGAGCAGACTATACAACCTTGATTGCCTGAGTTCACAAAACTATTGTGGGCGTTAGCAATTCATCGTCTCGACACAGTCTCAAAAGGTAACTTAATCACTTGATTTGCGATCGCCGTTCCCAACAAAATCAAGGCACCGCCAGCCAGCATTGATAACGTAATCGCCTCTTTGAGCACGATCGCCCCCCAGAGAATTGCAAACATGGGGATCAGGTAGGTCACGGTCAGGGCGCGGGTCGAACCCACACTATGAATGAGCCGGAAATATAAGATATAAGCGAGAGATGTGGACAGCAAAGCCAGCCCTAAAACGGCAAAGACGGCCCCTTGAGAAGGCAGGTTATGGGGCTGGGTAAACGGCAATAAAGGTAGCAGAAAGACAGCGGCGCTGAGCTGACTGCCGGTAGCAATCACTAATGAGGGAACGCCCTGCAGATTGAGCCGAATAAACGGAGCCGCGATCGCATACATCAAAGCAGCACAGAGACCAGCGACGATCGCCCACACAATTTCAGGTGTGATGGCGGTGCTGCGCAATCCCACCAACACCACAACGCCAGCAAATCCTAGCAGCAGTCCGAACACTCGGCTCAGGGTTAGCTGTTCCCGCAGCCAGACATAGGCTACTGCCACGCCAAAAAAGGGCACCGTACCGTTCAAAATCGCGGTCGTCCCCGCTGGTAAAAAGAGCGACGTAAACGCCAGCAGCGAAAACGGTAAAGCCGAGTTGAGCAAGCCCACAACCATCAAGGCGCGGTGGTGTCGCTGCAGCTCATGCCAGAGTCCCTGTTTAAGTAAGAGGGGCAACAACGCTAGGGCGGCGAGCAAAACTCTGATTTCGATCAGCCAAATCGGGCCAAACTCGGGCGCGGCAATCCGCATAAACAGAAATGAACCACCCCAAACGGCAGCGAGACTCAGCAACTCAACGATTTGCAGGGATTTCATAGGGACGCTCAAACAAGGGCAATGACGTTTGCAACAGCGATGATGCCTCAGGACTCACGAGGGCCTGCTCATGCTGCAGCAACCAGCGTTTGCGGTCGATGCCACCGGCATAGCCGGTGAGTTGGCGATCCGCCGCAATGACCCGATGACACGGCACAATAATTGAAATCGGATTGCGCCCATTGGCGGCACCCACCGCCCGCGCGGCTCCCGGTTTACCCAACATTTGCGCCAGGGTGCCATAGGCGCTCGTGGTGCCAAAGGGAATCTGCGGCAAACAGCGCCAAACCTGTTTCTGAAAGTCAGTGCCGACGGGGTTGAGCGGTAAATCGAATTGCTGCCGCTGTCCTGCAAAATATTGATCAAGCTGGTGTTGCACTTGGGGAAACGGCTCAACTTGGGCGGCTGCCGTCCAAGCATCAGTCTGGGTGGGGAAATACTTTTGGCCTTGTAGATAGAGGCCGGTCAGAGATCGCCCATCTCCCGTTAACAACAGGGGGGCTAGAGGACTCTCAATCCATTGATAATAGGTCATTTTACAGTCTCCAAAGACGTCCAAAGGCACATGGCGGCATAGGCCCGCCAGGGCCGCCAAGCTTCAGCCAGTTGCCAGACGTGTTGAGGGCGATCAACGCCCAATCGCTGGCGTAACACCAAATCACTGTGGGGGAAGGCATCCGGATACGCTAACACGCGCATTGCAATGTACTGAGCCGTCCAGTCGCCAATGCCGGGGAGAGCCTTGAGCTGTTCGACAGTGACTGCGACATCGGCATAGGGCACCAACTGCAGCTCGCCTCGAACCACAGCTTGGGCAAGCTCTACAATCGCCTGAGCCCGGCGAGACACAATCCCTAATGCTTTTAGGTGGGTGACCTCGGCAGCGGCCAACTGCGCCGCTGTTGGGGTGAGGTGCGTCAGCCCCAGGGACGGCTTTGGTAGCGGACTGCCAAATGTTTTCACCACTCGGCCCATGAGCGTCGTAGCGGCTTTGACGCTTACTTGCTGGCCTAAAATGGCCCGCACGGCAACTTCAAAACTATCAAAGGCACCAGGGACTCGAATGCCCTCACAGAGTGACATCTGCTGACTGTAAGGCGCTTGACTCAAATGCGCTGCGATGGAAACTGGATCAGCGGCCAGATCAAAGAGAGCTTTGACTCGCGTGAGGACAGGTAAAATCGCCGCCACCAACGATGCCGAAAGTTCGACCTGCAGCTTGTCTTGCTGAGGCATGGGCGATACCCCAATCCAGCCGACATGAGGGCCAATCTGCACGGTGCGCTGGTAGCGATCGCGCTCAATGTGCTCTACGCCAGCGATCGCCCGACCAGTCAAAAAAGCGATCAGTTTAGCCCAGTGAAATGGGGGGCGATAGGCGAGTTCGCAACGCAGGGTCTCAGGCACCGAGCGATTCATCTGACGTTGTGTTTTTCGCAGGTCAGTCGGTCGCAGCCGATAGCGCTCTTTAAATAGAACATTCAGCCGTCTCACGCTCGAAAATCCGCTGGCAAATGCGACCGCCGCAATTGAAAGCTGACTGTCTGTCAACAGACGTTTGGCCAACAACAAACGTTGAGTCTGTGCCAGTTGAATCGGCGACACGCCCAACTCTTGTTTCAACACCCGCCGCAGATGACGATCGCTGACGCCCAGCAACTGAGCCAGCTCTCCGACCGATCGCTCCGTGAGCACACCATTCTCAATTTGTCCTGCGGCCGCTGCGGCTAGTCGCCCGATCGCGTCAATTTTGGCTTGCCCAGGTGCTAATTCTGGCCGACACCGCAAGCAAGGGCGATAGCCGGCTCGCTCAGCAGCGGCAGCACTGGGATAAAACGTGCAGTTTTTGCGCTGCGGCGGTTTGACCGTACACACTGTACGGCAGTAGATACCCGTGCTTGCGACACCCACAAAAAAGACGCCATCAAACCGGCGATCGCGGCTCAGTAGCGCTTGATAGGATTGGTCATCTGTAAGCATACAAACCGACTGAAACAAGACAGCCTCAGCATAGAAGAAGTTTCTTGGGCTGTCTCGCCATTTTCGGACCTGACAACAAAAGCTATGACAGCCAGCCGCCCGAGAGACCTCGCCAAACCACTCAGCCCTCTTGAGCCAAAAGTTTGCCAGCTGCCGTCAGTGTCCAATTTATCCAGCCAACTTGCTTCATCTGCCAACTCTGGCAATAGAAGTTTTCTCGGGTGTCGGGGCCGGATAACTTAGGGTAGCGCTCTTTCAGGAGATGCACTGGTTACACCATCCCCTCCAAATGACATCCACCCTGTTACTCTATTGAAATTTAAAAGTGCCCTGGGCGTCCTAATTTAATGACTGATTGATTGCTGAGGTTTGATCGACTATTGAAACTTGATGGGAGCGCCACATTCGCCACAGTACTAATCTAGCAAGATCAGACCTGAAACTGAAGATCGATCGTACTGATAGACAACTGGATCACCCCAGAAATCGACTGACCATAGCTTGCTGTTGAACCAGGTAAAATCGGGCACACCCGAAGATCTCTTTGCTTTTAGGGGAAGACCACCATATCGATGCTTTGGGGGGAAACACTCAACCGACTGAAAACTTAATTTCAATGCGTTGTCTGTAACATTCGTGGCCTTGGACGTTCTCAAAACCAAATCTCTTGCTATATTCGGGAACCATTGATAGGAGGCTGTATAGATAGCTATTAAAACCGTCTCGTAACCCTGTATTTAGAACAGTGGAAAAAGTCGATTGCGGCGTAAATTTGAACTCATCACATTGCCGCTGTGATCACTGCATTGATCGTTAAATACCACTAACGACAAGCAGAATCCGTTCTATCAAGGTGTATTCAAAATTGCTAAAAGCTAGACATAATGCTCAGTCTAGTGAATTAGAGCCGGTTTTTAGGTCATCTTAGGGATACCTGGTATGATACGCCTGATATTGGTGTGGTGTGGCATGTCGAGGAGTGTAAGATGCTGAATTCTGTGGATTTCAGCGGTAGACCCTTCCATTTCATCGGAATTGGCGGGATTGGAATGTCTGCGTTGGCTTATGTCCTAACGCAGCAGCGGCTACCGGTTTCGGGATCAGATTTGCGGTTGAGTCACATAACTCAGCGCTTGCAAGAATCAGGGGCTCACGTTTTTTGGAAACAAGAAGCGGATAATTTAAGGTTCTTTGACCGTGACCTTGACTGCGACTACGGCGATCGCGTCCTGGTTCCTGACAGGGCTCATTGCTCCGTCAGCCTACCTCAGGTCATCTGCTCCACGGCAATCAATGAAAGTAACGATGAGTACCGGGCTGCTAAAGCTATGGGCTGTCCCATCTTTCATCGCTCTGACTTGTTAGCAGCCTTAATGCAACAGCAAAAGAGCATTGCCGTTGCGGGCACCCACGGCAAAACCACCACTAGTAGCATGATGGGCTATGCCCTATTGGCTGCTGATATTGATCCGACCATCGTAGTGGGGGGCGAAGTTTCTGCCTGGGAAGGCAATGCTCATCTCGGTAGCAGCGACTGGTTTGTCGCCGAAGCCGATGAGTCTGATGGCTCGCTTGTGAAGCTATCACCGAAGATCGGCATTATCACTAATATTGAGCTGGATCATCCCGATCACTACAGTAGTCTTGACGACGTCGTCGACATCTTTCGGCGGTTTGCTGAACAGGCCGAAATCGTGATTGCTTCAGCTGACTGCGCCACCATTCGAGAATTTATCAAGCCGGATATCACCTATGCTGTAGAAGTCGGCGGCAAAGCTGATTACACCGTGAGCGAAGTTGTTTACGGCGCTACGGGTACCCGAGCAGTGGTATGGGAGCGTGGTCATCGACTGGGCATACTGCGCCTCTCGGTGCCGGGCCAGCATAATCTGAGCAATGCTTTGGCAGTGATTGCGGCTGGCCGTCAGGCTGGCGCTAGCTTTGAGGCGTTAGCTGGTGGACTCGCCGACTTTGAGGGCGCGCGCCGCCGCTTTGAGAGTCGTGGATTCTACAACGGCATTCAGTTTGTGGATGACTATGCTCACCACCCCAGTGAGATTAAGGTTACCTTGTCTACTGCCTGCTTACTTAAAAAAGCCGATCGCCCGCTAGGGTGTCATGTTAAGCGCGTCTTTGCCATTTTTCAGCCGCATCGCTATAGCCGTATCGCTGCTTTCTTAGACGATTTTGCCCAAGCATTTAAAGATGCAGATGAGGTGATTGTCACAGATGTCTATAGCGCAGGTGAAATCGAACCCCCTGGGTTTTCCGCTAGAGCCGTAGCCAATGAGATCGCGGTCTATCATCCTCATGTACAGTACTGTTCGTCTTTAGAGGCTGTCAGTGCCGTATTGATCGAGCGTCTACAACCGGGTGACATGGCATTGTTTTTAGGCGCTGGCAATCTCAATCGGATTATTCCGGATGTGATGGAGCCCTTTATGAACGCTGAGATGCAGGCGGTGCAGCAGGCATAACGGCTGTTGCCTCTAAACTTTGGCGGAGACAGACTGTGGTACTTTCCCTGGATGCTATTGACGTGGTCAAAGAGCCGACGTTTCCC